>Ga0222662_1000714_pt1 | contig 22950 bp, 27 predicted proteins | sample AntAcemetagen600_FD_179821 | JGI IMG/M metagenome (GOLD analysis project Ga0222662, IMG submission 179821) | Saline water microbial communities from Ace Lake, Antarctica - #600 | ecosystem: Environmental > Aquatic > Non-marine Saline and Alkaline > Saline | place: Antarctica: Ace Lake...
CAGCTTGCTGATTGTTTGCAAGATTCTGAAATATCATTTGCTTATAAGTATCTGCATCTGCTTTAGCAATTGGTATAGCAGAGTTCATGATACCTTCGGCTAATGCCTCAGCTGCCATAGAACTTTGACTCATACCTCTATTAGCCATAGCTGCTTCAGTTGCTTTAGCTGCACCTCTAGCCCATACTGGTAAAGGATTACCTGCTGCTACTGCTGTTTCAACATCACTTTGTAAACTTGCTAGCTGACCTCTAACTGTAGAATCTGTACTAACAGTTCCTGTTTGTGCTACTGCAGGTGCTGTTACTGTACCTTGTGCCCCAGTCATAGTAGGAGTTGATGCTGCTACTCCTGATGCAGTATAAACATTAGCTGCTTGTGTAGTAGGTACTGTAGTTGCTGTAGAGGTTGGTGCTGCTGCTCCAGTTATTGTAGGTGTTGTTGCACCTGTAGGTGTAGCTGCTGCTACTGTCCCACTAACTCCTGCAGTACTCATTAATTCATTACTTGCTACATTTTGTAATTGCGGAGATATAGTAGTCCCCGTAGGCATAGTAGGATTAGCTACTATAGACTCAATCAGTGAAGTAGCTTTACTTGATGTAGTTTGATTACTAGATGTAGGCTTAACTGAGCCTGTCTGTAAGTTAACTGTATCTACTGTAGCTGCCATAATTTATCTTCCTTGTCCGTTATATTTTTTAAATGTTGAACTCTTGTTTAAACTTTTAGTGTGCCTTCTGGGTCTCTTTGGTGGTTTATCTCTTTTTATGTAGTGTGAAAAATTCTGTTTAGCCATGGGTATTACTTAGGCAGGCTTACCTTAACTGCAGCTATATCAACTTTCCAACTATCAATTCCATCATCATATATTTTTTCAAGTTGAGATTCCCATGTACCATATGCTTTTCTTCTCATATCTAAAATTGTTCTAGCAACAACAGCATCATTAATTGTTAAACCCCATTCTTGACAATAAGTAAAATCAAATCCAGAAGGTACTGTGTTTAATAATTGTAATTCAGTAAATGTATCTTTAGTCAATAATAAAAAAGCATCGTTGCTTGGTGTCTGTGCTATTATTGTAACATCTCTTTGAATTGGATTTTCTATAGTTCCGAAGAACGTCTCCCAATTACTGGCTTCAATTTTATATAACTTCATCTTCTACTCCTGTTAATGCTATTTTTAACATTGGGTTAATATTTCCTTCAAGAATTTTTGTTTCTTTAGGAATTAAACCTATACTCTTTAATGCGTTCCATGTATAGGGATTACTCATGGCATTTCTTAATTTAGCTGGAGATGGTCTGCCATTAGCAATCATTTCAGCTTGTATTTCTCTACCAATATTTACAGTAAATTCATTAGCTGCATTAGCTTCAAACATTTCTTCATCACTATAACCTTCTATTCTTGTAGGTTCTGCAATCACATAAAGTTCTTTTAATAGTTTATTTAGAATTTCAATCTCTTTTTTATTAAGTTCAAAGGCTTCTTTAGCTGCTGGTTGATGACTTTCACCTTCCAATATTTCAGCTTTAAGTTCTAAGATTTCATGTTCTAAACCATGACCACCATTTTGTAGATGTTTTAGTTTAGCAAGTTTAGCTTGATCTTTTAAATTTCCTACTTCTTCCAGTACAGCTGCTCTAACTCTACCCTCTAAAAAACCTTTTAAAGTTTTTATTTTTTCCCAAGCAGTATCTCCTATTACTTGGTATCTGTAATTGAACTCTGTATTTAGTTTTGATGCCATGTTGTTATCTTCTTTCTATGTTGTTGTTATTAATTTTATGCACTTGTTGAATATCCTGCTGCTGCTAGAGCATATCTTGCAGTTCCTACTCCAGTAACATCAGCTGCTACAACTCCAGAGTTTGAAACTAGATTAGTTAATGAAGAATTTGAACCAGTACTACCATAACCAAAGATAGCCTTATCTCCTCCATACCCAGATGCTGCACATTGATTCCTAGCTGTTCCGACACCAGTTACATCTGCTGCTACAACACCTGAACTTGAAATTAAATTTGATAAAGAAACATTAACATCACCTGCAGCAATTCCATATGCAAATAATGCTTGACCAGTTGAACCATAACTTGCTGCTGCTGCACCATATCTAGCTGTTCCTACTCCTGTAGTATCACTTGCAACCACTCCTAAATTTGAAACTAAATTAGTTAATGAATAATGAATAGGACCACCAGACCATATATAACCATATCCAAAGATAGCTTTATCTCCACCGTAACCACAAGCTGCTAGAGAACCTCTACCAGTACCTACACCAGATACATCAGTTGCAACAACACCAACATTAGAAACTAAATTAGTCATAGAAACATATGAACCACTATAACCATAACCAAATATTGCCTTATCTCCTCCGTATGAAGTTGCTGCTAATTCATTCCTAGCTGTACCAACACCAGTAACATCTGCTGCTACCACACCACTATTATTAACAAGGTTAGTTATTGATGTAACACTTCCAGAATTTCCATAACCAAAAATGGCTTTATCACCACCATATCCAGCTGCTGCTGGTCTATTCCTAGCTGTTCCTACTCCTGTAACATCTGCTGCTACAACTCCAGAACTAGATACTAAATTGGTCATAGATACATTTGAACCAGTATAACCAAAACCAAATATAGCTTTTTGAGTTGGTGGTGCAGTAGGCTCTAATGCAGAAGCATCATCATCTAAAGGTAGCCAACCTTTAGTAGCATCTGAATAAACTATGTTTAATGATTGACCATCTGTATTATATTCCACTGTGTAAGTATCATCATTACCTTGATAATTTAAACCATTTGAATCTATTATAATTTTGTTTGTTCCCCAAGTTCTTAAATAATCTATAAAAACTATTTGATCACCTTTTTCAGCAGAGCTTGGCAAAGTGATTGTGCAAGTATTTGAAGTCGTATTAATCCAGTAACCATTTCCAGCAACAGCAGTTAATGTTGAACCTGTAATAATTGTAGAGTTCCAATTAAGTCCAGCAGCACTTACTGCTATAACCCCAGAACTTCTTAATATATTACTTTGTACTATTCCACTCATAATTTTATCCTACTTTTGCTGCTGCTAATGTAGTTCTTGCAGTTCCTACACCCGTTGTATCACTTGCAACTACACCAGTATTAGAAACTAAATTAGTTAATGATAATTTTGCAACATTATTAAATCCATACCCAAAGATTGCTTTATCTGTACTGTACCCAGCTGCTGCCAAATTATGTCTACCTGTACCCACTCCTGTTACATCTGCAGCAATTACTCCAGTATTAGATACTAAGTTTGTTAATGAATAAGTAGCCGCACCATAACCAAAAATTGCTTTGTCAGTACCATAAGTTGTTGCTGCTAAAGTTTCCCTAGCGGTACCAACTCCTCCAACATCACTAGCTATCACCCCAGTATTTGAAACTTTATTGCTTAATGATACGGTACTACCAATATAACCATATCCGAAAATACCTTTATCTTCACCATAACCAGCTGCAGCCAATCCTCTTCTAGCAGTACCCACACCTCCTGTATCAGTTGCTACAACACCTGTAATAGAAACTTTATTAGACATAGATAAATTAGAACTTCCATCAAATCCATAAGCAAAAATACCTAGTTGTGTACCATAACTAGATGCAGCTATACTTCCTCTAGCAGTTCCAACACCTGTAGTATCTGCTGCTACTACACCACTATCTGAAACTAAATTTGTTATTGCAGTTACACTTGCAGTTTGACCAAAACCAAATAACGCTTTATTTCCGCCATATGTAGTTGCTGCTAAATAACCTCTAGCCGTACCTACACCTGTTACATCTGTTGCCACTACCCCTGAACTATTAACTAAATTAGTCATTGAAACATAAGGAGTAGTAAATCCATATCCAAATATTGCTCTTAATGGGGGTGGTGCAACTCCTACATCTGCTACTGCATCATCTGAAACTGGAATCCAACCTTTAGTTGCGTCTGAATATACGATTGATAAACTTTGACCAGCAGTAGAATAATCTACAGTATATGTATCTGGATCGCCTTGAAAATTTAATCCGTTAGAATCTATAATTAAGTTATTGATTGACCAAGTTCTAGCATAATCTACTAATACAATTTGATCTCCAATTTCTGCTGAACTAGGTAAAGTTACAGTACAAGCATTAGATGTTGTATTAATATAATATCCATTTGCTGCTTCTGCTGATAATGTTGTTCCAGTTATAACTGCTGAACTCCAGTTAAGACCAGCTACAGTAGGAGCTATAACTCCTGATGCTCTAAATACGTTGCTTGTTATTTGTCCACTCATAATTTTTATGCCGTTGTTGAGTATCCTGCGGCTGCTAATCCAGTTCTTGCTGTACCAACTCCTGATACATCTGTTCCTATTACTCCAACATTTGTAACCAAGTTAGTCATGTTTTGTCTGCCAGCATTATCACCATAACCAAATATAGCTTTATCACCACCATAAGAACAAGCCGCTGGACCTCCTCTAGCTGTTCCAACTCCTGTTACGTCTGCTGCAATTACTCCAAGATTTGAAACTAAATTTTTATGTGCTGTTTTTCCTGCTATAACTCCATATGCAAAAACACCTTTATCTCCTCCATAACCAGCAGCTGCTCTGTAAGTAGTTGCAGTACCTACTCCAGTTCCGTCACTTTGAACTACACCTAAATTATTTACTATATTAGAAAGATTTGAACTAGCAGCACCAGAACCAAATGCAAATATAGCTTTGTCTCCACCAAATCCACAAGCTGATGAGTTTGTTCTAGCAGTTCCTACACCAGCAGTATCACTTGCTACAACACCTAAATTAGATACTAAATTTGATACTGCTGTAGCACTACCACTATTACCAAAAGCAAATATAGCTTTATCATTACCATATGAAGCGGCAGCTCTTTCGTTTGTTGCAGTACCAACTGCAGATACATCTGTTCCAACTACTCCTAAATTAGTAACTAAATTAGTCATACCTACATTTGATCCAGTAGTACCAAAACCAAATATTGCTTTATCCCCACCATAAGATGCTCCAGCTAAATATGCTCTTGGAGTACCAACACCAGTTACGTCTGATGCTACTACACCACTACTATTAATTAAATTACTTAATGAACTATAGCCACTAGAAGGTTGTCCATATGCAAATAAACCTTTCTGTGTTGGTGGTGCTGTATGATCAAAAGCTGAAACTATATCAGATGCTGGTGTCCAACCAACAGTTGCTCCAGAATAAACTAAATTAACTGCTTGACCACTTGTGTCATAATCAACAATGTAAGCATCTGTTTCAGATTGAAATAATAAACCATTACTATCTATTGTGATTGCGTTAGTACCCCATGTTCTTGCATAGTCTGTAAGAATAATCTGATCTCCAGCTGTCGCAGAACTTGGAAGTGTAATTGTACAAGCGTTTGAGGTAGTGTTAATAAAATAACCTTTACCAGCACTAACTGTTACAGTTGAAGCTGTAACTACTGGTTGCCAACTTAAACCACCAGCTGCTGCAACTATACTTCCAGATGATCTAAAAATATTGTCTTTTACCAATCCACTCATGGTGTTTTAAATTCCTATAATGTTTGATCTAAATAACTAATAACAACATCAACATTTCCTGCACTTGCTAATGCAGCAGAAAGAACATCTCCAGCTTCTAATACAAGTCTAGATGTATGTTCGAATGTTGCGTTTGCACCTAGAGCTTGATCTGAATAAATTTCAAAGTCATTAGCACCTGCATCATCTCTTATATATAAATCAAAAGTTTCAGCTGCACCTGCAGTTTCACATAATGATAAATTAAGTATAGTATAAGTGTGTCCACTTGCTACAGTCAATAAATCGTTTTCACTATTAGTAACTCCTGCTACTAATTTTACTTTCATTAATTCACTTGCCATATTTATTTTCCTTTATTAATTAAAAACCCATTACAAAGGATTTTCCTATTGTTGTTAATTGACCACCTTCTGCTGTTACTATTCCAGCTGTTGTTAAATTTCTAACACCTGTATAATCTTTATTACTATCTAATATAACTGCTTTACTAGCGATAGCTGTACCAGTTCCTGTAGCACCTAAATCTAAAGCATTAATTTCACCAACCACAACAGTAGCACCATCTAAAATATTAATTTCTGTTGCAGTAGAAGTTACTGCTACATCTTCATTTACTTTTGGTGAAGTTAAAGTTTTGTTTGTAAGAGTTTGTGTTGCGTCATTTAAAGTAATATTTGATGTGTTAGACAAATCTGTTGAGGTAATACTTATGTTTGCTGTTCCATCAAAACTTTGACCTGCAATTGTTCTAGCCGTAGCTAGTGCTGTAGATGTAGCTGCTAACCCTACCGCAATATTAGCTGTACCATCAAAACTAGTACCCCCAATAGTTCTAGCTGTTTCTAATGCTGTAGCTGTAGCTGCATTACCAGTAGTACTTTGGTTAAGAGTTGCCACTGTAAAGTCTAGTGTGTTATCTGCATCATCATATGCTACTGTAATACCTGATTCAGTATTTGAAGATACCATTGCACCAACTGTATCTGAAATAACTTCAGACAAATCAATATTGGCTGTACCATCGAATGATACTCCGTGAATAGTTCTAGCCGTAGCTAATGCTGTAGTAGTATCCGATAAAGCGACTGCAATGTTTGCTGACCCATCAAAACTAGTACCACCAATAGTTCTAGCCGTAGCTAATGCTGTAGTAGTATCCGATAAAGCGACTGCAATGTTTGCTGACCCATCAAAACTAGTACCACCAATAGTTCTAGCTGTTTCTAATATTGTAGCTGTTGCGGCATTACCTGTAGTATCTTGATTAAGAGTACCTACTGTAAAATCTAAAGTATTATCAGCATCATCATATGCTACTGTAATACCCGATTCAGTATTTGAAGTAACCATAGCACCAACTGTATCTGATATTGTTTCTGCTAAAGTAGTACCAGCAAGAGTTAATGCTCCTGATATATCTACTGCACCATTGATATCAATAGTAGTTGCAGCTATTTGTATTTCTGTATCTGCTACTATATCTAATTGACCATCTGTTGATTGAAAAATATAAGTTCCAGTGTCGCCAAAGTTTAATCTTTCTGTACTATTCATTAAGATGTCATCAGAGAATTTAAAGTAATCCTCATCTTCCATCCATGTTAATATACCATCAGCAGTCTCTCCATCAAATGTTACAGCAATATCTGTGCCTGCTGTAGCATCACCAATAGTGATTGCTGTGCCTAATAATTTTGTAATGGGTCCACCTTCTGCGGCTGTCCCATCGTGAGTATGTCCTGAAGTTACAGCAAATGCAGCAAGAACTTGATCAAATTCTGCATTTATATCTGATGCCTCAATAACTGCACCATCAACAATAGCTGATGCACTCTGTCTTGTATATGTTGCTCCCATTTACCTTCTTCCCCCTGGTGTAAATTCTAATTGAAACCCTTTGATTGCAAAGGGTGCGTTAGTACTTGTGTCTGTTATTTTTAATGCTACTGCAAATCCTGATCCTTCTACTGATTCTCTTGTAATAGGTAAATCTCCTTGACCATAAGCTGCTGTACCAAATGTTCCTGTTCCAAAATAGGCTCCACTACCAGATGATTCTAATGCTATTAAACTTGGTTGAGGAGTATTTATATCGTCATAATTATATCTTACAAATAAACTTGAACTTACGATACCTTCAGGTTCCCAGTTTATGTTAACTCTGTCCATTGATTTTCTAATACCAGCATCACCCATTGTCATATCTGGGGATCTATATGTTGCATCAATAGCAGATGTTGAGCCTGCTGTTGTAAACACATTTCCTGATTCCTGTAAATATATATATCCATCATATCCACCATGAACAATAGTTTCTATATTGCTAATATAATCAGAATCACATGATGAAACTTTTAAACCCTTTATATCTGCATACTCAAAACCTAATTGACCTGTAGTAGGGTTTGATTTAATAACAGCTAATAAACCTTTTTGATTTGCTTCTAATCCTGAATCTTTAGGATAAAATAGTCTGTATTGAGATTTGTTTCTAACTACTGCTGCTGTAACATTATCATATGTAATCTCATTAATTCTTTCTTGTACTTGTTTTGAAATAGTACCAAGTTCTATGTCACCAATTCTATCTGTACCTGCAACAGTTCTTAAACCATCTGCAGCTAAAAATATTAAATCTCCACCTAATTCCTGGATAGAATGGGGTGCAATTGTACCAACGTTTTTAGCAACTTCAGCCAGTGCAAAGTTAGTAGATGAAGTACCTGTTAATTTATATATCTTTCTTTGGCAGAATATAAATAATTCATCTCTAAATACTTTTAATCCTGTAACAACATCACCAACTTTTATCTCTCCCGCACCACTAGCCGAAGTAAAGTCGTCTTCTAAAAAAGGTACTGAGAATAATATGCTGTGTGTAGAATTTGACATACCACCATAAAATACATGATTGGCAAATGTCTTAACAAATTTAGGATTAGTAGGTGCAGTGCCACCACCTGTAGCATTTATTACATCTACTGTAAAACTTGTATCAACAGTAAATGCTGCTGCTTCTCCTGTTGCAATTATAATTTTACTTGTTCCATTAAAGTTAAATTTATCAAAATCATATGTGTAAACTTTACCTTGGGTAGTTGCCAGTGAAGTCCATGCTCCACTTGTCCCACCATAAGATACTGTACCACCTCTAGCTACAACTATCTTATTATTAAAGATTGCAGACATTTGTATTCTTTCATTAGCTAATGTTACTTGAGGTACTATTGTTGAATTATATTTTGTAGTCCCATTAAGTCTTCTGTATCCACCTTCTGTAGATGGTTCAAAATTTACTAATTGTAATGCTTCTCCTGGTTGCATGTCATAAACATCTTTGTTTAAAACAAGTCCACCACCACAGGTAGCATTAAAGTTTTTTAATAGGGAAGTATCTGCCATATTATACTATTGATAACCTTGAATTTCCTGATGATACTCTAGTATCTTTCATGTAGTCTGATCTAGAACTATAGTCAGTTTTTAATAAACTTAATTTTCTTTGGTAATCTCTATTAGACATACTGGCATGATCGGGATCTGATCTTAACATATATGTATAATATTTAGATCTATCTACAATTAAAGAACCAAATCTATCTGGTAATCCCATAACATCGCCATGTGCTGATAAATCCGTATGAGTTGTGTAGTATTCATAACTAATTAAGTAGTCATTTTTATCAGGTATTGGAGTTAATCCGAATGCACTGTAGTCTGGTTTTTTATAAACATATTGGGGTAGACCATAGTGACCACTACTATTTTGTGAATCTTGTTCTTTAAATCTTTGCATGTAATCATCATAAGATATGTATCTTAGTTTTCTAGTCATTATATCTGCTCTAGATACTCTTATATAATCTATATCAAGATTAGTTTCCGTAGTTGTATTATTAACAGTTATAAATGTTGTCTGATCTGTTGCAGTAAATTGTACATCTAGTATTGCACCTGCATTAAAGTCTGTTACTGTTAATGTTGTATTTAAATTTTGTGTACCTTCTGCTGCTGTACCCACTTGTACCTTTAAAGCAGCACCTGTACCATTAGAATCTAATACTCTAACTTGTAAATTATAAGTTTTATTTACTACAGTTGATATTGATTGATATGCAGCATAATCATTTAATCTTAATCTACCATTACTAGAACTATTATAAGCTGCACTACCTGCACCAGCTAATGTAGTCCAACTAGTTATGTTAGAAGTAAACTCACCATTAGTAATTAATTCATTTGGTTTTAAAAAAAAAGACTCAAAATCTACTCTACGCATATCCGTTGGGAATGTGTATTCACTGTCTCCAGTGTAAGTAGTTTGAGTCGTTGACGTGTGTAAAAGAGGTATCTCTACACTCTCATTGTAAATATCATGAACAGATTTGTTAATAAAATCTTTAACAGCAGTTTGAATACCACGACTACTAGAAAAAGTAGATGAAGTCATTTCAACTTCATTTAATTCTCTGAGTACTCTGTTGGATAAATCTAAGTAAGTGGTAGCCATTTATTTATTCCTCTGTTTTATTGTTATCTTCTGCAAATTGTTCGCATCTAATTAATAATCTTTTAATACGAGACTGAGCATCATCTAATTGTTTCTTCAAATCATCAATCTGCTTTTTTAAGGCGGTGTTATCAGACTTGTATTCAGAAATTATTTCAAGAAGCTGATGTCTTTTCTGATATTGCATTAAGTATTGAAGTTATCTGATCTAATTTATCTGATTGTTCTTCTACTTTACTTTCTAAATTCTTTATCCTTATACCCTCATTAGTACCTAATGGAGTAGATCTTTGACCTGTGCTTGCATCAGTTTCTTTTATTAAATTATATGTAGCCATAAATTTCCTAAAGTTTATAAGGGGTGTTATCTAAGGGGGATATTAATACCCCCCTTAAAGTTATTTATCTATTAGTTATTGTCAGTTTCATCAATACCTGATACGTCACATAGAACTGCCCAAACACGGATTTTACCCACACTTGAAGCTGCTCCTGCAAGTAAAGCATCTAGAGTATCTGCACTAGCATTAACAAGATTAGCTGTTGCTGTAAGAACACTATAACCTGTTGCGTTCGTATCACCATCAACAAAATTGTCAACGTCTCCACCTGTTATACCTAAATCAATAGTTACTGAACTTGATAGTGCTGTAAGCACCTCAACTCCTGCCTGCATGATTAAAGTTTCTGCAGGTAGATCTAGACACTGAACAATGTCTCCATCTGCAGTACCAGCAGCACTATTAATTGCTGCGATATCAATTGTGTTCTCAACTAAGTAAGGTGTTCTACCATTAGACGGATGCCCTGTAGTACCACCTACTCCTGTTTTGTCGTAAGTTGCCATATTCTATTTCTCCTTCTAAGTTAGAATTAACCGATTGTTATAACACCAGAGTAAACTGCTTCAGTTCTTAGAATTTTTCTTCCAAAAACGTGAAGACCTCTTACGATGTCTGAAAATGAATCAGGGTCTCTGATAAGTTCTGTTTTCGCAATATGGTTTGCAGTTGCTACTGCACCTTGATGTCCATAAAGGAAAGCGTACTCATTAGCACCTGCTGATCCAAAAGTTTTACTTGCTGCTGATCCACTTGATACAGCTATAGCATTAGTAGTGTACATTCTAAACCCAAATAAAGGTCTATCTGTAATCATACCATTTCTCATAGCTGAAGCTGACCCATCTGCCATAACAGATTGATCAACGATTTTTGCACCTGCTTTTCTAAGTTGTTGATAGAAAGCTGGTGGTGCAACGAACCATCTGTTTTCTTCTGGTACATCTTGACCATCAAGAACTGTTTTAGCTGCTGACATAATATCTGTTAATGTGTCAACTGCTGCATCACCATCTATAGGTGATCCGTCTGTTCCTGTATTAGCTGCAGAAGTACTCGCTCCAGAGTAGATTGCACTCAATACATTAAAGTCGTAGTTCTTTTTAAGTGCATAAGCACCTGAAGAAGTTGCAAGAGCTTCAAAGTTTACATGTGATTGTCTTTCTTCGATGTCATCTACTTTAAACGCAAAGTAAGAACCTTGGTCGACAGTCAATTGAATTTGATCGTCTGCAAGTGTTTGCGTGTTAACTGTTTGACCTCTAGCGTAGTCATTCACCGTAATAGTCGGCTCTTTTATTATATTTACTGTGTCGCCAAAATTTTCAATTTCTCCAGCGTAATCAGTGTTTGTAATGTCTTCTACAACTGATGCTCTTCTGAAAAACTTTTGAACCTTTTGACTATAAATTGCTGGTGCCCAATTACCTGATGGTAAATTCTGATAGCCAGCTGCTTTTCCCATTGTTGCCATAATGTTTGCCTTTGTTTATAGTTGTTAGTTTAAGGTTGAATCCTACCTTCTCTTGATGCTTCATCGATTTCAGCTTCAAACTTCTCAAACGTTCTTCTACTCATCTTACCAATTTCAGAGTTAGACCAGATCTTCTTTGTGGGAATATCTGATTCTGTAGCTTTACTAGTTTTTGTTATAGCCTTAGCTGCTTCTTTCTTAACAGATATTTCCTGCTTTTTATTTAGTGTACTAGTACCTTTATCCATCTTATAAAGATCGATTGCTCTTCCAGCTAATTGTGCATTAGATGTATTTTCATACAACCAACTTTGAATAACTGGATCTTGCTTACTAGCCCACTCGTGAAATTCGTCTCTCTTACGAATCTCAGTAAAGTCAGGATGTACTTTTAACAATTCTACTTCGGCTTTCTCTTTACTAATCTGTTCTTGTTGAGCTTGTAGACTTTGGTATTTCTCCTCCATCTCCTTCGCTCTAGTATCAGCCTTTGTCATAGCTATAGTTTCAACCATATCATATACATCGGGATACTCCTGCTTCCAAGCTTCTAATTCTTCCTTGGATTTAGGTGGAACAAAATCTTTAGTAGATGTTTCCAATTGCGTTCTTAAAGTTCTAACTTCGTCTTTGTGCTTAAACAAAGTAGAATCATAGTGTTTTTTTAAATCGTCATAACGTTTCTTAAAAACACGATCTTCGGCATTTTCAGGGCGTTCAGTTGAAGGAGTAGCTTCGGTATCCGAGCTTGCAATTTCTTCAGATGTTTCTGTGTCCTTTTGAACGGTTGCTGCTTCTGCTTTCTCTTGATTAAATTTATTTAATTCCCCTTTAGTAAATGCCTCAGTTTCAGGATCACTCTCGTCATCTCTATGCTTCTGATACATTGACTTACTAGTTGGTTTCTTAAATAGTTTAGTCTCTTGTTTAACTTCTGTTTCTCTAGAAACTTCAGTTAAGTTTTCGTTCTCTTCCATTATTTTCCTTTTAGGTTGAGTGCCTTATGGATAAGGGTAGCTCACTTCCATAATTTGTGGGCTGAAATTATACTAGACCTTGATCTATTGCATCTGTTTCTAAAGTATCTGGCTCTTGAGCCATTATACCATTAGGGTTAGATGCCTGTACATTCTCAGGTGGCACATTATTGGTATCATCTGATTGTGACTCAGATAATTCTGTAACGAATCCTTGTAGGGATTCTTGTTCTGTATTGCTAGGGTATTTTTTTCTAGCGAAATTCTTTACGACTGATACTGGTAGTATAACGTTTTCTTCAGCAGATGTAAACTGTGATATTACGTCACTAGCTTCAGGTAATATTTTTGTTAATATACTTGAAAGGCTTGGTGATAACACCATATCTAATTGTTGTTTTTCCTCATCTGATAGACTATTTAATTTCTCTATCATTGCAGGATCTTTTATTTCTGGTCTTTGTGCCATTGGTGCAACTGCTTGTTGAGGTGCAGGTGCCTGCTGTACTTCAGCTTGTTGTGGCTGACCTTGTCCTAATGATGACATATCAGGGGCATCGGGTACTTTAGGTTGTCCACCCATTAAACCTGTTGTTGTTACTTTACCATCTGGTCCTATTGCCATTATACTCTTCTCCAATGTGTTAAATTATATTTACTAATTTGTTTATCACTTACAAAGTTACCTAGTGCCCAACATACGGGTTCACCTATACTTGCATATATTCTTCCAAGTAAATCAAACTTACCTTCATTTAATCTCCATGCAATATCATTTGCTCTGTGTTGTGCAATGTGTTTCCACACTTTTCTATATCTAGGGTATTTTTGTATATGTTTTACAGTAGGTTCTGCCCAAAGTAAATATCCTTTAACATGTGTTTTAGTTAATTTTTTAAATGTAAATTTTGTATCCCTTATCCAATCTATAGTAGATAATTCTCCTGTTTTGTGTAGATCTGTACATATAACTCTTCCACCTCCACCACCTGTATCACCACCACCTTGGCTTGTATCTCTACCAAATCCTGATTTACCAAAACCTGTAACATTAGTTTTAGTATTTCCACTTTCTGCATCTTTTTTATCTGCTCTACTTTGATCATACTCGTTAATTTGGTTTTGAAATTCTTTTGTTTTTGTATCAAAGTTTTCTTTTTTTGCACCTGATAATTTTTCAGAAGTTTTGTTTCTTTTATCAACTCTATTTAATGCACCACTTCTAACATTCCCAAATGCAGATACAGCATTCATTCCAGCAAATACATTAGTAGCTGGGTTTCCAGATATTCTACCACCACTTTCTGCAGCATCCATATTAAAATAGCCTCTGTTAAATTTATCTGTAGGGCTATCTTTAGGTACAACTTTAGATAACATATTAAATGCACCCATTACTGGTTTAGCACCAGTTATAAATCCTAATGCTGTTGCAGCATATCCTATTGCTTTACTATTTTTAACAGAATCTATTACACCTGATACTGTATCTTGTACTGCTGACGTAGCTTTAGAAGTTAGACTAGGTGGCTTACTATATTTAACACCAGTTTGACCACGTAAAATTCCATCTTGATATGTAGGTGTTGTACCTATATTTTCTTGAGGTGCTGCTTGATTTGCTTTAGCTTGTTGTGTTGCAAATTCACTAGCTGGTGTAGATCCCGCTTGTCTAACTGTAGCCTCGTTAACCTTAGCGTCTTTAAGTGTAGATGTGTTTAATTGACTACCTTGACCACCACCATTATTATATGTATTAGCAGGTTTAAATACTTCTGTAGTCTGTGCTTTAATAGTATCTTCTGTAGCCTTCTTAGTTGTATCAGCTACACTTGTAGTATCACTAGTTTTTAAATCAGGTAAATTTAATTTATTTACTTGAGTAAATCCTACTGAGTTTAAATTATAGTTACCATTAGCATCTTGTGCTAATTCGTAAGTACCACCTCCAACTCTTGATGTATCAAATGTATTTGCCATACTATTCTTCTTTATTCCTTTTAATTGTTTCCTTTAGACTGAGGATCTTGCGAAGCAAAACCAGCTTCCCCTGGCATCGGTACATTACCTGTTCCGATATTGCCACCTCCATTTCCTGTTGGATCTGTTGGCGAAGCTCCTGGAGGTACTCCTCCCATATTTCCCATTGGACTTTGTTGTCCGCTATTGCTTGTAGTCGTTTGATTTCCATTTGCCATCCCCATTATTTGTGCATATATTGCTGCTTTCTCTGGATCATTAACCAATTGATCTGGATCAATGTCTAGTGACTTAGCAACTTCTTTTAAACATGTATGCCATTTAACAAAAGGTGCTAACGATGGGTTAGATGCTGTTTGCATAAATGTCATTAGTCTTTGTGATCTTACTTCTTTTTGCATCAAAGAAGATGTTCCTTGTGCTTTAATATCTAGATCACCTTGTATTTCAGGTCTTTCACTATTGAATTGCATGTTCCAATGAAACAATGAATTACCTAGGGGTTTTAATAAATAGTCATCAATGTTTTTAATAACTGTCTTAATACTTAATGCTGCAGCTCCCATCAACATAGACATACCTGCTGCCGTTCTTGTAGTTGATTGTACTCCAGTTGTACCATGGGAGTAAGAGGGTATTCCAGTTGACTCATCTGCTAGTTGTCTGAATCTATCAAACATCATTAAATTTTCATTAGCAGTATTTGGAAACTTAATACCATGTATTGCTTGACCTGGTTGTCCACTCTGTCTTCTAAAAATTTTACCAGGGAATACTTTCATATCTTGACCTGGTACTAACATTGTTTCATCAACATCAAATACTAAATTACCTGACAGTGCTAAGTTATCAATTGCCATTCTTGCATGACCATTCATAACTTGTTGTGAATCTTGCATGTTTTCTGGTATACCTACACCAAAGAATTGATAAGGATTTAATTCATAAGGACAAACCATATAAGGTATTCTTTTTGGTGAGAAAGGATTTTCTACCACCCTTAAAACTTTACCACCACATATCCAAACATTAACTGATACGACATCTAATTCATCATCGTAATCAAAATCTAATTCTTCTGCTAACTGCTTACTTATAACTCCCCAATATTCTAATACTTCAAATCTGTTTTTATATAATGTTGAAACATTTTCTCTATCATACAAAGAAGATTCATATCCTCTTGTTTCATAATTTGGTCCTTTCTCTAAACATTCTCTAATCTTTTCTGCATTGAACATAGGCTTCTTAGCTAGTTCTGCAAACTGTTCCCTATTAAAAGAATGTCTTTGAATAACATATTCAGCATCATTCATATTAGTTGAATTAGGATCTGGATAGAAATCCCAACATGATACTGCCTCAATACCTGGTACATCTTTTTGAATTTCCATCATTGCTGATGCACCTGTTTCTTTATCTCTAGAAAATTTGTATTGGCTCTTTACATTTGTAAAGGGACCTTTTAAAATTCCTGTTCCTAATAAAGCCATTTCAAAAAGTACATGTCTTATAACTGAGATTGCATCACTTTCTTCTAATTGATCATGAATTACTTTTTGCATTTTAGCTGCTGCCATTGCAGCTGGCTCTATCTGTGGCTGAGTTTTTAAATCAGGGGCGTCCCCTTCTTCAAAACCTAAATTCTTGTATTCTTGTGCTAGATCTTTCATTAAAGATTCTGCTGTAGCACCTTTTGGTATTCCACCACCATCACCTGAAAAACCATATGGATCTTGTGGTTTAGCTTCTTTTGCTTGTGGGTCTTGTGGTTGACCTGGTTTCATGTGAGCATATTCTGCTACACCTTCTGGCATTGATGTAGGTGTTACACCAATTGGAAACTTGCCTGATGAAAATAGTACTTCAATAAGTTGACCAAATGCAGCAAGTACTTTAGTCTTTGTTACTTTAACAAATACTTTAGATTTTTCACTATCACGAAAAGTTTGTTCTGGACCATATAACCCTCTGTAATTTCTATAAGCAGATAACCATCTCTTTTCATCTTGTAGTCTCGATGTCTCTGCCTCTTGAAACTTCTGTCTTATGTATCCTACAAACGGATCGTAGTTATCCTTCTCGTTATTATCCATTTAAACCTTTGTAAATTGTCCTGTTGGCTCTAACTTCTTTTTATCTTTAGCTGCTTTCTTTAAAGCTTGTAATTCTTCTTCTGTTAATGTAGGATTATTGCTTAGCATTTGAGCAGTCTCTAAATCTACCGAAGAGTATCCCTTCATGTTAGAAGCCTTTATATCTTTACCAGATATATCAGCTACTTTTAAATTATCAGTAACTGATTGATTTCTAACTTTAGCAATAGGATGTTCATTACTGTAAACTTTAGTAGTGTCTGTAAGAGCCACTATTAGTAGTCTCTTTCTTCAGCCATTTTAAAAATAGATGCATCAACTTTTGATTTAGCACCTGCCTTATCATTGCTGTCACCAGCAGTTGAACCTTGGGTAACTTTAGAGTTAGGGTCTATTGCTAATTTTTCTTTTTTAGCTTTAGCCACATCAGCTGAAAGCTCACCATGCTTGTATCTTTTATTTATATCCATTGCTATTCTCCTTTTTTGTATAGCCTTGGTAGCCGTAGAACTTACTGTCTGTAAGTTTCTTAGCTCCCATTTTTTTTCTTCTTTCCATTACTAAATGAGCTTGAAGTTTTTCTTTAAACTTTGTCTTTTTTTCTGGTGGATTCTTTTCGTCAAACTTTTTTTTCTTTTCTGCTTTTATTTCTTTTTGAAGTTGGGGATCATCCACAAGTTCCATAAAGCTATAACTTTTATCAGCCATTAGTAATCCTTCTCATCAGCCAACTTATTAAAGTTAGCATCTAATTGGCTTCTGAATTTTTTAGGTTCATAGTAACCATGTTTTCCATCTTGAGTTTCAGCAGCATGTTCTTCTCTACCATAAGCAATTTTTAAATTGCCAGGTTCTTGATTAGGTTGCTTACCCTCAGGAGTTGTACTTAGATCACCTTGTTTAACTTTAGCTTTGGGGTCAAATTTCATTTCCATATTATTCCTTATTGTTTTATTTTTTTTATTTCTAAAACGTTTGTTGTTGGGATAGTAGTATAACCACCACCTGTTTTTATTTTACCGTTGTTTTCAAATATAATATCCGCCATAACAACAGTCTTATCTTCGTTTTGTAATACTAGCCATCCAAAGCTACAACATACTGCTGTATTGGAATTTTTAATATCTGGAATTTCAGCCCAGCCAGCATCTCCAACTATGTCTTCCCAATATACCATTGCTAGTTCATAAGGAAAATTCTTTTTATCTATGGTAGGTAACTTCTTTTTTTTCATTTATCCTCTTTTATTAATATCCAAATATTTTATCTGCGGGGATAAAGTTAGTTGTTAAACTCTTATTACCGTATAACTTGTTAGCGTAACTTGTATGCATAGGTCTACTCATACATCCATATCTTAGTGCATCATATGCGTGATCTTCTACGTGTGTATTAATATCCTCAGGGTTACTATCATCTAATGGTAGTGTAGGAAATGTTCTTAATAAATTTCTACAATTAGAAAATATACGAATACCTGGTTCTTTAGTCTTTTCGTTTACTATCTTTAATCTTTTGTGGATTTCTAGCTTTCCACTTATTCTACTTCGGGGAGTTCTATCAGAAGGTCTCCAACGACACCCAGCTTGAATCATTGTTTCTGCTATACTTGGACCCACATCTCCTCTCCGTGCCCATGTACTGGCGTCTAAGACCCCGTAGCGTATGTATTCTCCATGCTCTAAGGTTAGGACTTTCTTTGCGAAAACATCTGCAGTAATCTTTTGGGTATACAACTCTCTATAAATCCATAGATTATTATCATAATCAATAGCAAACCATAAACAACAAGCAGGAGAACTGTAGCCCCAGTCCGCAGCACGAAATCTCTGCCAGCCTTTAGGTATTTCAAATGGTTCAACAACATGTAAGTCCCTATCAAATTCAGAGAATGCTGCATTAGAGAATGCATCCCAGTCTCCATTTAAAAATTGTTTTCTTTGTACTTCTGGTAATGATGATAACATTGCGTAGTAATCATCAGTTTGCATAAGGTACGGATTGTCTTGTAACTTAGCTGGTATAAATCTTCTTGTTATATACTTTGTTCCTTTAGGTGTAGAAACCTCAATGTTAAAAGCTGTATTAGGATCTATAGGATCCACAAACATCTCTTTAACCCATTGTGATCCAACATTACCTGGGTTACCTGTAGCCCTCATATAAACTGGTATACTAGGATCAACTGATCTAAGTGACGATCTTAGAAAATTATATATATCTGGCGAATGATATTGTGGAAGTTCGTCTATTCCTATCCATGTGTAAGACTGCCCTTGGTAACGTAATACGTCTGTCATGTTCTCTGCATAACCAAACTCTATTTTTGCTCCTGATGGGAATCTCCATTCTTTTTCCTGCTCTCTCCATTTTGCTCCTGGATATGCTCTTGAGTATAATCGTTGAGAATGATTAATCAAATCTCTTAACTCTGGCATAGTTCTACGAAGTAGTAGACAACGATGATGTTCTTTATGACAGTACCTTAGAGGATCTATTAACATGGCGTATGATTTACCACCACCTCTTGCACCCCCGTAAAACACTTCTCGTTCTGATGCTGCTAGGAAATCTCTTTGTGGACCTTTATTAGGTTGAAAGATTATATCCTTATCAGCTAGATGTTCCTGTACGTTTGCTGGAACTTCATCTATTACGTCTTGGGTTATAAGCTGCTGCTCTCTTCCATCCAATACTTTGTCAATGGTTAACAATTTATCCTTGACATTTTTTGCATGGGTCTTTGCTGAACGTAAAGCTTGTTCTGCCTTAGCAACTTTTTTACGTGTTCGTGCTATTGCTTGTTTAGCTGACTGCTTGGCTTTGGTCTTGACTTTTTTCTTTGGCTTTGGAAGTGCTATCTCTGGTAACTCTTTTTCTAAGTCCGACATATGATATGTATCTTTTTGTTTTTGCTGATAACCAAATAGCAACCTCTCGGTATGAACATGTTTTTAAAAAATTCTTTGCTTCTTCTAATGCTTCTAATTCAAATTGTATTGGTTCAATATAATCTGTGTCTTCTGCTAGCTTGTATCCAAAGGGGATAGTTCTAGATTTTCTTTTAATCACCATATTTAGGGTGCTCGTTAGAGTAGACTTTCTTTTTAGGTTTATTAGGTTTGTCTGACATAATTAATTACTTTTTTATACTTCCTAGATATATTTTGTATGCTTCCTCTGGATTCATTTTAAAATAAGCTACAGTTAAACCAGTTATTTTTGCGGCTATCTCAGCATATTTTAAAACAACTGAGTTACCTGGTCCAGCAACTTTAATATTTTTATCTGGGTTTTCTTTATTATACTTAGGATGTTCGTTTGAATAGTTCTTTGACATATTTAATCATTTTCCTTTCTAACTTCTCTAGTTAATTTTCTGTCAACTTTCTGCCTCTTGAGTGCACTTCTAGGGACAATAATTCTTCCCGATCTACCTTGTCGTTGAGAAGGATAACTAAAGGGTGTTAGTGGAGGTGCAAACCTTTCAAATAATCTACGACCAACTCTTGCTTCTCTTGGAGTTAAAGTTGTTTTTAAAATTAATCTGTCTTTTGCAGATACAGGTTTAACGCCCCATTTTGAATTAACATCTGTGTTACTTCTAGCAAAACTTTTAGCGGCATCAACTCTACCAGTGTCTGCTTTTTTAGTTTTAGCTCTTTCAAAAAAATATCGTCCTTGGTACTTATCATTTAACTTATTACCAGGAGCAGAAGATACGTCTTGTCTTTTACTTGTTCCTCTTATTACAGATACACTTTTACCTGCCCCGCCCTTTAAACCAATACTATCTAAACTTTCAGCTAAGGGATCTAATTTTATAATCTTTACGTTACTATAAATCTTTTTACTATTGTAGCTGTCTTTTGTCATGATTAATCCTGTATCGGAGTTACGATTGATTCTTCTGGTTCATCTTTTGCTGGTAATATAAATATACCATGTTTTAAATTCATATTAATATCTAATTGATCTTTCTTAGCTACACCAACTCTATCTAATATTTGTTTTGCTGCTTCCATTCGTATACTAGCGTGTGGAGTTGTTCCATCTTCGTCTAACAAGTGTACCATTCTAGTTGCAGCCTTCGCAGAATGTATGGCTAAATAATTTTCTGCTCTTTTAACAATCTCGTCTTTTAAATTACGTAGAACTTTAGGATATGAATGTTCTGAATAACCTGCTAACTCTCCTGCCTGTCTGGGATTTCCTTGGGCTTCTCCGAATAATGCGTCTAGAAACTTTTCCTGTGAGACCGTCAAGCTTTTCTTTTGAGTATTTGTTGTAATAGAATCCATTGTTTGCATTTACCAACTCCATAATTTCCTTGAAAGGAAGTTCTAAAGCTTTAGTGGGTATCAACCTATTTTTTCTTTTTTAATTTACTGAAGAACTCAGCTCCAGTTTTAGAGGATTTAAATTTACTGAAGATACTTTCTTTATTCTCTGAACCTTTAGTTTTAGTAGGATCAAATCTTTTTTCTCTTTTACCTTTAGTAGTTAAGTAACCAGTACCACCTAGCATAAAGCTAGATTTGCCTGATTTCTCAGCAGCATCGAAAGCTTCTTTAAAAGATCTTTTCTTTCCTGGCATAACTTTAGCATCATCTCTGTTTTTCGCAGATTTAAACATGCTTTCTGCAGCATACATTTTCTTAGTAGCTCCAGCATTAGCTTTTCCCTGTGCTTCGGAAGCTTTTGCAGCTCTTTTTTCTTTAGCTAGTCTTCCTTCGAAGATATTACCAGTTTTCTTAGTCTTTTCTCTTGCCTTGTAGGCAGCCTTATCTTTGTAAGTAACACCGTTTGCAACGATACTACCATCATCTTTAATTTTTATTCCAGCCATTTGTTTATATCCTTATTGATTGTTAAACTTTGGGGGAATCCTAGGTATCCCCGATAGTCAGGTACAGTTTAGTGATGACCGTGTGTGAGCGTATAGCTCGATAGTAGTTGTGTGTCCTTTTAAAGTGTACCTGATTCTAGTATACACACGAATATCACTTTTGTCAAGTACTAATTTAAATTATTTTTATATTATAGCATTATTGTTGAAAATAATCCTTGACAAAAGGTGAAAGTGGGTGTATAATAGTATTAACAATACTCAGGGGGGGTTATATACATATAGTATCCATAAATATCCATACCCCCTAGGGTATACCCTAGTATCTTGTCGGGAGATATACAGAATATTAACCCCTAGTATATAGCCACAGGGTGGTTTACAGGGGAATTAGGGATTTTAGTATGAGTGTATATGTATATATGTACAGCCCCCCCTAGCACCCTGCATACCCCCCTGAATAATATCCCTAGTAAGTACCTTGAGAAATTACTGGGTATATTTTTGGTTTATTACTGGGGGAATATTGTGGTTTCGTTTGGTGAGAGTTAGGGGGGTGTTAAAATTTTGTAAGTGTTAGCCTAGTTGCTACCCACATATTAACCCTGATATGAATTGAGACAGTACCTAGTTAAATCATAGTAGTATGATAATCATACCGAGATTAGAGCTGTATTTTAATAACGCCCAAAAAAAAACCCTCATACAAAATTAATTGCATAAGGGTTTTAATTTGATTTGTAATTGTTCGATTGTTTATTTATTGATTAACTGCTTTCTTAATACTGCCGTCTATCTGTAAATTTTGTTCACAGTAGTCGTAAGTATTTCTCACTAACTCACTTGATAACAATTGTTTAATATTTAAAATATCTTCAATTGCTTGTTCACTTAACAAACTAAAAAACTGCTCGTACTTTTTGTTTTTAGCTAACTCAATAACATGAGATAAGTCCTTAACAAAATTACTTGCTGATGTTTTTATATTTGATTTATTGCCTTTGCTACCATTACTTGACGCAGTACCGTTGAAACGCTTCCACATCTCATCAATGGCAGTTGTATTAACAGGAATTAAAGTTGTTTCTTTGTTAGGCTCACTAACAAATTTCGCTTTAATTCGCT
>Ga0222662_1000716_pt1 | contig 22929 bp, 23 predicted proteins | sample AntAcemetagen600_FD_179821 | JGI IMG/M metagenome (GOLD analysis project Ga0222662, IMG submission 179821) | Saline water microbial communities from Ace Lake, Antarctica - #600 | ecosystem: Environmental > Aquatic > Non-marine Saline and Alkaline > Saline | place: Antarctica: Ace Lake...
GCCCCCATCGATCTGGTGCTCGCGGACCCCAGCATCGACGCTGTCCGCGCCCAGTGGCAGGCGGCCCAGGCTCGGACCCGCACCGGGACCGCACGACTGGCCCCCAATCTGGCGTTCACCGCGAGCACCGGCGTCCGGTACACCGAAGGCGTCGAGTCGGTGGCGAGACCCACGTGGTCCGCCGGCCTGGGCCTCACCGTGCCCATCTTCGACGGCGCCGCGACTGTCGGAGGGATCCAAGAGGCCCGCGGCGCCGAACGCCAGGCCCTCATTCAGCTCGAGGACACGGTGCTGGACCTCATCGTCGCTGTCGAAGACGCCCGCACCCGCTGGGACGAGACGAGCGAGCGCCGGTCCGCCGCCGACAATGCAGAGTCCCTCGCCGACGACGCCCTGACCGCAGCTCTCGCCACGTATGCCGCCGGCACCGCTACCTACAACACCGTTCTCACGGCTGGGCAGGCCTCCTTCGCCGCCAGCCAGACCGCCCTGCAAGCTCACCGCGATCAGCTCGACGCAGCCGTCGGGCTGTTCAGCGTGACGCGAGCTGGCTGGGCCTCGGGGTCCCGATGAAGAAGCTCCTTTGGACCGTGCTCGTGCCGGGCGCCATCCTCGCCGTGGCCCTGGGCGCCACCGCCCTGCTGTTCGCCGCCGGCGGTGACTCGCGGCCTCCCCGCCCGGACAGAAAGGCCCCGCCGACCACGGTGACGGTGTTGGATCTCTCCCGCGGTGCCGTCCCGTACACCCTTGATCTCGTCGGCGAAGTGACCGCCCAGCGGGACGTGCAGATCGCCTCGGAGGTCAGCGGGACCCTCTCCTGGGTGCTGCCGGGCCTGCACGCCGGGATGCGCGTGCCCGTGGGCACCGTGGTCGCCAAGCTCGATCCCACCCCCTTCCAGGCGGCGGTGGCCCAAGCCCGCGCCACGCTCGCGGACGGAGAGCGAGCCCTCGCCCTCGAGGAGGGGCAGGGAAGCGCCGCCGCGCTGTCGGCCGCCCTTGTCGGACCCATCGCGGGCGCCAACGAGGCCCTCGTGCGACGAGACCCCCAGCTCGCTGCGGCCCGCGCCACCGTCGCCTCCGCCGAGGCCGCCCTGGCGGACGCGACACGCAAGCTCGCCCTGACGTCCATCCGGTCGCCGTTTGACGCGATCCTCGCCGAAGAGTCGCTGGACCCAGGCCGCCTCGTGTCCACCGGCGCGACCCTGGGGCGCTGGGTGGGCACCGCCCGTGCGGAGGTCGAGATCTCCGTGCCGACCAGCGCCCTGCGCCACTTCGACGGTGAGTCCGCGACCGCAGAGCTGCGGCCCGCCGGGAGCCAGGAGAGCCGGGTCGCCGACCGGGTCAGCCTCACGGGCGTCGCGGACCCGAGTACCCGCACCGCCCGCGTGTTGCTCGGGGTCCCCGATCCGTACGCCTCCCCTGCCCTGGTCCCCGGGAGCTTCGCGTCGGTCCGGCTCGTGGGACAACCGGTCCCGGACGTGACGGTCCTGCCCGTAGACACCCTGGTGGACGGCGGGGCGGTGTGGAGCGTCAACGAGGACGCGACCCTGCGCAGGGTGCCGGTCACGGTGCTGTGGCATCAGGGCGACGACGTGGTCATCGCAGGCCTGGACGGCACCCAGCGGGTCGTGGCGCGTCCGTCGGGCACGCTGCTCGCCGGTCAGGCCGTGCAGGTGCGAGAGAGCCGGCCATGAACGGCCTCATCGACTGGTTCACCCGCAACGGGGTGGCGGCCAACCTGCTGATGGTGGCCCTCTTTGTGGGCGGCATCTTCTCGTTCTCCGACATGAACAAGGAGGTCTTCCCCGAGTTTGAGCCCGACGCGCTGCAGATCACCGTGTCGTACCCCGGCGCGAGCCCCGAGGACGTAGAGCAGGGCGTGCTGCTCGCCCTGGAGGACGCCGTCTCCGGGCTCGAGGACGTGGACGAGATCACCTCGATCGCGTCGGAGGGCTCGGCGCGGGTCGTCATCCAGATGAACGACGGCGCAGACATGGACGAGGCCGTCTCCGACGCCCGCTCGGCGGTTAGCAGCATCACGAACTTTCCGGCCGACGCGGAGACGCCGGAGGTCAGCAAGGCCACCCGGCGCCGCGACGTGCTCACTGTGCTCGTCTCCGGGGTGCAGGACCTCAGAGACCTGCACGCGCTGGCCTTGGATCTCGAGGGGCGCATCGCGGCCTCCGCCGACGTCAGCGTGGTCGAGGTGTCCGGCGCACCGGCCCGCGTGCTCGACGTATCGATCTCCCGCGAGGCGCTGGAGGCCTACGACCTGACACTGTCGGACGTCGCCCAGCAGATCACCGCCGCCTCGGTCCAGCGGGGCGCGGGCACCCTGCGAACCGACCGGGGGGACCTCACCGTGCGGGTGGACGACCGCCGGCTGTCCGAAGAGGACTTCGCATCCATCGTGGTGCGGGGGGCCGCGAACGGCGCGACGGTACGGCTGAGCGACGTCGCGACGATCTCGTCTGGCTACGAGGAGAGCGACACCACCGCCTGGCTCAATGGCGAACGCTCGGTCAGCGTCGGAGTGTACCGCGTGGGGAGCGAGACCCCAGCCGCGGTGTCCGCCGCCACCCGCGCCATCGTCGACACGCTCCGCGACGAGCTGCCCGACTCGATCTCCCTGACCGTGCTCAACGACCGGTCGGAGATCCTCGCCGACCGCATGCGTCTCCTGTCCAAGAACGCGGGGATGGGGCTCGTGCTCGTCTTGCTCGTGCTGACCCTGTTCCTCGATCTGCGCACCGCGGTGTGGGTCGCCGTGGGGCTGATGGTGAGCTTTGTCGGCTCGTTCATCGTGCTGAACTGGTTGGGCGTCACCATCAATGTGATCAGCCTCTTCGCCTTTCTCGTCGTCCTGGGGCTCGTGGTCGACGACGCCATCGTGGTCGGCGAACAGGTCTTCTTCGAGCGAGAGCGGGGCGGGGACCCCGAGGACGGCGCGGTCCGGGGGACACGCCGCATGGTGGGGCCCATCGTCGTCGCAGTGCTGACAACCTGCGTGGCGTTCGCCCCGATCTCCAGCATCCCTGGACGGTTCGGAACGGTCTTCGCCGTGCTGCCGGTCGTGGTGATCGCCGTGTTGGCCCTGTCCACCATCGAGAGCTTCTTCATCCTGCCAGCCCACCTCGCCCACGGCGGGACCAGCCCCCTGTGGCGGATCACCGATGGTCCCCGGCGGCTGTTCTCTGGCGCGCTCCAGCGATTCATCCAAGGGCCGTACCGCGCCACCGCGAGGTTCCTCGTGGGGCATCGTCTGGTCGCCCTCGCCCTCGCCGCCGCCATGGTGCTGGTCACCTACGGCATCATCGGAGGCGGACTGGTCCCCGTGCAGTTCTTCCCCACCATCGTCGGAGAGACGGTCACCGCGACGGCGACACTGCCGCCGGGCACCCGCGACTCCGAGGTACACGCCATGCGCGAGCGCCTGGAGACGTCGGGGAGGGAAGCGGCTGGGGAGAACCCGATCGATGGCATTGCGTCCAGCACCGGCAACGCGAACTCCGGGTCCGAGCAGGTCACGGTCAACCTGCACCTCGCGTCGGGCACCGAGTTCGACCCCGGCCAGCTGCGCCAGGCGTGGGGACGCGCGCTGGGCCCTGTCGATCCGAGCGTGGCGGTCACCTTTCGAGCGACGAGGGGTCCGAGCGCCGGCGAAGCGGTCAATGTCTCCCTGTCACACACCGACGGCGAGGTGCTCGACCGCGCGTCCGTCGAGGTCGTCGCGACGCTGCAGGGCTACGAGGGCCTCACCAACGTGGAGAGCTCCCTGTCCCGCGGGACCAAGTCGCTGGAGCTCGCCCTCTCCCCTGAGGGCGAGGCCCTCGGCCTCACCACGGCGGCCCTGGCGACCCAGGTGCGGGCGGCGTACGAGGGGGCGCAGGCCTACCGGGAGATCGACGGGCGCACGGAGCGCACGGTCCGCGTGCTGCTCCCGCAAGCGGACCGCGTTCAGCGCAATCAGGTGCTGGATCTCCCGGTGCGGCTCGCCGAGGGTGCCTGGGCGCCGCTCTCCACCGTCGCCCGCATCGAGCCCAGCGTCGCGCCCGCGGTGATCGAGCGTTCGGACGGGCGTCGGGAGGTGGCGGTCACCTCGGATCTCGCCCCTGGGTTCGACACGGCGGACACCATCCTCGCCGAGCTTCAGGCCACGACCTTGCCGGCCCTGGAGTCCAGCTACCCCGGGCTCGACGCGCGCCTGCGTGGCCAGTTCGAGGAGCGCCAGGAGTCCACGTCGGCGATGACCTCCCTCTTCGCTCTCGCCCTGTTCGCCATCTACGGAATGCTCGCCGCCTCCTTCAGGAGCTACACCCAGCCCCTCGTGGTCATGTCGGTCATCCCGTTCAGCGTGGTCGGCGCGGTGCTCGGACACCTCATCGTCGGCGTGCCGCTCTCCATGCTGAGCATGTTCGGGGTCATCGCCCTGGCCGGCGTCGTCGTGAACGACAGCCTGGTCCTGATCGACGCGGCGAACGAGTACCGGGCCGAGGGGCTCGCCCCCCGCGAGGCCATCCTCAAGGCATGCGAGCGGCGCTTCCGTCCGATCTTGCTGACCACGCTCACCACGTCGCTCGGACTTGGCCCGATGATCCTCGAGACAAGCGTCGGCGCGCAGTACCTCATCCCGATGGCCGTGAGCCTCGGCTTCGGTATCGTCACCGCCACCCTGGTGGTCGTCCTCCTGGTCCCGGTCTTGTATGTGGCGGTCGAGGAGCTCGCCTCGCTGAACTGGCTCCGCACGCTCCGGTTGGCGCCCTCCGAACTCCGAACGTGAGAGGCTGATGGACCCCGCCCGACTCCTCCTGGTCGAAGACGACGAGCCCCTCGCCGCGCTGATGGCGAGCGCCCTGCGCCGTGAGGGCTTCCTCGTGGACGTGCTGCACCGTGGCGACGCGGTCATCGACGCCGTGCGCTCGAGTCACCCCGATCTGCTGATCCTCGACCTGATGCTGCCTGGCAAAGACGGCTTTTCGATCCTGCGGGAGCTTCGTCCTGACTGGCCGGGGCTCGTGTTGGTCCTCACCGCCCGCGGCGGCGACTTCGACCAGGTGGTGGGCTTGGAGCTGGGCGCGGACGACTACGTCGCAAAGCCTGTGCCTCCGCCGGTCCTGATGGCTCGAGTGCGGGCGCTGCTCCGGCGTCACCGCCCCGACCCAGAGGTGCGGGTCCAGTCGTTCGGCGACCTGCAGATCGTGCCGTCGGCTCGGGAGGCGCGGGGTCGGCTCGGCGTGATCCCGCTCAGCGACGCCGAGTACGACCTCTTGGAGTTCCTGGTGGCCCGCGCAGGGCAGGTCGTCTCCCGGGACACCCTGTTCCGCGAGCTGAGGGGCATCGAGTACGACGGCCTCGACCGCTCCATGGATCTGCGGGTCTCGAAGCTGCGCGCGCAGCTCCGCGAGCACCTCGACGGCCGCTCTCCCGTCCGCACCGTGCACGGGCGGGGCTACCTCTTCGCGGTGGGCCCGTGAACCGCCTGTTCCTGCGGCTCCTGCTGGTGGTGACCCTGACGGTGTTGGGAGCCTCGGTGGCGGCTGTCGGGCTGATCGACTACCGGTACTCCCCGGCCGAGAACACCGAGATCGAGGTGTTCGTCGCTCCGGGCCTCGCCCGGCTCGCTTCCCGCATCGGGGCGGGAGAGCCGACGACGCAGGTGATCGCCGACGGTCAGCAGGGCGTCGGGAAGATGCTCGCAGTTCTCGACGGGGAGCTGCTCGAGTTCACCCCGGCCCAGCGTGTCCGGCTCAACGCTGGCGAGGTCGTGATCCGCGGCACCGGCTCGGACCGGTCCGCCTTCGCCGCCGTCCCGGGGCAGGACCTCGTCGTCGAGCTGCTCCTCGCCAGCCGCACCTCGAAGCGGGTGCAGTGGGCCAACCTGCCTGGCCTCGAGTTCGAGGTGGCCCCCCTCCGAGAGCCGCTCTCCCCCCTCGATGAGGCGCGGCTCCGCTGGCGGCCGGTGCCAGCGCGAGGAGGCATCGTCATCGCCACGCCTCAAGGGCCTGGTTTCGTCGAGACCCCGCGTCTGACGAGCCTCCGACGGCTGTCCCTCGGGCTGATGATCCTGGGGCTCGGGCTCGCGCTGCTGGTCTCCCTCGCCCCGGTGCAGCGCCAGCTCGTCGCCCTCGCGTCGCAGGCCGAGCGGCTGCGTGAAGGTGAGCTCTCGGCCCGCGTCCCGGTGCAAGGGCGAGGCAGCGGAGCGCTGGGAGAGGTCGCTCAGCAGTTCAACGCCATGGCGGACCGGGTGGAGGCGCTCGTGCGCAGCCAGGAGGAGCTGCTGATGTCCGCGTCGCACGAGCTGCAGACGCCGCTTGCGCGGCTGATGTTCAGCCTGGACGCCCTGCGCGACGAAGACGCCGACCGGGATGAGATCCTGACGGGGATGAGGCTCACCGTGGACCAGATGCGGATCCTCGCCGAGGAACTCCTGGAGTTCAACCGCCTGGGGAGGGGGCGCGAGCACCTCGTCGACCTCGTTGTCCTCGACGTCGCGGAGTTGGTCGGTGACCTCGCGGAGAGCGCGGGCGCCCGCGCGGTGATCGACGGTCCGGTGTGGGCGCATGCCGATGCGCGCCTCCTGTACCGGGCCCTGCGCAACCTCGTGGAGAACGCCTTCGCCTACGCGACGCCGCCCGAGCTTGTGGTCGAGCGGGAGGGAGACTGGATCCTCGTGCACGTGGACGACGCCGGGGCCGGGATCCCCGAGGAGTCGCGTCGCCGGATCTTCGAGCCGTTTCACCGCGTCGAGGGGAGCCGGGCCCGCGCCACCGGCGGGACCGGGCTCGGGCTCGCGATCGTCGAGCGGGTCTGTCAGCGCCTCGGCGGCGAGGTCTCGGTGACCGAGAGCCCTGACGGCGGAGCTCGGTTCACGGTAGGCCTGCGGGCTGCCGAGGCCCCCTCCGGCCAGTTCGACGACGGGGGTGTCGATCTCTAGCGGTGAACGGGTTCGATATGCCCTCGGCCGCGATCAGGCCTCCGCGCGGGCCTTCAGACCCTCTCCGAACTGCGTGAACGCGACTGACAGATCCGGCACCGTGCGGCCGAACAGGAACAGCATCCAGCCGCTGAACTCCTCCCCGCAATAGACCTCGGTGACACCCTGACCCTTCGGCGAGAGGCGGAACGTGCGCTCGCCCTTGAACATGCCCAGCGGCATGGACCAGGACCACACCATGTGCAAACAGATGTTATAACTTTCGTATGGCGAAGACCCTCACTGTCCGCAAGATCGGCAACTCCTACGGCGTCATCCTCGGCAAGGACGGGCTGGCCGATCTCGGTGTGGAGGCCGGCGACACGCTGTTCGTTGTGAAGACCCCAGACGGCATCCGCCTCACTGCATTCGATCCCGACTTTGCCGAGGCCCTGGACGCTGGCCGCGACTACATGCGTCGACACAAGAACGCGTTGCGTGAGCTCGCCCGCTGATGGAGCCTCGGTGGCTGAGCCGGGCGGTGGTGGTCTCGCTTCACGACGAGTCCCTGGCGCTCTTCGGGGGACTGCAGGGGCTCCGGGACGGTGGCTTGCTCGACAGCGCGCTCTCCCGGCCGCGAAACCGCCTCGCGTGCGAGCCCGAGACTTTGACGAATCGCCTCGCCGCGGCGTACGGCTTCGGCCTCATCCGCAATCACCCGTTTGTGGATGGCAACAAGCGCATCGCCGTCCTCGCGGTCGCCGTCTTCCTCGCCCTCAACGGCCGCAGCTTCGACCCGGACGAGGCGGACGAGGTGCGGACGATCCTGGCGCTCGCCGGCGGTGAGCTTGACGAGGAGGCATTCGCCGCCTGGATCTCGGCGAACACGAAGTAGTTCGAGCCCGTCCCCTCAAGTCCACTCCAGTACGAAGAAAGCCCCGCCGGAACACGTTCCAGCGGGGCCTTCAATCGATTGGTCGGGGTGAGCGAACGGGTCTACAGCGGACCACGCGCCCTTCGACCTTCTCGACCGCAGCGCATGCCAGAGGCGCTCAGTCACGAGGTCAGCGAGCCACGTCGCGGCTTCTCGGCGGACCGCAGGCGGGCCATCTCGCCAATGGCCGTCGAGGTGAACGGGTCCAGGCAGGTCGGCGGGCAAGAGGCCGACGCCATGCTTGACCCTCACGCGGCGTGAGGGTGCAAGGTAGGAGCCAGGAGGAGAGCCATGGCAGACAAGACCGTCGGACAAGCCGCCACCTTGAGCGGCGTCAGCGTCCGAACCCTGCACCACTACGACGAAATCGGGCTCCTGGGCCCCTTGGAACGCTCCGACAGCGGGTACCGGTTGTACGCGGAGGAGGACCTGGCGCGGCTGCAAGAGATCTTGCTGTGGAGGTCCCTCGGCTTTCCCCTCGACGAGATTCGCGAACTGCTCGACGACCCCGACCGCGATCCGCTGGAGGCCCTTCATCTCCACCGGGAGCGCCTCGTCACCCAGGTGGGCGAGATCAACGCCCGCATCGGTGCCCTCGACATCGTGATCGCGAAGCGACATGCCGGCGAAGCCCTGGAGGAATTCGATCTCGTGGCGCTCTTCGACGGATTCGATCCGGCGGACTTCGAGGAGGAAGCGGAGCAGCGCTGGGGGGACACGGAGCCTTGGAACGAGAGCAAGCGGCGGACCAGGAACTACGGTCCCAAGCAGTGGACCGCCATCAAGTCCGAGCATGATGCGGTCACGGAGCGCTTCGCGGCCCTGTTGCGCAACGGCGTGGACCCCGCCGGTTTCGAAGCCATTGCGGCGGCCCAGGACCACCGGCTGCACATCCACCGTTGGTTCTACGATTGCTCACCGGAGATCCACCGCGGACTCGGCGAGGTGTACGTCTCCGACCCGCGCTTCAAGGCCACCTACGACGAGGTGGAGGCTGGCCTCGCCGACTTCATCTCGAGCGCCATCCGCTCCCTGTACGCCCCGAGGGAGAAGCGCCTGTAGCCGCTCAGCGTCGTCGTGCTTCGGGGACGCGGGCTGACGGTACGGTTCACCGGAAGGTAATCGTAGCCATCATAGCAATATGGATACGTTTGCCTGAAATGTCAGTCGACCCTGCCATCCTGCCCACCGCCTTCACCTACGCCACCGCGCGCGATGCGGGTCTTTCCGATCGCACCCTTTCCTCTCTCGTCGCCGACGGGACCCTCGAACGCCTGGGTCGGGGCGTCTACCGCAGGACCGACGCGCCTCTCGCGGATCACGACCTCATCGAGATCGCCCTGCGCGCACCGGACGCGACGCTGTGCCTCGTCTCCGCGCTCGCCCATCACGACCTGACTGACACCATCCCCGCGACCATCGACGTTGCCCTGCCATGGTCACGTCGCGCCCGCAAGGTTAATGCGCCCGTCAGCTGGCACCGCTTCCACGACGACACGTTTACGCTCGGCCGCGAGACGATGGACGTCGATGAGGGTGTCCAGATCGGCGTGTACTCGCCGGAGCGTTGCATCGTCGACGCCTTCCGCCTGCGGCACAGGCTGGGCGAGGAGGTCGCCATCGAGGCTTTGAAGCGCTTGCTCCGTCGACCTGGCACTGTCCCCGCCGAGCTCCTGGCGCTGGCGCGGTCATTCCCGAAGGCGGAGCCTTCGTTGCTTCGCGCGCAATCACCGACTCCACCCAGGACAGGGGGTCGGTCTCCCGACTGCGCCGTAGTCAAGCATGGGTCTGGTCATCGCTGGGCGAAGAGGTTGCGAGCGAGTGGGACCCAACCCGCTCGTCACCGCAGCTCGGCGAGGCGATCCGGTCCATGCGAAACAAGCGCGACGCGTCCTTCTCGAGGTCCCAGGCGAGGACGTACCCGGCCGGTGAGTGGAGAAGAGGCGCCGGGCGACCTGGGCTCCACGGCGGGCTCTGCGTTCAACACGCGACCGCGAAGCCCCTACCGCGGCAGCTCCTCGGCCAGGATGTCGAACACCGCCCGGAGGCGTCGGCTGGTGTGGACGGCGCGGTGGGTCGTCAGCCACATCGGCACGACCATCGGCGGCAAGCCCCCGGGCACCCGGACGACGCCGGGCTCGGCGTCCCCGATCGCCTCCATCATGAAGCAGACGCCGAGGCCCCGCTTGCACAGCTCCCACTGCACGAGGTGGTCGTCCGTGGCGATCCGGAAGTTGGCCGGGCCCAGCTGGAGGCCCATCTGCGCGAGGTAGTCCACCATCGTCTCGCCCCGGTCGAACGCCAGGAACTGGGCGCCCTCCAGGTCTCCGAGGCGCCGCACGGGATCGAGGCGCGAGAGGTACTCGGGGGATGCGTACATCCAGGCGCGCTCTTCTCGAACCTTCTTCGCCGTGAGCTCCGGGTCCCGGGGCCGGAAGTTGCGGATCGCGATGTCCGCCTCGCGCCGTCGCAGGTCGCTGACCGCATTGGTCGCGACGAGATCCACGTCGATCCTGGGATGCTCGCGGCGCACGCGCGAGAGGGCCGGCCCCAGGAACAGCGCGCAGATCGTGCCGCTGGCCGTGATCCGGACGAGGCCCTCCAGCGCTTGCGATCCCCCGGTGGCCGCGAGGGAGACGCGAAGGGCGGCTTCACTCATGGCGCGGACGTGCTCGACGAGCTGAATGCCCGCCTCGGTCAGCTCCACGCCCCGTCCGACCCGTTGGATCAGGGTCACCCCCAACTCCTCCTCGAGCGCCGCCACCTGGCGCCCGACGGTCGGCTGCGTGGTGACCAAGGCGCGCGCAGCAGCCGAGAACGAGCCCTCCTCGGCGGTGGCCAGCAAGGCCCGGGCGTGGTTCCAGTCGAAGGTGATCGCGCTCCAATTCATGCGAATACGCATAGCACGTAGACACCATTCGCCGATTTCTCATGCATCTGCGGCGACTAGGTTCCTTGTGTCGGAAGGGCGCGGCTGCGATGGCCGCGACGGACCGGCGAAACCAACCCCATGAGGAGTCAGCCATGCGTGCAGCCATCGTCGAGACGTACGGAACCCCCGAGACCATCCAGATCGTGGAGCGCCCGGCGCCCACCCCGGGCGCCACCGAGCTTCTGGTGCGCGTCCACGCCAGCCCCGTCACCCAGGGCGACCGCCGCGTGCGGGCCGGCGACTTCCCCGGCTTCATGGCGGTGCCGGGTCGCCTGATGATGGGCCTGACCGGTCCTCGAGCGACGGTCCCCGGCACGATGTTCGCCGGCTTCGTGCTCGCTGTCGGCGACGAGGTCACGGAGTTCGCGGTAGGGGACCGGATCTTCGGCTTCAGCATGGGCGGGGCCCACGCCGACCTGCTGGTGATCGACGCGTCGAAGGGGGTCGCACACGTCCCCGACGGCGTCCGCCTGGCCGACGCCGCCGCCGTGTTGTTCGGCGCCGGCACCGCCCTGCCGTTCCTGCGGGACCTGGGGGACCTGCAGCCGGGCGACGAGCTGCTGGTCGTCGGCGCCGCCGGCGGAGTCGGGCGCTACGCCGTGCAGGTCGGCAAGCACCTGGGCGCGCGTGTGACCGGGGTCTGCAGCCCAGCGGACGTCGAGTTCGTGCGCTCGCTCGGCGCGGACCGCGTCATCGACCGCTCGGCCGTCGACTGGCGGGAGGACGATCAGACCTGGGCGGTCATCCTCGACACGTCCGGAACCGTGTCCTTCGGCCAGGCGCGGCCCCGCCTCACCGCCGACGGGTCCCTCCTGAACCTCGAGATCAGCCTCACCCTGATCCGCGACATGCTCCTGACCGCCTTCAGCAAGGGACAGAAGGCCCGAAGCACCGTGGTGCTGGACGAACAGGAGGGGGTGCAGGCCGTCGCCGCGCTGCTCGCCGCCGGTGCGCTCCGGGCAACCATCGGCGCGCGGTTCACGCTGGAGCAGCTCGCCCTGGCCCACACGACGCTCGAGGGCCGGGAGGTGCAGGGCGACGTGATCATCGAGCCCATGGCGGCGGCCCCCGCATTCGCGACGGCGAGCTGATGAGGTGCCCGACGGCTGAACAACGACCCTCGACCCCGACCCCCACCACGGAGGCGCCATGCGCATCCTTCGTCTCCTCGCCCGCTGACAGGCTGCGCCCAGCCAGCGGACGAGGAGACGAAGTGGACAGCGATGCGTATCCTCCCAGCTGGGAGCGGGCGATCCAGCACCTCGACGAACAATCACCGGAGCTCCCGTGGACGTGAACCCCAAACGCGCCACGCGAGGCCCGGCCACCGGACTCGTCGTCGGACTCGCGCTCGGCGTGGGGCTCGGTGCCGCCATCGGGAACTTCGGCGTGGGCATGGCGATCGGGATCGCACTCGGAGCGGCGTTCGAGGCCCGGCGCTCTGCAAGCGCGCCCTCGGAGAAGGACCCGGAATGACGAAAGCCCTGACCCTGTCCGTGGCCGTAGCCGCCGGCTGCCTCGGCTGCACGGGGCCCGTACCGGCCCCCTGGGAAGGACCGACGCTGTCCGAACCACGGACCCAACTGACGGTAGAACAGCTGCTCGGGGACGAGGCGCCGCCGCTCCTCGACATGAGCTTCCTGGCCCGGCCTGACTGGGCGGTGGGCGACGGCGCACCCTTCGTCGGGGGGCTCAGGCTCCGCGCGACGACGCTGGCGATGAGCTTCCCCGAGGCCCGGGAGCTCTACCCGGGTGAGGACCTGTTCCCCGCGGTCACGCTCGAGTTCTTGTCCCACGAGGGCCGCCTCCTTCCCAAGGAGCGGGGGCTCGTCGTCACCGACCGCGAGAGCGACACCCTCTGGGACGTGATCGTGGGGACGGGAGCCACCTGGCAGGAGCGGGACGATGAGGACTGGAGCCGCGCCTCGTTCCCCCTCAGCCTCGTCGACCGGTACTTCAATCAGGTGAGGAACTGCGTGGCGACCTTCGTCTACGGCGACGATCGGGTGAGCAACGCCTTCGTGCAGTGCAGCCAGGAGACCGCCGACGCGGCCGATGAGCAGCTCGGTGACCTCTACGCGCTCGTCTCCGCGGAGTTCGCCCCCGCGAAGCCGTTCGACCAGGAAGCGCTGATCGAGGAAGACGCTCGCGCCGAGCAGAGCCGGCTCCCGACGCGGCCTCTGGCTGATTGGGACGCAGAGCAGGAGATCGCCAGCTACTTCGACAAGGCCCTGATCACGCGGGCTTCGACGAGCGTGGGAGCGGTCTACGCCGACGGCATCCTCCACGTGCACCCCCCCAAGACGCGCCACGGCCCGCACCCCTATCCGAGCGCAATGCGACACGGGGTCTACTCAGTCACCAAGAGCCTGGCGGGCGCGTTGTCGCTGTTCTACTTCGCGCAGAGGTACGGTGAGGACCTCTTCGAGGCGCGGATCGCGGACCACGTCCCCGCCCTCGCGGATCGGCCGGAGTGGCAGGGGGTGACGTTCTCCCACGCGCTGAACATGGCGACGGGCACGCGGGGCGGCGAGGAAGCCGAGCTCCTGTACGAACCCCTCGTGCTTGCGGACTCCGCGGAGCAGGCGATCGAGAACATCGCCGCGTTCGGCGACACCTCCGACGCGCCCGGCCAGGCGTTCCGCTACGCCACCACCAACACCTTCGTTCTGTCGTACGCCCTCCAACATCTGGTGGAGGAGCGTGAGGGGGATGGGGTTCGCTACTGGGACCTCGTGCGCGCGGACGTGTTGGTGCCCATCGGCGCGGACGGGCTCGACCTGCTGCAGACGCGGGGCGAAGACCCACTGATCCGGATCCCCTACCTGGGCTTCGGGGCGCGAACGACGCTCGACCAGGCGGCCAAGATCGCGCTCCTCATCGCAAACGAGGGGGAGTTCGAGGGGGAGCAGCTGCTTCACCGGGGCAGGGTCCGGGAAGCGCTCGGGCGCACGGGTTGGGAGGGCCTGCGGGTCAACGACGAGCTGCGGTATCGCCACTCGTTCTGGAGCAAGTCGGTCCTGACCGGCACGTGCACGGCTGAGGTCTCCTACATGGAGGGGCATGGCGCCAACCACATCCTCGTGATGCCGAGTGGCACGATCGTCTTTCGGTTCATGGACGAGAACGACCACGACCTCGTTCCGTTGATCCGCGCCGTCGAACGCCGTCAGTCCTCTTGTGGCCAGCGCTGACCGAGGGCGAGGCGAGCCCCACCGGTCCTGGCCCCGCCCCGGCCGCCGCCCGACTCCCGGCCAGAACGACCGCGGGGGGCCCCGTCAGATGCTGGGAATCACGCGTTCGGTGGTCCCTGGGAATGAGGCGAACAGCCTCTCGTGGGCCGAGCGTGGGCAGGAAGGCATTCTGAGCCGCCGCGGACGGCCACTTGTGCGGTTCGTGCCCGCGCGTCTGCGCCCGCAGGATGCACTCGTCGACCGGGGTATCCATCCAGATCAAGGCGTCCTCCGGCCTGGCCAGGGCAGCCACGATGTCGGCATAGCAGCCCTCGATCACCGCCTCTCGGCCAGCCAGCTCCGCCACCTCTGCGCCGGAGGATCCGGAGTGGGCGAAGGCGTGGGCTGCAGAGCTCCAGCGGCGCACCACCGCGGCCAGAGCGATTGCGATGAGGGGGACTCGGGCTCGAGTTCCTCGGCGCCTTGCAGGAGGCCATCGACCGTGTGGTCGACGCTCCGGGAGCGCATCCGATCTGGCCGCCGGAGCCGCACTATCGCCGCACACGGATCCACCGCTTCCCCTACTTGGTGTTCTACGAGCTCCAGCAGGGGGTTCTGGCTGGCCAGGAGGCAGTGACCCGGAGGTCGAGTTTCCAATCATCCTGCCAGGTCTCCGCCCGCCAGAACCGAAGAAAGCCCCGCCGGAACACGTTCCAGCGGGGCCTTCAATCGATTGGTCGGGGTGAGAGGATTCGAACCTCCGGCCCCCTGCTCCCGAAGCAGGTGCGCTACCAGACTGCGCTACACCCCGTCATCCCTCGCACTGGTGCGAGGACGGCGGAGATTATGGCCGGGCCTGGCAGGTGTCAACCGGGGGGCCGGGCACTACCATCGCAGCGATGCCGACCCCGCCCCTCGTCATACCGCTGATCGCAGCGGGCGCTGTCACATTCGTACTCGTCATGGTTCTGAGCCGGCGCTGCCCCCCTGCGCTCCACGACCGCTCGCCAGAAGCCCGAGGCAAGCCGCGCATCGGAGGGCTCGCGATCCTTGGCGGCCTGCTCGTGGCCCTCGTCGTGGATCCCGATTCGTGGCGCGCCGTGGTGCCCATCGCCGCCGCCACGCTCCTGGGGCTGCACGACGACGCCACCGATTCGTCGGCTCGCCTGCGGCTCGCGGCGCTGCTGGGCATCGCGACCGGCGCCGCCATCCTCAGCGGATCATCCATCCCGCTGCCCGTGCTTATCGCATGGATCCTGTGCGTCACCGTGGGGTTCGACTTCATTGATGGCCTCGATGGCCTCGCCGGGGGGCTCGCCCTCGTAGCGCTCGTCCCAGTGCTCGTGTTCGCCCCCACGGTCTGGGTCGCGGCGCTCGTCGGCGGCGTGTTCGTCTTTGTCATGGGGTTCAACCTGTCGCCCGCGCGGGCGCTGCTCGGCGACGCCGGCTCCAACGGGCTCGGGGTGGCGGTCGCCCTGGCCGCGGTGAGCACCGAGTCCGCGGTCCCCAACCTCACCGGGCCCGCGCTCCTCCCGTTGGCGCTGCTCGCCGCGGTTCCGCTGCTCGATCTCGTCACCACCATGATCCGCCGCGCCACCCTGCCCACCGGGATGTTCACCAGCGAGCGCGGCCACCTGCATCACCGGCTGGCCGCCGCCCACGGACGAGGCTCGCTTGCGCTGCTCGAGCTCGTGGGGGTGGGCGCGATCTGCTCGTTCGCAGCGGTGCTCTACGCCTCGGGCACGATGGGGAGGCGCCCTCTCATCGGCGCCGGCATCGCGCTCAGTCTGCTGCTGTGGAGAACGCGAGGGACTCCCCCGCCTGCACTGAGTACCCGTTGAGGAAGTCGGCGACAGGGAGCGCGCGCTTGCCCGCGGGCTGCACCACCGTCAGCCTCACGGACCCCTCACCGCACGCCACGACGATCCCGCTCTTGTCGGCGGTCAACACGGCGCCGGGAGTCCCCTCCCCCTCGGCGAGCTCAATCCCCTTCACCTTGAGCACCGCGCCGCGATAGCAGCAGGTGGCGCCCGGCCACGGCGTCATCCCGCGTGCGTGAGCCGAGACGAGCCGCGCCGGACGGCTCCAGTCGATCCGCCCGTCCTCCTTGCTCAGCAGCGGCGCGTGGCTGACCCCTTCGCCAGGCTGGGCAGTCGCGGTGAGCCTGCCTGCGGCAAGCTCCTGCAGGGTGCGCACCGCCAGAGCCGCGCCGAGATCGCCCAACCGGGTCCCCAGGCTCGCGGCCGTGTCGTCGTCGGCGATGGGCTCTTCCTGGACCAGCAACATGGGCCCCGTATCGAGGCCCTCCTCCATCCACATCGTCGTCACGCCCGTCACCGCGTCACCGTGGGCCAACGACCACTGGATGGGCCCGGCGCCTCGCCATGCCGGCAGCAGCGAGGCATGCACGTTGATGCAGCCGTACCGCGGCGACTCGAGCAAGCGCGTCGTCAAGATGCGCCCATAGGCGATCACCACGGCGACATCGAGGTTCAGAGCGTCGATGGCCTCGGGGAACGCGCCCGAGCGCACCTTGCGGGGCTGGAGCAGCGGCAAGCCGAGCTCCTTCGCCCGGACCGCGGTCGGCGGCGAGCGCAGCTTGTTGCCCCGCCCCGCTGGCTTGTCGGGCTGGGCGACGACCGCCACCACCGTGCACAGGTCCGGGTGCGCGAGCAGCGCATCCAGCGTGGGAACGGCGAGGGCTGGGGTCCCGAAGAACCCGACGCGCAGGGGCTCAGCCAGCGGTTGGGACGGGAGCGCCGTCCTTGGATCGAGCGCCATCCTTCATCCTCTGCTTTTGCACCTTCTTCAGGTACAGCTTTCGCTTGAGTGGTCCCATACGACCGTAGAGAGTGACGCCGTCCAGGTGGTCGATCTCGTGCTGGAACACGACGGCATAGAAGCCCTCGGCTCGAAAGCGCATCGGCTCGCCGTTCCTGTCCAACCCCTCGATCACAATGCTCTCGCTGCGTTCCACCTCGAACACGAGGTCCGGCACCGACAGGCAGCCCTCGTCCCACACCAACACGCCCGCCCGCTCCACGATGACCGGGTTCACGATCTGGGTGAGGAACGCCTTTGTGCTCTCCTCCTCGTCGCTCTCCTCCTCGAGAGAGAGCCCGTCCCGGATGGGGACCGCAGCGACGATCATGCGCTCGGACACCCCGACCTGACAGGCCGCGAGACCCACGCCGGGCGCCGCGAACATGGTCTCCGCCATGTCGTCGAGGAGCTGCCGCACCCGATCATCGACCACGGCTACGGGCTTGCTCACCTGGTTCAGGAGCGGATGGGGTACCTCGAAGATGGGGAGAATCGCCATGAGGCCCTGTATAGACATCGCCTGGGGGGGCCGCAAGCGACCGGCCGAGCCCACGGGCTACAGTGCCGGCGGTGTTCTCGCCTCGCTCCATCCCGGCGTTCAGCCCCCCGCTCGACCGCCTCGTGGTGCGCGCTGCGCTTGCGAAGGAGGCCGCATGGCCCCGCACCGGCCCTGGCCTCGCCCACGCGGTGACCGACGCGATCGGGCGCCCTGACGCGACCGCCCAATGGGTCGCCGAACCAGCCGCCTCCTTGCTCGGCGCCCTGCGGGAGCGCATCGGCCCCGACGCGCTGATCGCCGCGCCCGCGTGGGGTTGTGCGGGCCTCGCCTCGCTCCCCGACGGCCCCGTGCACTGGATGCAGCCGGCGCACCACCGCTTGGATCCTGGCAAGTCCCAGGTCGCTGAGGCGCTCGCGGCGGGCGCGAGAGCGATTGTCCTCGCGCCGGTGGCCGGAGACTGCGCCGGGCTCTTGGGGATCGCGGAGCTCTGTCGCGCCCACGACGCCCTGTTCGTGCTCGATGCCCGGGGCTCCGCCGGGGGACGCGTGCTCGATGGCTCCCCCGCGCTGCTCGGCGACCTGACCCTGGCATCCTTGGACGGCGAACCTGGCCCCTCCCCCTGCCCCGGCGCCATCTTGTTCGGCGCGCCGCAGGTCTCCAATGGCCGGCCGGGCATGAGCCCCGGCAGTCACGCCGTGGACCTGCTGCGGGACTCCCTGCGCTCCGAGCCGCGCCTCCACCGGCTGCTGCGCCCGCCCCGCCGGGATCCCCGGAGCCGCGCGCACGGTCCCGCGCCGTCCTGGGCCTTCGCCGCCGCCGCCGCACGTCTCCAGCAGAGCGCGCTGCGCGCGTCGCAACGGGCCCGGCATGGCAAGGTCCTGCGGGACAGCATCCAGTGGATCGAGGGCGTCGACCTGCCGCTCGATCCCCCCGGAGTGCAATCCGCGGGCGGGACTCTGGGGCTGCTCGTCGAGCACCGGGACGACGTGGCGGACAGGCTGGCCGCGCTGGGAGTGCCCAGCAGCGTGGGCGGGCTCTGGCTGGCGCCTCCGGGCGCGAGAGAGGGCCGTGCCGCCCTCGTCGCTGCGAGGGCGCTCTCGCTCCCCCTGCTGCCGTTCTATCGCCCCGTCGATCTCGACTTCATCGGAGAGTGCCTGCGCAAGGCAGCGCTAGGCGCGAAAAGCGCTCAGAACGCAAGCTCGTCGGCGAGCTCCACCTCGCACTGAGTGGCCGCGAAGCTGGAGCTGAGGCCGCCGACGGTGGACCCGCCGTCGAGGATGTCCCCGCTCACGTCCACGTCCCGCTTCGTGCTCGACGTCTCCACGATGGTCATCTGCCCGGCGGAGATCTCGAACGCCTCGGGCGGCGTCGCTGCCTGAGTCGATGACGCAAACAGCAGGCTCAGGGCCGTCGCGTCGTTCAAGTCGTCTTCTGAGAGCTCCGAGCAGTCCCAGGCGTCCGCGAGCTCCTGGTTGTAGCGGCTCTGGAAGTGCTGCACCCTCGCATCGAACGTGCCGTCCGACCCCGCGCCCAGCTGGGCGTAGCTGCCGGCTGCCGGCGCCGTGATGGCGTCGAGATCGCTGCTGTCGACGTCCCGCGCCAGGGTGACGCGCAGGTAGCTCGATGACGCACCCTCGATGGGGTTGTACGCAGCGGCCATGTCGTCGTACCAGGCGTCCCGGGACTCGCACTGGTTCTCGCCGTCCGCGACGCGCTGCTGATGGGCCTCGAACGCCGCCTGACGCTCGGCCTCGGCGGTCTTGCGCTTGGCGCAGTAGCCCGAGACGTTGCTCGCCACGAGCTCATGGGATCGGCTCCCCCCGGTCGCGTAGACCATCCAGTGGGCAGAGCTCACGGTGAAGCCGTCGATGCCTTCGGCGTCGATGGAGCCGGGGCAGCCGGTGGAGAGGGCAGCGAGCGCTGCGATCAGGACGCCTGAGAAAACGAATCGAGACATACGCCGGAAGCTAGCACGCACGATGCCGCGCTTCGGGGTCTCTGGGCGCACTGGAATTGAAGGAGTTGGGACCCCATGGACGCTGGTTGAGGGCCGCGTCCGTTCGGTCACCTTAAGGCGACGCGGGACCCGCGTTGCGGTCCCAGAACGAAGGGGCCCGGGCTCCCAACTACCGAGCGTGGGGGGGGGTCGCACTCGGCAGTCTTAATAGGAACCCGGGCCATAACGTCGTTCTGGACGACCTTCGGGTGTCACTCGTTTCCGCGTGACAAGGGAAATGTAGGGCCACTTCGGGGGAGGGTCAATCCAGAATCCAACTTTCGTCTAAACGCTGGCTTAACCCATTGAATCGCATAGGCATTTCAATTGGGTACCGGTGGACGGATCAGCCTCAGGGGCGCCTGAGGGGCGCCTAGAGCTCACCACCGGCTTCGGGATCGAGGTCGATCTCGCGGTCTGGATCGTCCACCGCGACGGGATCGAGCCGGACCTCGGTGTCAAAGCTGCCCTCGATGACCACCTTGCCGTCCGCCTCAGAGAAGCGCTGGGCGGTGAACGCGAGGTGGTACTTGCCCTTGGCTCGACCCTGGCCTTCGCTCGGTAGCGTCAGCTCTTCGATGATGACGCTGCCAACCAGCGGCTCGTCGGTGGCGCTCAGCCCCTCCTCGATGGTGAGGTTCGTGTTCTCGTCGCCCTCGCCGAAGAAGTCGCCGCCAAACACCTGCGTCGCCACGTTCAGTCGCGAGAACACCTCGACGTCACACAGCGGCAGCGGCGGGTCGTCCTCGCCGCCGTACTTGCTGTCGTCTCCGTCCTCGATGGGCCCGGTCGCGTCGTAGTTCACCAGCAGCGCCCGCGGGTACTCCCAGTCGTCGCTGGCGAAGGTACGCGCTCGGTCCTGGCACTCCACCGACCGCACGTCGTCCTCGCCAGGGAGGTTGACGAGCATCACGAGGCGGATGTCCTCGTCGAGCTTGCGGTAGCCGGGGTCGTTGGCCTCGATCTCGCTGAACACGCAGCGCCCCACACCGGAGCGATCCTCGGCGTCCACGCTGCTGTCACAGGCATCGCCGGCAGCGCCGTGCATGCGGTCTGTGCGGGTGAGGTAGTCCCAGTCGTCGAAGCTGTCGTCGATGAGCGCCTTGTAGGCCTGGCCCACGTCGAGGTGGGCCGTGATCTGCAGGTCCCCCTTCTGGGTGAGCAAGCCGCGGACGCGGGTGGTGTCGTAGCGAAGAAACAGATCCACAACGTCGCTGCGCTCGCGGTCCTCGTTGTCGCAGCCCTCGTCATCCGGAGGGCACAACGTCGGCCGGTCGGCGAAGATCGCCTCCCACTCCGCCTGTCGGTCGGTCGGGTAGAGCAAGTCCACGTACTGGCTCACGTTCGCGCCGCTGACCGTGAAGCGAGCCCCTCCGTCGACCTCGCCCCAGAAGCAGCCTGGCAGCGCGAGGCCGGCAATTGGAAGCAGGAGCAGCAGCGGGTTGAGCGTTCGAGACATCCCGGATTCCTTTGCGGCGGCGAGCATCGGCGGAGACTACCCGATTGCCGGGAACCCTACTTCGAAGAAAAGGTCTGTATGAAACGTCCGATGTAGTGAGTGGACCCTAGATGAGGACCTCAAACGAGGAGAGCGCCATGAAGCCTTGGATCATCGAGCGCATCGAGAACGACCGCCGCGAGAACGAGTGGAAGCCCGTTCCGCTGCGGATTCAGCCCCCGCCGCCCGAGTGGGTCGAGGAGCAGCGCCGCCGGTCGGAGCGCGAAGCCCCTCAGGAGCGCGGCATCACGATCATCGGCGACGATGAGTCGAGCGACCGCGGGGTCTTCATCATCGACATGTGAGCGCGGCAGGAGTGGCGCAGCAGCGCCAGGGCTCAGCCCACGCTCCTCACGTGGGCGGGCGCGGCAGCCTTCGCCGCTGCAATCGAGAGCAACGGGAGCTCCTCGCCGTATCGGTCCCGTCCCCGCTCCACCCGGTCGAGTTCTCCGCGAGCCACGAGCAACTGACGCACCCGCGCCGCCTGGCCCTGGGCGGCCATCGCCAGCTGGTTCTCCTCCCGGGAGCGGTGGATCACGATGAGGTTGCGCAACCCGGCGTACATGCCGCCGAGGTCGTCGGCGCCTTCGTACAGGTACACGGCCCGCACGCAGTGAAACACCGCGCCATCCCGATCCTCCTGCTGCTGCAGGATCACCGCCATGGAGTGATTCGCTGCCGCAGCCTCGGGCGCTTCGGCCGCCTCGAGCTCCTCCAGGCAGCCCTCGAAGAGCGAGACGGCGTCAGCCCATCGTCCCGTGTGAGACAGGTCCGTGGCGAAGCGATACAGGTCGATGGCTTCCGGGGCGGGCTGGTTGCCGTCGCCCAGCAGGTGACTCCACATCCTCAATGCATCCATCGGTGGCCTCCGGGGGCGTCGACGCGCCTGCACGACACCTTAGGCGCAAATTACCATGCAACGTGTAATCGTAGGGAGAACGGGTGCTCGCGGGAACAGCTTTGGCTGCCAGCGGGTTTGAACCAGCAGCCGGCGAAGCCTCGGAACCTTCGACATTCCGCCCCAACGCAGGAACACTCAATCGATGCTTCCGCCCGAGACCATCATGCAGCGCCTGATCCTGACGACGATGTCGTTGGCGGCGCTCTCTGCGCTGCTCCCAGCCTCGGCTGACGCCCGCGAAGAGTGGTTCGAGCCCGCCTCGCTCGGTATGGGCGGCGCCACCCGCACCCTCGGCGGCGACATGAGCGCGGTGCGGATGAACCCCGCGGCCATGGCCGGGAAGGCCACGTACCTCACGGGCGCGTCCTACAGCTTCTACGGGCGCGAGCGCAGCCACATCTTCTCGACCGGCGGCTACGACAGCCAGTCCAGCAACCTCGCGCTGGGCACGGCGTACTCGGTCCACATCTCCACGCCCCCGTTCGACCCCAACGACGGACTGAACTGGTACTCGCCGGACGACGTACTGCTCGACACCAGCACGACCCATCGCTGGGAAGTCTCGGCGGCCTACGCGCTGCTCGATCGCCGGATCAACTTCGGCCTCGGCGTTCGGATCCTGCGACACAACTACGCGCTGCGCGCCAACACGATGCGGTTCACCATGGACACGGGCATCACGCTGTGGCCGGCGAAGGTGATCGGCATCGGAGTGTCGCTCCAGAACTTCATCCCCACCACGGATGACAACTTCCCCACCCGCCTCAACTCGGGTCTGGCGGTGTCCATTCCCCAGATCGTCGACATCGCCGCCGATGCGGTGATCGACCTCACCACGGGCGCCAAGCCCAAAGTGGACGTGCACGGCGGGATCAACTTCAAGGCGCTGCAGCTGGTGTTGATCCGGGCGGGCTACTACGGCGATGGGGGCTTCAAGGACAACTACGTCACCTGGGGGCTGGGCCTCGAGATCCCGACTCCTCGGATCAAGATCAAGATCGACTACGCCATGCGCATCGAGGTCGGGCCCATGGACGGCGCCCTGCGCGACGACCGCGACGAGGGCTGGCAGCGGATCTGGAACTCGGTTGGCTTCAACCTGGGCTTCTAGCCTGGGCTTCTAGAGGGCCCCCGCCGGCGTCGCGCGGCCAGAGCACCGAACGACTTACGGGCCCGAGCATCGCGACGGCCGGGTGCTGGCTGGCTAGGAGCGACGAGGAAGCGGGCCGGGGCCCGCGACGAGGAGCCGACGCAGTCAGG
>Ga0222662_1000717_pt1 | contig 22927 bp, 18 predicted proteins | sample AntAcemetagen600_FD_179821 | JGI IMG/M metagenome (GOLD analysis project Ga0222662, IMG submission 179821) | Saline water microbial communities from Ace Lake, Antarctica - #600 | ecosystem: Environmental > Aquatic > Non-marine Saline and Alkaline > Saline | place: Antarctica: Ace Lake...
TCCAATAATTTTAATCTCAGATGAACTACGCAAAATGCAAGCTCATCGATCAAACCAGATGAATATATCTACACCATGAAATAAACATTCTTAACCGTCTTGACAATATTTCCCATAGCAGGGGTCAAACGCAAATTATAAAGATTAGATTTCTCCTCTATCCGCAGCGGAGCCTCTAAAGACACAAAATGCCCAACCACTTAAATTAAAAATCTGGTGACCCACACTGTTCGTTTAACATTTCAACTTTCATTCAATTCGGAGACTCAAAAAGGAGGTAAAAAGATGACATGGGAGGAGTTGCAGGCGGTGAAGATACAGAGCTCATTTTTGGTAGCCCCTTAGCACCAGAGGACTTCAATGATAACAATGTGGGAAAAGTGCTTGATAATATCCACAGTTACGGAGCTTCCAAGCTCTTCTCGCAAGTCTCTTGGCAAGCCTGTCAGCGCTACGACCTGGATAGTCGTTTTCTGCACTACGACACGACCAGCGTCAATGTGTATGGTAATTACGCTAACTATGCCGAGGCCACGGAGAGCACCGTCGCCATCACCCATGGTCATAGCAGCCAGTTACATGAAAAAGCACGGCCTGGATCCCGCTGCTTATATCTATGTCGCGGACTCTGCCATGGTGACCGAAGACAAACCTAATCCAGCAAGTCATCCGAGAGCACCTCATTGAACACCAGAAACCCATCCTCGGGTGGGACAAAAAGAAAACACGAAAGCCCACCACACTCATGGTTATTTATTACTTCCAACACGTCAGCATCTTCAAGTGCGATCAAAACAGAAAACGAAGGCTTTCCCGACCACTACTTGACCATCAAAGAGACTACATCCAAGCACTCGGACTGCCTGAAAGCATCTTTGTGACACCAGTCACGACCATCCAAAGGTGCAAAAAACGAAGAAAAGAATTACTTGGAAAACCGAATCTTAGCTAAGGAATGTGTGTCATGAACCGTATTGAAAAAGCCTTTTGCTCTCGCTCGCGAAGAGATACCGAAGGTGTTAGGCCAATTTTCTTTGTTTTTGTGTTCACAGGAGGTGAATATTAGCGGCGGATTTAGGTATCTAGGTATGAGTTTTGTTTGTGGAGCCACACCTTTTGCTTTCGATCACTTTACGAAAGTATCCCCGCAGACCGTAACCAGCGGGAAGCCATAGACGCTTGATTTGGTGAGGCATTGTCCTGCCGCAGCGGATGGGACATCCGCCCTCCCTTATTGCAGCGGACGCATCCTGCTCCCGTATTGCGTTGGATGCCATGGAGCTGGAAGCTCCGGCTACTGTAGTGGGAGCATCCTGCTCCGGTATTGCGTTGGATGCCATGGAGCTGGAAGCTCCGGCTACTGTAGTGGGAGCATCCTGCTCCGGTATTGCGTTGGATGCCATGGAGCTGGAAGCTCCGGCTACTGTAGTGGGAGCATCCTGCTCCCGTATTGACCGCTTGATTTGGTGAGGCACTGTCCTGACGCTGCGGATGGGACATCCGCCCTCCCTTACTCTTGACTGAGCCGTTCGAGGGCTTCGCGGTATTTTGGTTTTAGAATGGGTTTACCTAATTTGGCTTCCCAGTTGTTGATCGTGGGCATGGGAGCGCCGACTGCTTTGGCGAAGGCGCTTCTGCTCAGGCCGAGCCGAGCGCGTAGCTTGCGAATGTCGGCTGCGCTGGGGCTGAATGTCGATACCCGCTTTGGGGGCGTTTCGGTTTGTGCGGTGGCGCTGTGCTTCCGCAGAGGGTCATGTCGGAATGGCACGAACTTAAGCGTAGTGGCGACTTCAGTCGCCATAATCTGACGGTGGCTGAAGCGCACCGCTACGGCTTGCGCTTCGATTAAGCTCCTTAAGTTCGTGCCATTCGACATGACCCCTTTTTCGATCCGACCAGGAAGCGGTTTTAGCCTGGTAGCTGAGTCGATCGCCTAAACCTCGAACCGTTCGCGGATAACTTCAAGATTCTGCTTTATTTTGAGTTTCCAGCCTGAGCCTAACTTTTCCTCTTGGGCGAAGCGCTCAAAAGTAGCCACGCCTTCAGCGACTTCACCTAAGATCGTTTCAATCTCGCGAGTCTTGAAATTGAATTTTTCGCCAAGCTGAATGAGATCGATTCGACGAATGCGTTCGGATTGCGCGTTGATCGTCATCCAATGTCCGGTGCCGTCTTCGGGCTCGGTAAATACTAGATCGTAAGCGGGACTTAATCTAAACGCGCCGTCTTTCACCATCGTGAAGGAAAAGTTTTTGGCGTGGTCGTCTTGATTGTGCGCCATCACGTTAAAAACGGCTCGGCGGTAGGCTTCGAGTAAATCGCGGCGATCTGAACAGACGCGCATGATCGTAGTCATGAGTTGTTCGTAACGATGGCCTCTTTGATTGAAGTCGAGATGCGCCATCCCGGCGAAGCTGTGCTGATGCTGTTTCCCGCCAAAGGCATCGCGATCAAACCTTTGAGAGACTAAATGCGCGCCCTGCTCATTACGCACGAGCCAACTTTTGGGTGTTTCGATTCCGGAGGCTTCAGCCATGCGGAGGTAGATGCGCTCAACGATATTGACGGGCACATGATTTTCTAAATCCAGTTTGACGATGACGGCTTGCCACGTAGAAAAGTCAGAACGGTTGCCTAAGTGGAGGGTTTCTTCTTGAGAATCCCAATAACCAATTGCTTTGGGATGTTGCCCGCCGGCGTTACCTGCCGACTGTAAAAAGGCACGTCCGAGCTGACTCGGATCGACTGCGCTGAGAAGTTGCTGAGACTCTTGAATCGTCTGCTTTAGCGAGAGTAAGCGTTCGGTATGCGCATCTTCGACCAAAGGCCGATATTCAAGAGCGCCAATGCCGTCCTCTCCAACCAATGCAAGCAAAGCCAAGACGCCCCGATCCGCCTCAGGAAGCGCTAGGCGCCTCAATCGCTCACGTAGAGCCATCAGCCCGTAGGCGTCGGGGAGGGAGTCGAAAACAAGACCGGGCAAGTTTCGTAGCGCTGGGTGACGAATCGCGTAGGGGGTCTTCGCCAGGGGCAGGTGCAATGGCGAAAGCTCCAGCCCATCACGAATGAAGTCAGGCGCGTAAGTGAACACTGGTAAACCATCGTCTCCCGCCGTCAGTTCGCCGACCAGAGCACCTTGATAGATGACTTCCAACTTCATCGGGTGACCCTTGGTTTCGAGATTCGAACACGAGACTGTTTCCCGCCTGAGCTGTTCGCTGGCGAATCTTCAATGATCATTTCAAACAAATCGCCCGCACCAAGCATGACCGCGACGAAGGCATAGTTGCCAAAGGAGACAGAGGCATCACCCCGCTCGATCGCTCGAATGGTAGGCACCGACAAGCCTGCGCGCTGCGACACATCAACCAAGCGCAGACGCTGCAATAGACGGCGACGCTTCAAGCTTCGGCCTAAGCGCACGCTAATTTCTCCTGGGGTGACTTCACTCATCTTGGCATTAAACAAAATATACTTTCTATAAAAAGCTTTTTTAGGTCATAATTGCAACTATAATTTACTTTATCGTTACGACGAGTCGAATACTTTTAAATAACTCCACTTGCGCAAGTTTACCGTAGAAAGAGAAAATCTGAAGGTGTCAGTCCAATTTTCTTTGTTTTTGTGTTCACAGGAGGTAAATGTTAGCGGCAGATTTAGGCATATAGGCACCCCACCTTTTGCTTTCGATCACTTTGCGAAAGTAGCCCCGCAGGCCGTAACCAGCGGGAAGCAATAGACGCTTGATTTGGTGAGGCATTGTCCTGCCGCAGCGGATGGGACATCCGCCCTCCCTTATTGCAGCGGACGCATCCTGCTCCCGTGTTGCGCTGGATGCCATGGAGCTGGAAGCTCCGGCTACGGTAGTGGGAGCATCCTGCTCCCGTATTGCGCTGGATGCCATGGAGCTGGAAGCTCCGGCTACGGTAGTGGGAGCATCCTGCTCCCGTGTTGCGCTGGATGCCATGGAGCTGGAAGCTCCGGCTACGGTAGTGGGAGCATCCTGCTCCCGTATTGCGTTGGGTGCCTTGGAGCTGGAAGCTCCGGCTACTGTAGTGGGAGCATCCTGCTCCCGTATTGCGCTGGATGCTGTGGAGCTGGAAGCTCCGGCTACGGTAGTGGGAGCATCCTGCTCCCGGGTGGCGTTGGGTGCCTTGGAGCTGGAAGCTCCGGCTACGGTAGTGGGAGCATTCTGCTCCCGTGTCGCGTTGGGTGCCATGGAGCTGGAAGCTCCGGCTACGGTAGTGGGAGCATCCTGCTCCCATCTCGAGTTTGGTCATTCAGAGATCAGCCAGTAGCGGCAAACAGTGAGCTACAGAGGTCTGGCTCGTATTTAACCGACTTCTTGTTTCGATGGGTTTTGTCCATGAAGTGGTCTAAAACCTCTGGTCTGATTGCTAGAGACCAGAGTTCTCTACGCAATTCGTTGATAAGGTCTTGAGTCGAGGGTCTTTGTTTTTTGGATGTCTTCCTCCATTTGGTTTCGGGGATGGCGGTGGGCTTGCCTCCTTGCCCATAAGCTTTGATGGCCGCCAGATGTAACATAGCAAATGCAGCGACTGCGGTGGCGGGGATATTTTGGACTGAGTTCTCGTTGCATACCTGGGCTTGTCCGGCTCCGAGGATTGTCTTCTCGTCGCGGTGGTCCACTTCGATGTCCCAGCGCCAGACGAGGCGAAAAAGATGTCATGTCATTACCTTTGTAGTGGGCTCTCATTTAATATTTGTGTGCGGCTGGTTATACGGTGCTTGCTCCTCGGCTGGGGCTAGCGGTTTGATGTCTTCAGGGTCGATGCGCACGATCTGATCATTCTTCCAGACAACTGCATATTGGCTCAAGCGTCGCTTGCGATCGAGTGCTTTAGCCACAGAGGCGCGCATACTTTTAATAAGCGCTTCTGTACCTGTAGTGGATTGGCTCATAATTTGGTGGATTTATATAGTCCTGAGAAAAGTATATTGTTTTCGATTTTGCGACCTTCAAATGTCTCACTGAAGACTAAGGTTAAGTTTTCATCATGATTCATAAAACAGCGTGAGCGGTCGACAATGGGACTGAAATCGACCATGAGGTTGCGCAGACTTTTCGAGAAACGTCGTTCAATTGCTGGCGGAGGAATCGAATGCCCGCCTGATAATACGCGTTCTCTAACTCGCTCGTGGGACATCTCAACGCAAGGAAGAGCCAGATACACTAGCTCTACGCGCCAACCCGATGCTTTTAACTTTTTGATCAACGCGAGGTAGCTGCGGCCAGAGAGGGTGGTCTCGAATGCGAAATCTTGCTCTCCTTTGACCGCTTATTTCTATCGCTCTAAATATCCTAAAAGTGGTTCGGTGTGCGTTTGAGGAAACGTCCGTGGCCGAGTTGGCCGGTGAAGCTGCCGTTTTCGGCTACGGTGCTTCCGCGAACCAAAACGCGTGCGGGGCGCCCTTTGATCGTTTTGCCTTCGTAGGGATTGTAATCGACATTCATGTGGTGGGTGCGGGCGGAGATTTTGCCGCGATATTTGGGATCCCAGATTACGATGTCGGCATCGGCGCCGACGCTGATGGTGCCTTTGCGTGGGAAGAGGCCGAAGACTTTGGCGGTTTCGGTGCTGGCGCAGTCAACGAAGCGATGGATGTCGAGCTTCCCGGTGCAAACGCCCTCTGTCCATAACATGGTGACGCGGTCTTCGAGTGAGGGGATGCCATTGGGGATTTTTGTAAAGTCGTCGCGACCCATATCCTTTTGGCCTTTGAAGTCGAAGGGGGCGTGGTCGGTGGCGAGGGTATTGATGAGCCCTTGTTGGAGGGCGTTCCACAAATACTCCTGATTGGCGCGATCGCGCAGGGGCGGGGACATGACGTATTTGGCGCCTTGGAAGCGGGGCTTCTCGGCGTCGGTCATGTCGTGGGTGAGGTATTGGATGAGCGTTTCGATCCAGATGTGGACGCCTTTTTCGCGGGCTTTGAGTGCCACTTCCACCGACTCGCGGCAACTGGTATGGACGGTGTAGATGTGGGTGCCGTGGAGGGCGGCGAAGGTGGCCAAGTGATGGACGCCTTCGGCTTCAACGATCGGTGGGCGGCTATGGTAGTGCCACTTGGGGCTCGTCTTGCCCTCGCTCAGTAGTTTTTGCTGGAGCTGGGCGATGAGATCGGCGTTTTCGCAGTGTGCGGTGACGATGACACCCAGTTCCTTGGCCAGGCCGAGGGCTTTGTAGAGGCCTTCGTCGTCCAGGCCGAGGGCACCTTTGTAGGCGAGAAATACTTTAAAACTGGAGATGCCGTCGGCCACGATTTCGCGTAGGTCGGCTTCGGCCTGCGCGTCGTAGCGGGGCACGCCCATGTGGAAGGAAAAGTCGCAGGCGCTGAGGCCTTCGGCTTTGCTTTTCCAAAGTTTGTAAGCGTCGAGCAGGGAATCGTCCGGGCCCGGGCAGCACATTTCGATCAGGGTGGTGGTGCCGCCGACGACGGCCGCCCGACTGGCGGAGTCGTAGTCGTCCTTGGCTGAAGTGCCCATGAAGGGCAGGTGGATGTGGACGTGCGGATCGATGAAGCCGGGGAAAATATATTTCCCGCGCGCGTCGATCACCTCGCACCCTTCGGGCACGACCAGATCTTTACCGATCTGGGTGAGGACGCCGTCCTCGACCAGGATGTCCGCTTTTTGGCGACTGTCCGCGTTGATGATTTCTCCGTTTTTGATGAACTGGGTGCTTTGCATAGCGATTTAATCTTTGTGCCAAATGTCGCCTTCGCCGTGGCTGAACCAGCGCGAGGTGGTGACTTTATGACGGGTGTAGAAGAGCACGCCTTCGCGGCCCTGGAGGTGAAGGTCGCCGAAGAAGGAGTAGTCCCAACCAGCGAAGGGGAAGTAGGCGAGGGGTGCAGGCACGCCGACATTGATGCCGACCATGCCCGCTTTGATCCGGTGTTTGAATTCCCGAGCGGCACTACCGGACTGCGTGTAGATGCAGGCTCCGTTGCCGAAGGGTGTGTTATTAGCGAGTTCGATGGCGGCTTCCAAATCGTCAATCCGCATGAGATTGAGGACTGGGCCAAAGACTTCTTCGCGGGCAATTTCCATGCTAGGTTCCACACGGTCGACGATCGAAGGCCCCATATAGAAACCATTTGGTTCTTCTGGGACGACGACGCCGCGTCCGTCGATAAGGAGATCCGCGCCTTCTTTCACACTGCCCGCAAGCAGTTGGCTAACTCGGTCACGGTGCGCGGGGCTGATGACTGCACCCATGGTGCCACCGGTGCCTCGATCGGTCGGGCCGACTTGAATTTTGGATACGATATCGCTGAGTGGAGTCATTAATCGGTCGGCCGCCTTACCGATTAAGATGGCAGTCGAGCCGGCCATGCAGCGTTGACCCGCGCAGCCGAATGCGGCGTCGTTGAGACCACCCGCAGTGTTGGCCATATCGGCATCGGGCAGCACGAAAACGTAGTTTTTGGCACCACCTGCGGCTTGCACGCGCTTGCCATTCTGAATGCCTTTTTCGTAAACGTATTTCGCTACCGGGGACGAGCCGACAAAGGAAATGGCACGGACGAGCGGGTGTTCGAGGAGTGCGTCGACGCACTCGCGGCCACCATGAATGATATTGAGAACGCCATCGGGCAAGCCGGCTTGCTGGAGCAGCTCGATCAGGCGAATAGCGGTCAGTGGAACTTTTTCACTGGGTTTGAAAACGAATGAATTACCCGTCGCAATGGCCATAGGATACATCCACATGGGCGCGAGTGCGGGGAAGTTGTAAGGGCAAATACCGACGCAGACGCCGAGCGGTTGTTTGACCATCTCGCAGTCGATCCCACGGGCGACGTTTTCGAGAATTTCGCCTTTCATTAGCTCTGGAATACTACAGGCGTATTCCACCACTTCGATGCCGCGTCGGAGATCGCCACGAGCCTCGGCTAGGTTCTTGCCATGTTCGCGGGTGATGAGTGCGGCGATGGCTTCGAAATTGTCTTCGAGCAGCATTTTGTAGCGGAAGAGCACGCGAATCCGCTCAACCGGTGGGGTCTCTGACCAAGCGGCGAAGGCCTCGTGGGCATTGCGCACGCATACGTCGACAAGCTCGGAACCACACATCGGGGTCTCGGCAATTTTCTGGCCGGTCGATGGATTGAAAACAGGCGAGGTTTCAGCGGTATCAGGAACAGACCATTCGCCGCCGATGAAGTTGGGCACGGGGTGTAGCGTATCGATTGTCATAATATAGGATTAGTGGTGAGCGGGGATTTGTGGGAGGGTGCCGGCAGCGAGACCGTCTTGGTAGTTTTTCCAAGACATGGGCTCTTTGCCAGTTTCAATGTCGACCATTGTGATACAATCGTCGACGGGGCAGACGATGGCGCAGAGGTTGCAGCCGACGCATTCCTCTTCTATAATTTCTGGAATAGGTTTACCGGGCAGACGCCCTGGGCCGAGTCCACGATCGCCCGGCTGGTTCAGAGCGATGGCTTGGTGGGCGCCGTCTTCACAGGAGACGTAGCAAAGATTGCATCCGATACAGGTATCGTAATCGATTTGAGCGATGCGCTTGTAGTTGAGGTTCAAATTCTCCCAACGATCAACTGTTTTGAGAGCCTTGCCCTGTAGTTCCGCGATGGACTGCATGCCCTTGCTATCAAGATAGCCGCTGAGCCCATCGATCATATCTTCGACGATGCGGAAGCCGTAGTGCATGATGGCGGTGCAGACTTGAACGCTGCCGGCACCGAGCGCAATGAACTCGGCGGCATCACGCCAATTACCGATGCCGCCAATGCCTGAGATCGGAAGGTTAATTTGCGGGTCTGAAGCGCAGCGCTCTAGCATGTTCAGCGCGATGGGTTTGACTGCGGGGCCGCAGTAGCCGCCGTGCGCTGATTTGCCGTCGACGTAGGGCTCGGGAATAAGGCGGTCGAGATCGACTTTGGTGATACTGTTGATCGTGTTGATCAGAGAAATGGCGTCGGCACCAGCGCGCATGGCCGCACGTGCCGGAATGGTGACGTCCGTGATATTGGGCGTCAGTTTAACGATTACAGGGATCTGCGCGACCTCCATGACCCAGCCGACGATCGCTTCCATGACATCGGGGTTCTGGCCAACGGCTGAGCCCATACCACGCTCGCACATACCATGCGGGCAGCCGAAATTGAGCTCTACGCCGGCGGCTCCTGCATCGACCGAGCGCTGCATCATCTCGTGCCAGTTCTCGCGGGTATCTGTCATCAGTGATGCGATCACAGCGCGATCCGGCCAGGCCTCGGCGCACTCCTTGATCTCTCGGAAGTTTGTCACGATCGAGCGGTCACTGATCAGTTCGATATTGTTAAAGCCTGCCATCTGCGCCCCACCGATATTGTGGGATGAGTAGCGAGAGCTAACGTTGACGATGGGATCGCCAATTGTTTTCCAGACCACGCCGCCCCATCCGGCCTCGAAGGCGCGGTTGCATTGGTAAGCCGTGTTGGAAGGTGGGGCAGAAGCCACCCAAAATGGGTTGGGAGACTTGATGCCTGCGAAGTTGATCGAGAGATCGGCCATGGTTATTTTCCTGTTTGATTAGCGTGGTAGGCGGCTTCGAGTTCGCTGACTCGAACGGGGTTATCGAATCCTGATCCGATTGGGCTGCCAATGGCGCCCAGTCGAGAGGGCTGCACGGGGCCTTCTGTTGATTCACCGGTAAAGGATTCGTGCATGGCGTGTGCGGCTTTTTTGCCTTCGGCTACAGCGTTGACCACTTCGCGGCCACCGTTGGTGGCATCCCCGCCCGCGTAGACTTTCGGGTTTGAGGTGCGGCCTGTCTTCGAGTCGATTTTAATACGCCCGGCGGAATCAAGAGACAGATCGGGTAAAAGTTTTTGCAGAAGGGCGATCTGTTTGCTTTGCCCGGATGCCTTTAGAACCATATCGCAAGGGAGCTCGAACTCGGAGCCTGCGATTTGAATGAGATTCCCTTCGCCGTCGATATCGGTGCGTATTAGACGAATGCCGGAGACGGCGCCATCGCTTTCAAGTATTTCGAGGGGCGCTGCGTTGAAGACGAATTCGCAGGCGTCTTTTTTCGCGAGATCGTATTCGAAATCGTAGGCGGGCATTTGGGCTTCGCCTCGGCGATAGACGATGGTGGAGGCCTCTGCGCCCAGGCGCTTGGCCTGACTGACTGCATCGATCGCGGTATTGCCCGCGCCGATGACGACTGCGTGTTTGCCGACCGCCACCTCGTGCAGAGGATTGGTATGGAATTTTTCAATAAACTGGAGGGCTTCGAAAACCTCGGGCAGGTCCTCGCCGGGGATGCCCAGTGAGCGCGCTTTACCGAGACCCGGGCCGAGAAAGACGGCGTCGTAAGTTTCGAGGATTTCTTCCATCGAAATATCTTTCCCGACTTCGATGCCGCAGCGAAATTCAACGCCGAGCTCTTTGACCATTTCGATTTCATCGAGGCTGATCTGGGGAGTCAATTTGTAGTAGGCGATACCGTAGGTATTGAGCCCGCCTGCCTGCGGCTTCTTCTCAAAGACCACGGCTTCGTGGCCGAGCTGCACGAGTTCCGCCGCGCAGCTGACACTGGAAGGGCCGCCACCGATCAGGGCGACTTTCTTGCCGCTCTTTGATTTACCAGGTTTGAGCACCTTCAGCTTGTGATCAAAAATGAAGTCGGTGGCCGTGCGTTGAAGGCGTCCGATTTTGATCGGCTGTTCATCGCGGTCGAGCAGCACACAGGCACCCTCGCAGAGTTCTTTGGTCGGACAGACGCGGGCGCAACTTCCGCCGAGGACGTTGGCTTCGAGAATGATTCGGCCAGCTCCGGTGAGATTGTCGCTGGAAATTTTCTTAATAAATGCAGGCACATCAATGCCTGTCGGGCAGGCCGTGATGCAGGGAGCATCAAAACAAAAGAGGCATCGGTTCGCCTCCACTTTGGCTTGTTGCTTGGTGTAGGCGGGTTCGAGTTCTGCCATGTTGGCAGCCGCGGTGCTTGAGTCGATTCGTGATTGAAGTGGCATCGTTTATGTAGGTTGTAGGTTTGTTAAGTTTAGCTCTCTTCGGTCTGTTGGAAGGAGCAATCGAGCACTTCGAGCAGGAAATCAATGTCGGCCTCGTGGATACACATAGGCGGAGTGATACGGAGGATATTGCCGTCTAAGCCGCCTTTGCCGATCAGGGCTCCGAGGTCTTTCGCGGTTTCGAAGACAGCTGCGGTGCGCGCCTTCGCGGGCTTTTTGCTTTCGCGATCGGTCACGAGTTCTATGGCGACCATCAGGCCTTTGCCGCGGACGTCGCCGATGACAGAGTATTTCTCCATCAGTTTGTGAAGCCCTTTAAGCAGACGCTTGCCGAGCACTGCGCAGCGCTCTTGAAGCCCGTCGCGCTCGATTACTTCGAGGACGGTTTTACCGATGATACATGAGACGGGATTACCACCAAAAGTGTTGAAGTGAATACGCTGCTGCAAAGTGGCGGCGATCTCCGGCGTGGTGACGACGGCGGCGAGCGGGGCACCGTTACCGATGCTCTTAGCCATGGTGACGATATCGGGAACGACGTCTTGTGTTTCAAATCCCCAGAAGGCTTCGCCTGTGCGCCCGAAACCAGCCTGCACTTCGTCGGCGATACAAACGCCGCCCGCCTCGCGAATAATACGGTAAGATTCTTTTAGATAACCATCTGGGAAAACGACGACGCCGCCGACGCCTTGGATGGATTCTGCAAAAAAGCCGGCGACTTTCCCGGAAGTGCCGAAGCGTATGAGATCGTTGATTTCTTCAGCGTATTTGACACCGGCATCGGGGTCATCATGTCCCCAGGGGCCGCGGTAGGGGTCGGCGTGCTTGGCATGGTGGATGCCGAAAGAGTGCGGAAAGTTAAACTTCCAAGTGCTATGAGAAGTCAGCCCCATAGTGGACGCGACGCCGCCGTGGTAGGAGTTACGCAAAGCGATGACATCGTAGTTCCCCGTGTAGAGCCGCGCCATGAGGAGGGCGAGGTCGTTGGCCTCCGAGCCGGAGTTGACGAAGTAGCAGACCTTCAAGTCACCTGGCATGGTGCTGGCCAACTTTTCGGCGTACTCGGCGATCACATTGTTCAGGTAGATCGTGGTGGTGTGGGAAATTTTTGCCATTTGCTCCGACGCCGCCTTGACGACGTCTGGTTGCGCGTGGCCGACGCTGGTGGTGACGATCCCGCCGAAGGCATCGAGATAGCGCTGCCCATTTTGATCGTAAACGTATTGCATCGAACCCTCCACAATCATAATAGGATCCTTATAATAGAGGAAGAGGCCAGGGTTGATATACTCCTTACGCAGTTTCATCGTCTCCTCGAAGGATGGACCCTGGTAGGGCTGCGGTGTGTGATCGAAGGCAGGTAGTTTTGGAGCTTTCATGTTGCGGTTGTTTTGGAGGGAAGGCACTTCATCAGAATGCAGTAGATGAGACCCGATAGGATAAACCCGGTGAACCAGGCGTAGTTATAAAGATCTGCGAAAAACGCAGGGACATTGAGCGGAGTGACTTGTGCGAGGAAGCCGGGGATGTTGGGAAGAATTCCGAGCGCCAGCGCAATCATCGCGGCAGGGTTGTAGCCCTTCGTGAAATTGTAGATGCCACCTTCCCGATAGAGAGCCGCTAAGTCATAGCGCGTGCGGTTGATAATAAAGTAGTCGCAGATGAGGATGCCGCCAATCGGGCCGAGGAGGGCGGAATAGCCGATCAGCCACGTGAAGATATAGCCACTGGGGTCGGCGATGAGCTTCCATGGCATGACCGCGATCCCAATCACGCCTGTAATAATGCCGCCGACTCGGAAGCTTATCCGCTTCGGCATGAAGTTCGAAAACGCGGTGGAGGGTGCGACTAGATTGGCTGCCAGGTTGGTGGTCAGCGTGGCAAGCGCGAGCGCGAGCATGGCGACGGTGATGAGCAACGGACTATCGAAACGGGAGAGTAACTGGACGGGGTCCCAAATAGTTTCGCCGAAGATCACGAAGGTCGCACTAGTCACGGCCACACCTATAAATGCGTAAAAGGGCATCGTGGCGTTGAGCCCGATAAACTGGCCAAGTATCTGGTCTTTTTGCGACTTAGCCTCCCGCGTGAAGTCGGGAATGTTGAGCGAAAGCGTCGCCCAGAAACCGACCATCGCAGTCAGGCCGGGTAAGAAGACGGCGCGGAAATCCGCCATCGTATCGAACTTATCCGGTTGCGAAAGCATGGGGCCGAAGCCGTCGGCTTTAACGTAGGCCCAAGCGAGTAGGGCGAACCCTAGAATCAGGAGAAGTGGAGCGCCGAGATTTTCAATAAAGCGAATGCTCTCCATCCCTTTCCAAAACAGTGCGATGTTCAGCGCCCAGAAGGCGAGGAAACAGAGAAATTGCCCAAGGTTGACTTGAATCTGTTCGTTACTGAAAAATCCGATGACTGGTGAATCGACCAGACTTGGAGCGGCCAGACAGGCTATCGCATAGATCGCGGTGCCTCCGATCCAAGCTTGAATGCCGAACCAGCCGCAACCAACAATCGCCCGAAGGACCGAGGCGATATGGGTGCCACGCAAACCGAACGCGGCCCGCGCAAAAACTGGGAAAGTGATGCCGTATTTGGTGCCCGCATGGCCATTTAAGATCATCGGAAACAAGACAATCAGATTGCCCAAAGCGACCGTTAGAATCGCTTGCCACCAATTCATTCCGTCAGAAATTAAGCTGCTGGCCAGCATGTAGGTAGGAATGCAGACCGACATGCCGACCCAAAGAAAGGCAATATCCTTGGTGCCCCATTTACGGTCTGTCGATGAGATCGGAGCCAGATCGTCGCTGTAAAGAGAGCTGTTTTTAACCTCGTTAAGTTCCTCGACGGTTAGATCTGACTGAAGTTCCCCGCTCATGCTAGGAATTGGCGAGCCAGTTGATGGTTTTCTCGGCGAGTTTATCGAAGGCGATGACCGACTGCTCGATGTGTGCTTCCTTAGTATCTTCGATCTTATTATGGCTGATGCCGTGAAGACTTTGGACAAACATCATGATCGTGGGAATGCCTACGCGCGCCGGTTCCGCAGCGTCGTGGAGCGGGCCAGAGGGTAAGCGATGCGTCACGCCACAGGTTTCAGTAATCGCTTCGTCGCAAAGTTCGATCAGCTTATCGTTAAAGAGTATCGGCTCGATCTGCCAGATCCGGCTCCAGTCGACTGTGACGTCGGCAGCCTTAGCAAAATTAGCGCTCGCTCCCTTTGCTTCGGTTAACATTTTAGCCAAGGAATCTGCTTTCAGATGTCGCTGATCCAAAGTGATCGTACAGTCTTCCACCACACTAGTCACGATGCCTGGCTTCGTGACGCAGGAGCCGATCGTGCAAACCCCGCCATTACGATCCGTGATCTTGTAGATTTCCGGACTCATTTGTGCAGCCGCGAGGAAGGCGTCTTTTCGACGGTTCATCGGAGTGCTTCCGGAGTGAGCTGCTTGGCCATGAAAGGTGATCGCATGCCGCTCGACTCCAAAAGTGCCGAGGACAGTACCCAAGGGTAAATCCAAATCCAGTAATACGGGTCCCTGCTCGATGTGCAGCTCCAAATAAGCAGCCGCGTTTTCCAGCTCCACGCCTGAATCTTTGACTCGTTCAAAGTCGATTCCGCAGTCGCGAATCGCATCTACCAGATTGATGCCGTCAGCGTCGGTCAGGCCACGAGCTTCTTCCATATCAAGCGTGCCTGAGCAGGCCGATGAACCAAAGAGACTTTTACCGAAACGCGCACCTTCTTCGTCGGCCCAGTCGACCAGACGAATCGTGACGGGAGGCTCGGTGCCGTATTGTTCAATAATGCGGCGGAGGGATTCGAGGCCCGCTAAGGTGTTTAGGCAACCATCGAGCCAACCTCCGTTAGGAACCGAATCAATGTGACCCCCCATGATCAGCGCCTGATCCGACTTACCCTTTAAAGTGGCCCATAGATTTCCGGCCGCATCGGCGTGGACTTCGACCGGTAGCGCTTTGAGCTTTTCCTTTAACCAAGTCCGTGCGGTCGTCCATTTCTCAGTAAATGCGACCCGCTGTGCTCCATTTTCATCACCAGTCAGTACGCGAAGATCTTTTAATTCCTCGACAGTTCGCTTAGGGTTTGGGGTAGCACTCATTGTAACAATCTAGCAAAGTCTGAGCCAGACTTAAGCAACATGGGCGAGTTTTTGACAAATTCCTACATTAATAGTAGAGTTTCTGCATTAATGGTACTTTTTGATGACTGTTACTTGCTAATATAACCTAAGGTTCGGAACTATTTTGGTCAGTTTTTGCCTTCCCACCTGATCACTTTCCTCTTTTCCTACGCCCATGAACCGTATTGAAAAAGCCTTTGCTCTAGCTCGCGAAGAAAATCGCGCCGTCTTTGTCGGCTATCTCTGTGCAGGTGACCCCGATTTTGAAAGCTCGGTCGAAGCCTGTCGCGCAGTGATCGAGTCGGGTGTTGATGTGCTCGAGCTCGGCGTCCCGTTTTCGGATCCGCTGGCCGACGGCTTGACCAATCAACTCGCCGCCCAGCGCGCCCTCGAAAGTGGCAGCACGAGTGAGCAAGTGCTCGACCTGGTTCGTGCCATCCGCGAGTTCAGCGAAGTGCCTTTGATCTTTTACACCTATTACAACCTTGTTTTCGCCCAAGGCAGCGAGACTTACGCGAGGCGAGCCAAGGAAGCAGGCCTAGATGGTATCCTAACCCTTGACCTGCCACCTGAGGAAGCGAGCGAGCACCTCGAAGCCTGCAAGAAGCACGATTTAAAAACCGTCTTCATTGTCGCACCGACTACGCCCGATAGCCGACTGGAAATTATCTGCAAAGCCACCACTGGATTTGTTTACTACGTCTCGCGCGAGGGCGTCACGGGCGAGCAAGCCTCCATGTCCGAAGGCATCCAAGCCAGCGTCAAGCAGATCAAACAACACACCGATCTACCTGTCGTCGTCGGCTTTGGCGTCTCCAGCGCCGATCATGTCCGTACCGTCGCGCAAGCCGCCGACGGCGTCGTCGTCGGCAGCGCGATCGTCAACTGCATCGCCGAGAATCCAACGGACACGCAAGCCATGACTAAGTCGCTCCGCGCAAAGATGGGGATGCTGCTCGAAGGGAACGCGCTGGCGAAGAAGTAATAAGCCTACCTACCCTTGGATCGCTTATTCAGTTGGGTTGTCATTAGATGTGCGGGGTATACATCTCTTGAGAAGAGGCCATGCCGCGCGACCTCTGGCTACCCCGCTGGAATAATTGCACCCAATTTGCTGCTTGATCGTGATTTTCTCGTAATTTGTAGCACGACGGCGATAGCCGTTGTTTGCATTTGTATGGTGCGTCCTTCGGCTACGCGTTCTTCTGCCCTGTCACCACTTCCATCAGCGCTTCGACGCATTCGATCTTGGCGCTGGGAATCATGCCGTGGCCGAGATTAAAAATGAATCCCGGTTGTTTGCCGGCTTCGTCCAGTACACGTTGGGCTTCGCGGCGAGTGATCTCGGGGGTGGTCGTTAGTGTGACGGGATCGAGGTTACCCTGCACGGCTGCGCCGTGGCCGATGCTTTGCCGCATGCGGCGTAGATTCATTGTCCAATCGAGGCTGATTACTTTGGCTCCAGTGTGCATGAGCTCGGGCGCTTTGTGCCCCATGCCTTTGGCGTAAAGGATCACGGGCACGCGGTCCTTTAGCTCGCTAATGATGTGGTGTATCCAGCGGAGCGACCACGCTTCGTAATGAGTCGCCGGGCAGATCGCGCCCCACGAGTCGAAGATTTGAAGGGCGTCGGCTCCGGCGTCGATTTGCATGTGAAGATACTCCACAATGGCGTCGGTCAGCTTCTGCATGAGTAAGTCGAAGACCTCGGGTTGATCCCATGCCAGTTGCTTGATTTTAATGAAGTCTTTGGCCGAGCCGCCTTCAAGCATGTAGCAGGCCAGCGTCCAAGGGGAGCCGCAGAAACCGAGCAGGGCGGTGCCTTCGCCTAACTTCTTTCTGGTAAGCGAAAGGGCGTCGGCTACGTATTTTAGATTTTCGGCAATCTTCGTGTTATCGAGGGCTTCGATCTTTGCTTTCGTGTCGAGTAGGTAGTCCATCCCGATGCCACCTTGCTCGCGAAAATGATAGCCTTGGCCGAGTGCTTCGGGGATGACGAGGATGTCTGAAAAGATAACCGCAGCGTCCAAAGGAAAACGGCGGAGTGGCTGCAGCGTGACCTCGGCAGCCAGTTCAGGCGTGCGCACCATGGTGACGAAGTCGTGCTGTGTTTTAAGCGCGCGATATTCAGGTAAGTAGCGACCAGCTTGGCGCATCAGCCAGATCGGTGGACGATCGACGGGTTGTTGATGGGCAGCGGCGAGAAAGCGTTGGCGTGGAGTCATTATTTGAAAAGCTGAAAAACTGAAATTTTTGAAAAGCTGAAATGAGAAGACTGGGATCGGCTGCTTTAGCTGCCGTCGTCGTGATGGAAAAGGCCTTGGATGCGTGGGGCAGCTAAAGCAGCCCGTCCTTGGTTGAAGATGTTGTATTGCTGATAGGGCACAAACAATAGTTTCAGCATTTCATATCCGCCCAGTCTTGGGGTTTAAGGAAGACCTCGTAGAGTTCGGCTTCGGGTGAGTCTGGCTCGGGTTGCCAGTCGTAGTCCCAGCGGACGAGCGGGGGGAGCGACATCAGGATGGATTCCGTGCGGCCTTTGCTTTGTAAGCCGAAAAGGGTGCCGCGGTCGTAAACGAGGTTAAACTCGACGTAGCGCCCACGGCGATAGAGCTGAAATTGACGTTGGGCGTCGGTGTATGGTTCGTTCTTACGGCGCGCGACGATGGGCTGGTAGGCGGGCACGAAATGGTCGCCCACGGATTGCATAAAGGCGAAGGCCTGCTCGAAGCCACCTTCGGAATAGTCGTCGAAAAAGATACCGCCGATGCCGCGCGCTTCGTCGCGGTGGGGGAGGTAGAAATAGTCGTCACAGATTTGCTTAAATTTGGGGTAGAGCGCTTGGCCAAAGGGTTGGCAGGCAGCGCGAGCAGTCTGGTGCCAATGGATCGCGTCCTCGCGCTGGCCGTAGTAGGGGGTGAGGTCAAAGCCGCCGCCAAACCACCAGATCGGTTCGCCGTCTTTTGGTTCGGCGTAAAAGAAGCGCACGTTCATGTGCGTGGTCGGCACCTGTGGATTGTGCGGATGCACGACGAGGGAAACGCCCATTGCGCGGAAGCTCGCGCCTGCGAGCTGTGGACGTGTCGCCGTGGCGGAAGCGGGGAGTTGACTGCCTTGCACGTCGGAAAAATTGATGCCTGCTTTCTCAAAAACCGCGCCCCCAGTCATCACGCGAGAGCGACCGCCACCACCTTCTTCACGCTCCCAGCTGTCTTCGATAAAGGTAGCTTGGCCGTCTTCGGCTTCCAGCGCCGCTGCGATCCGATCTTGGAGATCGAGTAGATAGGCGCGGACTTTTTCTAGTTGTGCGGTTTGCATTGGGGGCGAATGTTGGCTGAGTCGATCGTATCCGACAAGCTCTTGAACAATAAAATGCCCAACTCTCGAAAACTCCCGAATTCTGTCATCATCTTTGGATGCGGCTACGTAGGCAAAGCCCTTGCCGAATATTTGATCGGCCAAGGGGTGCGAGTCGGTGCCTTGACGCGGAATGCGGACAAAGCGGCTGACCTGCGTTCGTTTGGGCTAGCAGAAGTGATCGAAGCCGAGCTCGATTCACATGATTGGCACAGCCAAGTGAGCGGGCAATATGATGCGGTTGTCAACTGCGTCAGCTCGGCAGGCGGCGGCCTCGCGGGCTATCGTAAGTCTTACGTAGACGGGCAGCGATCTATTCTGGAGTGGGCAAAGTCGCAGTCGATTCACAGCTATGTTTATACGAGTAGCACCTCGGTTTATCCGCAGGACGACGGCGTGATAGTCGATGAGACGGCCGATACGAGTGAGGCGCCACCCACGGGGCAAGTGATATTAGAATCGGAAGCGATGCTGGCTCAGGCAGGCTTTCTGCCTAATTGGTATGTGCTTCGTCTCGCGGGAATCTACGGGGCAGGGCGGCACTATTTGCTGGATCAACTCCGCGAAGGTGCGGGCGAGATTCCTGGGCACGGGGATTACGCGCTCAATATGATTCACCTCGAAGATATTGTTTCGGCGATCTGTGCGGTGCTAGCGGGGGATGCGCCTTCTGGTATTTATAATATTGCTGACGACGCGCCGACGACGAAAGCCGAAGTGCTGACCTATCTCTCGGGGGCCTTGAATTTGCCCGCGCCGGTATTTAACCCCGAGAAAGTGTCTGATCGTCTCAAACGGCGTGGCGGGCGCATGCCGCATCGCTTTGTCAGTAATGCCAAAGCGCGGGAAGTCCTCGGCTGGGCACCGATGCATCCAAGCTTTCGCGAAGGTTACGGGGAATTCCTCAAAGACTGAGCGAGCCATCGTAGCACGCTGGCGATAGCCAGTGTGAGCAGTCTCGACGGCACCGTTCAGCAACGGCTATGGCCGTCGTTCTACCAAGCAATGCGAAAACAATGCAGGCGCGACCAAGGTCGCACACCACGTTTGGCTATACGATCTCTTCGACGCCGACTTCGATGTGTTTGCCATTGATCGTCAAACCGTAGCGCTTTTGTGGGCCATTGCTGGTGCTGGCAGCAGCCGGAGCTGCTTTCGGAGTTTCCACAGGTATAGCGACGGGCTTTGGCTTGGGGCCTTCGCCTTTGAGGTGCTTCTCAAGCTGCGGTGGGAACATGGCGTGGATCACGCAGTGCTCATCATCGCTTGGGAAATTCTTCGCCTTTAATTCCTTGCGTAGCTCGTCCATGTGCTTGTGCACCGCGCCGGGTGCTTCGACTGGGCGGCAAGTGATCGGCTCTTTGCCAGCTTGCTTGGCGGCGAGCTTTTGCACCTCGGGGTCGACCGCTGCGGGGCACTGACCGTAGTAGCCGAGCGCGATGTCGGCCGCTTGCGGAGAGATTTGCTTCCAGCGGCCAAATTTCACATTGAGGAAGGCTTGCATGCCGACGATTTGCGAGGTCGGCGTAACCAGTGGTATCCAGCCGAGTGCTTCGCGCACCACGGGGATCTCGCGGAAGACGTCCTCGAATTTATCTTCCATCTTCTGCTCCTTGAGCTGAGTGCGGAAGTTGGAAAGCATGCCGCCGGGCACTTGATATTCGAGCGTATCGACATCGATGACCTCGTTCTTGTGGCTGGTGAACTCGCTCATGTCTGCATAGACTTTTTCGAGGTGAGTGCGGACATCTCTGAGCGACTTGCGCTGCTCATCCGTGACTTTGGGGCAACGCTTGTGCCCCTCTAGCATGGCGAGCATGCGGATGGTGTCGGGCTGGCCGGTGCCGTTGGCAAAGGGAGATACTGAGAGATCGATTGCATCGACGCCGGCATCGATGGCCGACATATAGGTGCTTGCTCCGAGACCCGCGGTGTCGTGGGTGTGAATCCAGACGGGGATTTTGATCTTCTTCTTCAGACCATCGATAATTGCGAAGGTTTCCATCGGCGGAATCAGGCCGGCCATGTCTTTTAGGACGATGGCATCAGCGCCCATCTTTTCCAGATCAACGCCCATTTCGATAAACTTGGCTACGGTGTGAACCGGGCTGCTGGTGTAGCAGATCGTGCCGTGCGCTTGGGCACCAGCCGCTTTGGTCGCGTCGATCGCGCATTTCATATTACGCGTGTCGTTGAGTGCATCGAAGATACGGAAGATGTTCATCCCGTGATCCGCGCTGGTTTTGATAAAGGCCGTGACCACATCGTCGGGGAAGTGGGCGTATTGCACGATGTTCTGCCCGCGCAGGAGCATCATGTGCGGTGTCTTCGGGCAGGCCTTTTTCAAGGCATCGAGACGGTCGAAGGGGAATTCGTCGAGAAAGCGGAGGCCGGAGTCGATCGTGGCACCGCCCCAAGTCTCGAGAGCACCGAAGCCCCAGTTGTCGAGTTGCTCGCAAACCGGGAGCATTTGCTCGGTCCGCATACGAGTGGCGGCGAGGCTTTGGTGGCCGTCACGGAGGACGTTGTTGTTAAGCTGAACTGATTTCATAATGTTTTAGAATTAGTATAACTTTAACAAAGGGCTTGTCTCGGGCAAGTCTTTTCTTAGAAATATTCAAATCAATGAAAGCCCAAGCGCCATTTCATATCATGACTAAGCCGGCGGGGCCGCTCTGCAATCTAGATTGTAGTTATTGCTTTTATTTGGAGAAGACGAAGCTATTTCCGAAGAACCACTCATTCAAGATGAGCGACGAAGTGCTGGAGGTCTATATTAAAGGCTACATCGAAGCGCAGCCGGGCGTCGATGTGAGTTTCGCCTGGCAGGGCGGGGAGCCGACGCTGGCTGGTTTGCCGTTTTTTAAGAAAATTATCGAGTTTCAAGAGCGCTACGCTGGGGGCAAGCGCATCGGGAACGCCTTCCAGACCAATGGCACTTTGCTCACTGATGAGTGGTGCCAATTTCTCAAGGCGAATGATTTCCTCGTCGGCGTCAGCATCGATGGTCCCGAAGACTTACACGACGCCTACCGCGTGGATCGAATCGGGCATCCGACCTATCGGCAGGTGGTGCGCGGTATCGAGCTTTGCAAGAAGCACGGCGTCGAGTTTAACACCTTGACCGTGGTCAACGCGAAGAACGTGCATAAGCCGCTCGAAGTCTATCGTTTCCTGCGCGAGATCGGCTCGCAGTTCATCCAGTTCATTCCGCTGGTCGAGCGCCGCGCGGATAGCGCTTCGAACCAGCTCGGTCTCGACCTCTCGCACCCGCCCGATCTCTCAAGCGCGGCCAGCATGAGCTTCGAGCCAGAGGTCACAGAGTGGTCAGTGCCCGCGAGCGCGCTCGGCGATTTTTACTGCAAGATTTTCGACCGCTGGGTCGACCGCGATGTGGGTCGGGTCTATGTGCAGCTCTTTGATGTCACCCTCGGCAAGTGGGTCGGCTCCCCCAGAGGCGTCTGTATGTATGCCGAGACCTGTGGACGCGCTCTGGCGATGGAGCACAATGGCGATCTCTACGCCTGCGATCACTACGTCTATCCGCGCTATAAGCTGGGCAACGTGATGAACGAGAGTATCGCCTCGATGGCCGATAGTGATGCGATGCACGAATTCGGGGAAGCTAAGCGCAGCACGCTGCCCAAACAATGTCGCGAGTGCGAAGTGCGCTTCTGCTGCAACGGCGATTGCCCTAAGCACCGCTTCGCCCGCACAGAAGACGGCGAATACGGTGTCAGCTACCTGTGTGCGGGTCTCAAGCAGTTTTTCAAACACTCCGCTCCCGCCATGAAAACGATGGCGGATCTCTACCGGAATCGTCGTTCGCCCGCGGAGATTATGCAGCGGTAGGGGGGCACTTTTGCCTGCCATCCCTCCGTCGCTACCAGAGTCGCTTTTTTGCAAAGGCTGAGCCTGAGCCAGATTTGAGATAGCGCTCGAAGGCGCGGGCTTTTTTCTCCGCCTCGAATGCAGAATACCAAATAATTTTCCACGGCTTGAACAGACGTGTGTAGTCACAGCAGCCTTCATTGTGGTGCCGCAGTCGCGATTTTAGGTCGCTTGTGAAGCCTGTGTACTCGCGAGCAGGATGGGTGCTGCTTTGGATTCTATAGACGTAATGCATCGGAGGAGGAAGTTCAGTGAAACCCCCACTACGCTCTTCGAGCTACGAGGGGCATCCTTCGCTTTTTGTTTGGAGCACCTTTGTGTGGGGGTGAGTTTTTTTTACAAACTAACTTTGGCCTGCCATCCGTAGCTTTTTGGAGCAAAAAGCGAAGTCGTCTGTGTGTTTGAGGAAGTTCAGTGAAACCCCCACTACGCTCTTCGAGCTACGAGGGGCATCCTTCGCTTTTTGTTTGGAGCACCTTTGTGTGGGGGTGAGTTTTTTTTACAAACTAACTTTGGCCTGCCATCCGTAG
>Ga0222662_1000718_pt1 | contig 22923 bp, 24 predicted proteins | sample AntAcemetagen600_FD_179821 | JGI IMG/M metagenome (GOLD analysis project Ga0222662, IMG submission 179821) | Saline water microbial communities from Ace Lake, Antarctica - #600 | ecosystem: Environmental > Aquatic > Non-marine Saline and Alkaline > Saline | place: Antarctica: Ace Lake...
TGATCGCCTGATTCAAGACTATCGCTCCACCTACAATGATACACGCGACTGGCTAAGGCGTGAAAAAGAAGGAGGGGGAAAAGAGGAGTCGACCGTCGATTGGGACGATGTCGTGTTCGAGGTCGACCTGCTTAAGTCGCAAGAAATCAACTTGGATTACATTCTGGAGCTGATTTTCGAGCACAACAAGAAGACCAAGAACAAAGGTGACCTCATTGATGAAGTGAGACGGGTGATTCGAGCCAGTATCGGAAATCGAGCAAAAGAGAGCCTGATTGTTGATTTCATCAATCAGACGAATTTGGACGACATCGGAGACAAAGCCAATGTCATCGATGCCTTTTACAAGTATGCCCAAGAGGAACTCAGGCGCGAAGCCGAGGAGCTAATCCAGGCCGAGGCGCTGAATCACGAGGAGGCAAGGCGCTACATCAAAGCGTCCTTAAAGCGCGAATTTGCTACAGAAAACGGAACGGCACTCAATGCTACCCTGCCAAAAATGAGCCCGCTTAACCCGCAGTACAAGACGAAGAAGCAAACCGTGTTTCAGAAGATTTCGGCCTTCGTTGAGAAATTCAAAGGGGTTGGTGGGCAGATATAGAAAGATAATTTGAAGACGCCTCATGAAAGCCCAAGACCTACAATTCACCCAACTGCTTGAAGGTTCGAAGCAGTTCATCATCCCGATCTTTCAGCGCACCTACAGTTGGGAGCAAAGCCACTGTCAGCAGCTTTGGGACGACATTGTTCGTGTAGGCAAGAGTCCGAAGCTAAACAGCCACTTTATCGGCTCTGCCGTTTACATTCCTGAAACGAATGTCGATGCCGCGATACCCCGTTGGCTGGTGATTGACGGTCAGCAGCGAATTACGACGATGACCTTGCTCCTGCTCGCGCTAAAGCGTCGACTAGAGGAGGAGGATCTCGATGAACCGATTTCCGCAGCAGAAGTCGAAGACTACTACCTTCGTAATCGTTACGGGAAAGGAGAAGCCGCCTATCGGATGTTGCTCACCCGGACGGACAAGGAAACCCTTATGTGCCTAGTGGATGGCAAGGAACCGGGAGAGGATGGCTCCTACCGCATCATTGAAAACTTCACTTTCTTCATGGAGCAGATTGCAAAGGCCGATCTGGGTGATGTTTGGAAAGGAATTAAGAAGCTCATGATTGTGGATGTCTGCCTTCAGCAAGGGATCGACAATCCCCAGATGATTTTCGAGAGCATGAACTCGACTGGCAAGGCACTGACACAAGCCGACCTGATTCGCAATTTCGTGCTCATGGGACTGAAGCATGAACTCCAGACTCGACTCTACACCGACTATTGGCGGCCAATGGAAGTCGAATTCGGTGCGGAGAGCTACATTAAGGAGTTTGACGAGTTCATGCGCTACTACCTCGTCATCCATACCGGAAACGTTCGCATCCGGCGCGGCGATGTTTACGACGAATTCTAGGCTTATTCACGTAAGCACGAGGTCGAGGCCCTGCTGGGATCACTGAAGGAGTTTGCCGGATACTATTGCCGCATCGCCTTAGGAACTGAAAAGGACAAGGCTTTGGCCGAGGCGTTTCACGACATCCGGGAACTACGGGCGGATGTCTGTTATCCGATGCTCATGGAGGTGTATCAGGATTTTCGGCAAGAGCAGATTACCCACGAGGAGTTCCTCGCCGTTTTACGGATGGTGGAAGGCTACGTCTTTCGCCGTGCGATTTGCGACATTCCAACGAACTCGCTTCGTCAGACATTTGCCACTTTTATGCGGCAGGTGAAGAAAGACCGCTATGTCGAGAGCGTGAAGGCGGGATTCCTGCTGTTGCCATCTTATCGCCGCTACCCAAGCGACGATGAGTTCATCCGTCAGATTCAGATTCGTAACCTCTACAAATTCAACCGCCGATCATACTGGCTGCGCCGCTTTGAGAATCACGGGCGCAAAGAGCGGGTTCCGGTTCAAGATTACACGATCGAGCACATTATGCCCCAGAACGAGGATCTGATTGCCTCATGGCGGTCTGACTTGGGTGATGATTGGAAGCGTATTCACGAGCAATACCTGCATACACTGGGGAACTTAACGCTCACGGGCTACAATTCAGAATACAGTGACCGTCCATTTTCCGAAAAGCGAGACATGGCCGGAGGGTTCAAGGAAAGTCCGCTCAAGCTGAATCAAGGGTTGGGATCTTGCGAAATATGGAATGAGGAGGCTATCAGGAAGCGGGGTGAAAAACTGGCAAACGCAGCCGCTGGAATCTGGCCTGCACCACAGCTTCCAGAAGACATTTTGCACGCCTACAGACCTGTGCCACCAGAAGGGACGAACTACGCCATTTCCGACCATCCGCATCTCCATGGCGGTCTAGCTCGTGAATTGTTTGACGCCTTCCGCGTCAAGGTGCTGGCACTGGATGAATGTGTGAACGAAGAGTTTTTGAAGCTCTACGTGGCCTACAAAGCAGAGACTAATTTTGTGGATGTCGTCCCACAGGCACGAGGTTTGCGCCTGAGCCTGAATCTCAATTTCCCCGAAATTGACGATCCACGGGGTATCTGCCGCGATGTCACTAATCTTGGCAGATGGGGAAACGGCAATGTCGAAGTCCGTTTGGAGAAGCACGAAGATCTCACTTACATTCTCGGTCTCGTGCGTCAGGCATTGGAGAAGCAACTTGGTGAGGAAGAAGAAAGCTAAGACCTCTTCCTCCTCACTCTATTTTCAGACCGACTTTTCAAATTGGTCTGAAACCCGGCGTCGCTATGCCGCACTGCGGAAACGGTGGTGCGGGCTGAAACGGGCTTTGTAAAAGCAAGAGTGCGACGAGCCACCAGAACAAGGATTCGTCCTCTTTTTTACGTTCGGCCTCACGGTTGAATCTGTGGTTGAGCTTGGTCATTTTTTCCTCCTGTCATTTTTGTGTTCTTTGTTGCGTTTGACGCATTCGACAGACTCCAAGACCGGGCAGGAATGGAACCCGCTGTGGAGCTTAACATCGAGGTGCAGGGTTGATCCCTTTCCTCTTGATCGGGTTGGAAAAAATCGGATTTCTGAAATCCTAAACGCCTCACCAGAGGAAGACGCGGAAGAATGGGCAGTGCATGACCATGAGTTTTGGGGCCATCTCTCCGAGTATCCCGGAACCAATACCTTGAACGCAATTCAAGAGGCATTCGAAAAGGTCGAAGCCGAGGGAATTGATTGGGAGGTATTTTGCGAATACTGCGCCCACTTAGGGCACGACATTGAAGCCAGAAAGGTTGAAATGTTTAGCGAAGCTTACGCAGGGACAGCGGACACACTGGAATCCATCCCTGAAAATCTGCGTCACTACTTCGATTATGCAGCATACGCCCGAGACATGGAAATCAACGACGTTTTCACGATCCAGCACAACGGCGACACGCTCGTTTTCTGGCACCGTTGAGCAGACCCGCGAGGGAGGGGCTTCGTGCCTCTCCCTTTTTTTTTCGCGGAAAATTGCGCCGATTTCTCACCTATTCGAAATCGGCGGGGGGATCAGGGAGAGAAATTACAGCATTCCATTCGTTGTTCTACGTTGTTCCATTTTCCATTTGACAGCAATTCAAAGATCGTGTTTTCTGCGAATAGAACAACGCAGAACAACGCCGCACTCAACCAATAGAACCATATGAAACAACCCCACCAAGCAACTAAGACTCGCTCCAACCGCCCTGGGTGGAGCGTCACTTTTAAGCATCCAAAGCGCAGCGATAGTCGTGGTAAGCCCGGACTGAAGCTCCGCAAAGGTCTTGGGACAAAGGACGACGCTGAGGCAGACCGACTCGTCGCGCAGTTGAATACCCTTCTCTCCGACGAGCGATGGTGGAGCAATGACCGACGAACTGAGGCTGGACAACAGTTCGATTCGGTGATCGTCAGCGTCTTCTATGACGGCATGGAGGCGGGTAAGCACAACTCGCAATCTCTCCGCGAGCAGTCCATTTCGCTTCCCGGACAGGAAGAAGGATACTCCCGCATCCTCTTTACTGGAACGACTGGAGCTGGCAAAACTACACTTCTCCGTCAAATCATTGGAAGTCGTCACGAGCAGGATCGTTTTCCTTCTACTTCAACAGCGCGCACCACCACGGCAGAGATTGAAATCGTCACCGCCGATTCTCCTTTCGAGGCTGCTATCACCTTCATGCCGGAGCACGAGGTTCGTGCGCATGTCGATGAATGCATTGAAGAAGCCTGCCTTAAAGCCCTTGATGGAAAGCCTCCAGAAAAAGTAGTCGCAGAACTACTTGCTCATCGCGAACAGCGCTTTCGACTATCTTACGTTCTTGGTGCTTGGGGGCAACAAGTGGAGAAAGTCGAAGAGGATGACTTTTCGTTTGATGACGAAGACGCGGAGATCAACGAGATAAGCTCGGAAGAGACAGTAACTTTGGAAGAAATTCAGGCGAATGGAAAGCGATTGGGGGAATACCTTTCCCGAATTCAGAAGCTCGCCGCTGACTCACAAAAGAGCACCCAAGACGCACTCGAACTGTGGCTCGAAAATCTGGAGCCTGATGACCGCGCCGCATGGCTAGAAGTTTTCGCCGAAACGCTCTATGAACACGAAGATTTTTCCAAGCTAGCTCTCGACTTAATGGAAGACGTCCAGACGCGTTTCGAAAAAATTGAAGAGGGAGAGTTCCAAAATGGTTCAACAGGATGGCCGCTATGTTGGACATTTTCATCTGAAGACCGCGATACATTCCTGCGCCAAGTTCGTTGGTTCTCTAGTAATCATCATGCTCAATACGGACGACTTCTCACACCCCTCGTCGATGGGGTTCGAGTAAAAGGCCCGTTTGGATTTCGCGGAGATGAAGACGAATCATTGCCTAAGCTCGTTCTGCTTGACGGAGAAGGCATTGGGCACTCGGCAAAAGCAGCTTCCAGTATTTCCACTCGAATTACTCGACGTTTTGCCGAGTCGGATCTGATCCTCATTGTAGATAATGCAGAACAGCCGATGCAAGCAGCACCGTTGGAACTACTGCGATCTATCGGCACCAGTGGTAACGCTAGCAAAATGGCTGTTGCCTTCACTCACTTTGATCTCGTGAAGGGGGTAAACCTTCGAAGCCATGAGCTTAAACGTGAACATGTCCTCAGTTCAGTGAGGGATGCTATCGGGAGCATCCGTGACGCAATTGGGGCATCTGTAGCAGGAATGTTGGAAAGCAGGATCGAGAATGCCGCATACTATCTTGGAGGGCTGGATCGTGAGATCACGAAGATTCCAAAGGGGTTTCGCACGGAACTACGGAGCCTACTGGATGCCATGCAGGAGTCAGGTGCTCCAGCCGAATCCATCGACCTCAAGCCGATTTACACAGGAGAGGGTCTAGAAATTGCACTGAGCGATGCTGTGAAGGAATTCCGAAATCCTTGGCAAGCTCGACTTGGATTTATCAGGCTGAGCGATTTTCCAAAAGAGCATTGGACTCGCGTCAAAGCGCTTGCAAAGCGACTCGCCCTTGGGTGGAACAATAATGAATACGATAATCTAAGACCTGTGGCTGACTTGGTGTCGAAGCTGCAAGAAAGCATTTCTCGCTGGCTTGACCAGCCTGCCGATTGGAGTCGCCTTCCTTTAGACGATGCAGAGCGCAATCAAGCTCTCGACCCTATTCGCAACGGCGTTTTCCAAGCCCTTCAACAATTGTCCGAAGCGCGGGTGGCAGAGATGCACCGAGCTGACTGGACAATGGCCTTCGATTATTCCGGCAGTGGTTCCAGCTACAAGAGGGCTGATGAGATTCAGAGCATCTACGATGAGGCCGCACCAACAATCAGCTCTGCCATGAGCAGTCCGGCACGAGACTTCGTCAAAGCCTTGCACAAAGTGGTTCGTGAAGCAGTTACTGAAGAGGGAGGACGCTTTCGGATCGGAAGCGAAGAGCCGCCGAACTAGATCACTCAGAAACTCCAATGGGAGGGGCTTCGAGCCTCTCCCTTTTTTCGGGCTTTTCACGAGCCGCTTTCGATCCAAATCGACTGTGGAGGAGGCTAGGGAGAGAAGACGCTCTGCAAAAACCGGACAGGGCGGGACTGAGTTGGAAGCAAAAAACCGGACAGTAACCGGACAGTGGAGAAAATTTGGTGGGCCCTCGGGGATTTGAACCCCGGACCAAAGGATTATGAGTCCTCTGCTCTAACCGCTGAGCTAAGGGCCCCCAAAGCATTTACTACGCTCTCTTCAAGAGAGGAGGCAAACAGATTCGAAAATCCCTGCGAACTCAAGATCGAAAGCTAGGCGTCTCGAAGACCCCGTTCCTTGTTTGCAATGGAGAGTAACTGTCCAAGGCAAAAAGAAGTTCGTTCGCCGTCAGAAAATAGCAGTTTCGATATCTGCCTAAAATTCTCATCTTTCAGAGCATAGGGGGTGGAAATATCGCAAAGTACACTCATAACTTGATCTCCAATCGGAAATAGAAGTTGACGCGCTAGGCGACTTGTTCAATTGTTCAAGTGATGCCGAAGGAAAAGAAAATTGTCGTCGACGCTTCTGCGGTTTTGGCAGTTATACTGGATGAACCGGAGAAGGCAGGTTTGGTCGTGGAAACAGAAGGTGCCACCCTCTTGGCGCCTGGTTGCCTCTCATGGGAAATCGGCAATGCTTTTTCTGCGATCCTGAAACGGAAGCGTATGGGTTTTGAGTCGGTATCGAAGGGCCTGACGATCTTTGAGATGATCCCGATACAAGAGATGGAAGTATCTCTAGTCGATGCACTGGCGCTATGTAATCGACATGAAATCTATGCCTATGACGCCTACTACCTTCAGTTGGCAAAACGATCCTCTTTGCCGCTGCTAACTCTAGATCGGAGAATAGTCGAGGTCGCCCAAAAAGAGAATATACAAGTGAAAGGAATCCAATGAAATTATATACCTACAGCGATGCTCGACAAAAATTCGCGAGCGTTTTGGACACTGCCAGTCGCGAAGGAAAAGTTTTAATCCGAAAGAGGGACGGTAGTCTGTTTGCCTTGATTCCCGAGCCGAAGTCGACCTCCCCTTTCGACGTAAAAGGAATCTCAACCGACCTAAAGACCTCAGAGATTCTCGCGACGATTCGAGAAGAACGCGGGAGATCCAGACGATAGTCACAACTCCGTTACGGCTCCGCCTCCACAGCGTGTGACAGCTCCACGTTATAAGATCTCCAATCAGTCCCTTGCTCCAATTAGTAACCCGAAAAAGTAACCGCGTTCGAAAATTTGGGACTTTTCAGGATAATTCGGGATGACAGAAAAATTCAGAAGCCCCGATAAATACTACTCAAGATGACTGCTGAATATTTCTGCAAATCACTATGAATCAATGTTTTGCGTTATTATTCCTCTGCTCTAACCGCTGAGCTAAGGGCCCATAAAAGTAATTTACTACGCTCTCTTTAAGAGAGGAGGGAAACAGATTCAAAAATCCCTGCGAACTCAAGACCGAAAGAACCACTGCCGAACGAGCCAGTGGTGGCAACGGCGACAAGCGCCGCGCCACAGCTCTGACGTCGAAAAGTTATAGATTGAGAAATCCAAGAATCTTCCTACTGTTTCAGCACCATGAATGCGCGCTATATTACATCTGAAGACGGAAGCAGGACTGACGTCGTAATTCCTCTTGCTGATTATGAGGAACTAATGGAAGACCTGCAGGACCTGGCAGTGATTGCAGAGCGTCGGGATGAGCCTTCGATTCCTCTGGAGGAAGTGAAAAAGAAATTAAAAGAGGATGGGCTCTTATAGTGTTCGGCTAAAGAGATCGGCAGAGAAGGATCTTCGACGAATCGACAAATCCAGAGTCCCGAACATCGTCGCTGCGTTGCAGAGCTTGGAAATTAATCCCAGACCAGATGGTTGTAGAAAGCTGGTCGGTTCAATTAATTCTTACAGGATACGTGTAGGCGATTACCGAGTTGTTTATCTTATTGAAGACGTCATTTGTGTGGTTGAGGTAGAACGAGTGCGTCACCGAAAGGACGTCTACCTATAAGCTCGAACCAGTCGCGGCGATCAATAGATTTCACTGGCGCTTATCAATACTCACGCTCAACGATCTATTAATAATATAATGCGCTTCACAACATCAGTTCTCGCTGCCCTTATCTGCCTCGCAGGTTGCGATGCTCAAAAGGGCGGGACTACGGAGCCGGTGCAGAAGCAAGTTTCCGAAGCATTCGTAGATCAGGTCCGCATCTCTACACTTCGTCATGAGCTTCTGGACAGTGTGGACAGAACAGAAGTTCCCTTTTTAAGTGAATTCCTCGAGCTTTACCCAAACGCGATCATCAGATACCTATCCTTTGCGGATGCAGATTTCCCCAGCTTTAGTGTCACTACGACTCTGCATAGTCGTTACGAGTTCAATATGCGTGTGCCTGTGCAGTATTCAGAGGATAGTTTGAAGATAACAGGTTATGGCAATCCTCGCTGCTACCTACTCGAGATTGAGTCAGTGACTCCTAGAGGCGATGAGCTGGGCGGGACGAGCGGTGGGGATCTTCAGCAGCATTTTGAGGAAGCTGGGTGGAATGCGCTCGTTGAATCAAAGGGCGATTTCTCGGCGATTGGATATGAGGTAAAAGTGGATAAGCCAGTGCCTAACTTTGATCTCGTCATCAAGCACCTCAAGAGCCAGGAGCGACAGGCAGGCCTTTGACGTTCTGCGAAAGAAATGAATATCTCAAAAGAAAGATACAACGTAATCGGTGCGTTGATCGCCGTAGTGTTCATTTTCGTATCAATGGGGACTTTATTTCACTATCAAGAAGAATTGAGCAGTGGAGTGACCGTCCTGCTTGGGGGCGGAATCTTCTTCGGGTTCTTCCTGATCCATGCAGTTGCTCAAATAGTAAGTGGCTATGCGTGGAAGAATCTCGTTCCTTGGAACAATGGGATACGCAAAAAGGATGCTCCCGGTAAGTTCTGGTCCGAAATAGTTTTAGAACTTATTATCGGGGGTTCTATTTTTGTCTTATGTGTTATCTCGGTCGCAAATGGCTGGACAAATTAAACAAGGTAACACAAATCGGCCTAGGTAATCCCGAGAGGCTGGCGCTTCTCAGGATGCTTGGCCTCCAAACACTAGAAATAATGAAAAAAACCATACCCCTACTTCTCTCCTACTTGTTTTTGAGTAATGCTCAGTTTGCTCAGGGTCAAAGTACAGCTGATTTCCAATACGAAAAACCGATCAGCAAGATCGCTTTTGGCTCTTGTTTCAAACCCAGTAAGCAAGATTTTGCCATATTCGACGCCATCCTGATGCAGGATCCAGACGTCTTCGTCTTTATCGGAGACAATATCTACGGTGACACGCATGATATGGAATTGCTGAAAAAGAAATGGGGCGAACTCGAGGCCGTGGAAGGCTTCCGTGAATTGCGTGAATCAACCACACTGTTGGCTACTTGGGATGATCACGACTACGGCATCAACGATGGCGGCAAGTCCTATACGAAGCGCGGGGAGTCCGCAGAAATCTTCCTGGATTTCTTCCAGGACCCGCAGAACTCACCGCGGCGCCAGCGGGAAGGTGTGTACGGTTCTTATGTGTTCGGCCCACCGACGCAACGTTGTCAAATTATACTCTTGGACACCCGGTACTTCCGAGACGAACTGCCGCCTGCCAAAGGCGAACGAAAGGAGGGATATATCGGCTGGTATGAACCCACCGAGGATTCTTCAAAAACCCTGCTTGGTGAGGCGCAATGGACGTGGCTGGAGGAGCAGTTGCAAGTTCCGGCCGACATCCGCATAATTGCCAGCAGTATCCAAGTGCTGGCACAGGAGAAGGGCATGGAAAACTGGGGTAATGTCCCTCACGAGCAAGAACGGCTGTTTGACCTTCTCAAAAAATACAAGGCTGATAACACATTCTTCCTATCCGGTGATGTCCATTTTGCGGAACTGTCCAAAAAGAAAATTGACGGCTATCCCTTCTACGATTTCACCTCCAGTGGGATGTCCGATCCCTCGAAGAGATGGGCTCAGGCGATCAATTCATACCGGGTAGGGGAAGCAAGCTGGGAAATCAATGCCGGATTGATAGAGATCGATTGGGCCTCAAAAAGCATCCAGCTGTCCGCCATAAATACCAAAGGGGAAAAACTGTTTTCCCACCGAGTGGAGCTTGCGGAGTTAACTTTCCCCTGATGCCGACCTACTTGATGTGAAGAGAAAATCAGAACAAGGCAGTGGTAGCGGCGAAGACCTCGCCACATCTTTTGCAAAGGAATGTAGAAGGGATGGAATTGACTAATCGGCTTGAGCTGTCATTGTTTTATTATGCTGTCAGATCTTTCCAGCATAACCAAATAAGAGAAGTTTCTCACTATGAGAAACTTATGGAAGGAGATCGACAATTCCCCCGAGACGCCAGAAGGTACTGACCTTCTGGACCGGCGAGCGGATCGCATCGAATTAGGGGAAGCAGAACTTCTGGACTGGGACAAAGTAAAAGGCAGCATCGGTCGCCGATGAAGAAAATCAGATTTTCGGCGTACGCACTGACCAATTTGAATTACGGATATTTGTTTTAGGAGCAGCAGGATCAAGGTCTCGGCGATTATATTTTGTCCTGTATAAGGGCTGACATCGAAGAGCTACGCTGTATGGGCGGAGTGCACCGGATTGTTTATCGCCAGTACTATCGCAGCTTGTCTCGGTTTTTTCCATACGGGATATTTTATACCTCTGACGAAAAGACTGTATCGGTCTACGCAGAAGTCGACTTGAGACGTGACCCTGAGTTTATCCGTCGCTACCTTGAAGAATTGAAGGCCGAACCAAGCGAGGATGGTCGCGGCTAAAACCGAGCCATCTCACTTCACGATCAGAAAATAATTCAGCAGAGAAACCGACCAGGCGCATTTTAACCGTTAATTGACGCCAATTTTTCAGCCGCAGAATCTCCCATACGCATAAATGAATATGAATTCTCCCCATTAGCGTGAAATGAGGGTAAATAAGCGGTCTCCAGCTTGGCTGGAAAATCAAATATCCGGTTCCCTTGGGCCATCCGAATGTTCTAGACTTGATCAATACGGCATAAGTAACCCGGTATTACCCCACATAAAATCGAGAACCCACAGAACTACGAACCTGACAGGCTGGGAGGATTAGCTTCCACGTCCCGAATGAGATACAATATGGCTGAATTTTGCTCGATCTGTAAAAGGAACCAAGCGTATGTTAGTAAGGTTGTTTTTATTAAAAAAAGTTAACTGCTACAACTCTGGTAAGTTAATTTCAAAGGCCGTGAGTTTCGGTCGTGGAACGATTGAACCAAAAACATTTGGAAGAAAAGAAAAACTCGAAGAGCCAAATTACCTATGGGAATTATCCGATTGATGGACGACAGCTATTGGGGTCGATTTTTAGATTGGCGTAGCTGTTATTATCGCCATCTTTAAATTATGAATGGGAAGTTATCCAGACGCGGTGATCAATTCCGTTACGGCTTCGCCTACACGCCATGATCACGCTCCACGTTAGGCCGAAGATTAAAACACACTGCCAAATCTAACCAAATGAACCACATCAAATTAAAACCTATCCGAGCATCACTATTTTCCATCGCAGCATTCGCACTGGCTATGAATGCAAAAGCCGGTATGGTGACGATTGATAATCCGAGTTTCGAAGAACCAGTTACGAATCCTGGGGATTTTACTACAGTTCTATCAGGTACCCAAAATCATTGGGCGGTCTATAATACTGGAAATACAAATTCCAGCCGCCAATTCGGAGCGTGGAATCCAACAGGCACCGACACGTTTGTAGATGGCGAAGCTCCCGATGGAGTCAATGTTGGCGTGGTATTCCTTCTGAATACGACCAACCTCGCAGAGGCGGGTCTACTACAAACCTTGGGCGATACACTCCAACTCAATACTACCTACACCCTGACTGTTGAGGTGGGGAATTTCGCTGATGACAATCCTTCGGATTCATTTAATTTTGCAGGGTTTCCCGGCTATCGAATTGATCTGATGACGGCCAACAACCCGACTCCGCTCGCATCTGACAACAACACGCTGACGCCCGCTGAAGGAATCTTTGAGACCTCAATCGTATCATTTACCACAGGCAGCAGCCACTCGGATGTGGGGGAAGCATTAGTGATTCGTCTGGTGAATTTAAATGGAACAGGAATTGAGGTAAACTTCGACGATGTGCGCTTAGACGCCACGCCAGTACCGGAGCCGTCGACCGCTGCCTTGCTATTTGGAGTGGTCGGATTGATCTGCGCAGGACTCAGGCGCAATCGCACCTCCTAAAGATTGCAGAACCACTACAGCCTTCGGCTATAACCCAGTCAGGATGAGAGAATAACGTTACGGCTTCGCCGCTCAGTCGCTAGGTAACACAAACTTACCACAATCGTAATAAACCTACCAAAATACCTTATGGATACACCTACTACACCAAATTTGATGATCTCTTTGACGGTCAAGAATGCACCTGCGGCTCTTGAATACTACCAAAAGGCTTTGGGAGCGAATGTCGTCTACCGCATGGATGGGCCTGACGGATCCGTTTTGCATTCAACCCTCACAATTGCAGATTGCATGATCTTCCTCTCTGGGGAGGACGAAATGTTCCAAGCCGTAGGGCAGGACACTCACGATAAACACAGCTCTTGTTTGCTCTGCATCAACTCTGAAAATCCAGACGCCGATTTTGCTAAAGCGATTGCCGTTGGAGGCAAGGTGATACTGCCAATGCAAGATTTTCCGTGGGGGTCGCGTTCGGGGATCCTGGTCGATCCCTATGGGTACCGTTGGACTATTGGCAAAGAAACCGGCGAGTTGCCCCCACCCGAAAAGATCGGTGAGTTGATGGAATCATGGAAGCCGGTCTATCCAGACAAATAGAATTTGCAGATAAGCGAACAAGGCAGCGCACACCAATCCACGACTCGCTCCGAGTCGGAGTCTGAATGTGCATTTCAACCTTAAACCCTGAGGTCGAAGCGTGCCCTCGGTAGTGGATGGGTGGACTTCCACGATCATAGAAAATGAAAGCACTGTCTAAGTAATAAAATGTGAACCAGACGACACAAACAACCCAGTGAACCCGCCCGAAAAACCGAATAACCAACCGGACGAGTGAGCCTAGCAGGCTGTCTGTCTGGTCCTATCGTTAGGCGAAACATATTAATGAAACCTCAGCAAAATGGCTTCTTTTCGCAATGCAATTACTGCCTTATGATAAATTTGTTTCAGACACATTAGATTAAAATTCTAGATTATCCTAACTTATTTTCGGAAAATGGTAAGCAACACAGATTGCAATTCATTCAATTTGTTCAGTAGTGTTATGGGCTGATTTAGTCAGTATGTTATTCAATTCAGTCCTCCACTCCCTAAGGATTCACTCTCTAAATGCCCAAAACAGGTAGAGATCGCTCCATGTTTGATGAAAGTAGATCGCCCGGAACATTTGAGATCTGTTGGTCGCTACCTGCTTGGGGTTGTTTGTAAATTTGGTTTTTAGCGGTAATTCAAGATCCTATATTATGATTTTTCCTAACTTTATTCTTCGTGTTTCTCCATGTCTTAAGTCGATTCTTTTGGTGACAAGCATGCTGGCCACAGTAGTAAGCATTTCTGCCAACACGCTGGTGTCTTTTGATTTTGCCAATGGTTCACCAACCCCTTCGGTAGCAAAGAATGTCTCCGTATCGAGTATTGAATGGGTAGGTATAGAGGGTGGATTTGGCCGCAAAGGGAACGATCTATTTGTTGAAACGAGCTATATAGATGGTTCGTTTGATGGTAGTCGCTACGTGAGTATCACTGTGGTTGCTGATAGCGGCTACTTTCTTGTTCCTGAGTCCTTCTCATACGCTCTCGGAGGGAGTCGCAATCAGACGGGTCCCGAGATACTGGTCGAGGCAGTTGTCAGAACTAATGTTGACACGGCTAATCTTGAAGTGAGTCCGGGAAATCTCACGATTTCAGGGCATAGGTTCCAGGAACTCGCTCCGAGCTATACACAGTACACTACCGATCTGAGTGAAGCCAAATACCAAGGATTTTCGAGCTTAACGCTTCGTATATATGTTCGAGCCAGTGCCAGTAGTAGTCAGATCTATCTGAGGCTGGATTCACTAACATTAAAAGGAACAGTGGTCCCCGGAGAAAGCCGTGTCCCCGAGAAACTGGCAGATATTTCGAAAGATGATATGGACGCCTCGCTAAATCAACCGGATATGATCCTAAAACTCACACCTCTTTTCAGCGATCATGCCGTCCTGCAGCGAGGCAAGCCATTGCCCGTGTGGGGTGTGGCTAAACCTGGAACCGAAGTGACGGTGGATTTTTCGGGTCAGTCGCTTACCGCGAAGGCCGACGAGAACGGACAATGGGAAGCCGAATTCTCTCCCTTGTCTGCGGAAATTGCGGGCAGGGACTTTACCGTTAAATCGGAATCACGAAAAATTGTTCTGAAAGATGTAGTGGTGGGTGATGTCTGGTTGTGCTCGGGGCAGTCCAATATGGCTTGGCCACTGCGCTCTGATCCAAATGCTGAGAGGATTATCGCAGCGTCGGATCTTCCACTCATCCGCCAGTTTTTAGTTGATCGGGTCGCGCTTGAAGAACCGTCTCCCAGCGCCAAGGGCTCATGGAAGCCTTGCTTGCCTGAAACGGCAGGCGAATTCACGGCCGTTGGGTATTATTTCGCGCGCGAATTGCAGCCAAAGATCGGCGTGCCTATCGGTCTCATTAATAGCACTTGGGGTGGCACAGCAATAGAGGCATGGATGAGTGAGACCGCGCTCGAGCGATTTCCGGAGGTTGATGAGCGGTGGCAAAAAATCGTTCAGAAAATGCCCGAAGAGATGGTGGCCTACGAATTGGAGCGTGCTGAGTTTAAGCGCAAAGCAGCGGAGGCAAAAATATCCGGGGCGGAATTCGACTTCAATAGCTATCCAGGAAAGCCGGAAGGGAATGGAAGTCGCAAGCAACCCTTCGGTATCTTTAACGGCATGGTTGCTCCTCTGATTCCTTATTCTCTTTCAGGTATATTGTGGTATCAGGGAGAGAGTAATGTGGGTAATGCCAAAACGTACCGTGATAGGTTTCAGGTGCATATTTCGGATTGGCGTGAACGATGGGGACAGGAAAGAATGCCGTTCTATTTCGTTCAGCTTCCAAACTACGATTGGGATTATGACAAAAGCGGTGTAAAATGGGCAGAGTTTCGAGAGGCCCAGATGCAGGCATTGTCGCTTCCTGAGACAGGAGCAGTTGTTGTCATTGATGGGGATGATCCGATCGGTCATCCAGCCGACAAGACAGAGATCGGAAGACGATTGGCGCGCATGGCGGGAGTTCGCTACTACGAACTTTTTGCTGGTGACGCGACGGGTCCTTTGCTGGAAACGGTTACGCGGAAACAAAAGGAGATCGTTCTCACTTTCTCCAATGCGACCAGCGGCCTGGAAATCAAAGGTGGGAATTTGGAAGGTTTCCAGCTGGCCGGCAAAGATGGTGCTTTTGTCGATGCTGATGCAGCTCTGGAAGATGGATCCGTAGTGGTTTCAGCTCCGATGGTTCCTGATCCAGTTCAGGTACGCTATGCCTGGCAAAATAATCCAACTGCTTCACTCTACAATGGTGCTGGCCTCCCCGCATCGCCCTTTGTAGCGGAAATTGAATGAAATGGGCAAAGCTCGCCTTTCCCAATGCAAGCCTTTCAGGGGAGATGGACAACTGCCATGAATAGATCGACCTCAGTAGATACTTTTATCGAAATTGGTGGAAAGCTCTTCCAGTGCATTGATCACGTTGAGCAAATGCCGCCGTTCTTCTTCAGCGTAGTCAGCCCGGAGGATCATTGGATGTTTGCCGCCAGTAATGGCTCGCTGAGCGCAGGCAGGCTTTCTCCGGATACAGCACTTTTTCCCTACTACACGGTAGACAAGATTATCGACAACTGGAACACCACTGGCCCTCAGACCATAATTGTTGTTGACGGTGAACGTTGGGAGCCGTTCAAGCCCTACGCACGCCTTCGATACTCCGTGAACCAGCGCCTTTTCAAGAGCATTGAGGGGAGTACGGTAATTTTTGAAGAGACCAATGAGAATCTACAGCTGAAATTCAGTTACCGTTGGCAAAACTCGGATCGCTTCGGCTTTGTCCGGCAGGCAGAGTTGGTGAACCTCGGGCCGGACAAGAGGGAACTCGTGGTGGTAGACGGTATTTGCAATTTCATGCCGGCTGGCCTGGATTCTCGGACGCAGCTACAATACAGTTGCCTCGCCGACGCTTACAAGCTCAGCGAGCTAGACGCGGAACGCCAATTGCTCATTCATCGTATGGCCTCGTCCCTTACCGATGAAGCGGTGCCGATGGAATGTTTGTTCGCTACCACCGTATGGTCTTTCGGTTGGCCGGAGAGCTGCGTTCTTCTCAAGCAGGAAGACGCGGAATTATTTCTGTCAACGGGTGACTTTATTCCGCTCAATCGAGAACGGGCCTCCCGTGGTTGTTTCCTGAATGCAGGCCGTGTTGCGCTCGATGCGTTGGGTGTCCAGAGGTGGTCGCAGGTAGCTGAAATTGAGCAGAACCAGCGGCAGGTTGCCGAACTCCAGTCCAGTCTGGATGAGCCGCAATCATTGTGGGAAGAAGTGCTTTCCGACATTGAATGTGGAGAACGGCGCTTGCAGGCATTGATAGCCTCTGCTGACGGTCAGCAAGTTTCCGGAGAAGAGGCCGTTACAGCTCATCATCGCGCGAACGTCTTGTTTAATATCATGCGCGGCGGCATTTTTAAAAATAACTATAAGATCAATCGAGGTCTACTCCTTGGTTACATGGAGACCCATCATTGCCGACTCACGGATGACCAACGCAATTGGCTGAAAAATCTGCCGGAAAGCATCGATTATCCTGACCTGGTCGAGCGAGCTCACACCGAGACCCTTAATCCGCTTCCGCGCCTATGCGAAAACTACCTTTCGCTTACTTTCAGCCGCCGCCACGGTGATCCCAGTCGACCCTGGAATCACTTTACCATTAAGACCCGAAACGAGAGCAGCGATCCCACTGTGGGTTTTCAGGGGAACTGGCGTGATATATTTCAGAACTGGGAGGCACTTTCCTGGAGCTTTCCTCTCTACAATCAGGCTTTTTTGAGCCAGTTTCTCAATGCGTCCACGGCTGATGGCTATAATCCCTATCGTATCACCTCGGAGGGTATCGAATGGGAGAAACCCGACCCTGATGATCCGTGGGCATCCATCGGTTATTGGGGAGATCATCAGATTATCTACCTCCTCAAATTTCTCGAGTTCGCGTACAATACGGATCCCACTTTCCTACGAAAACAGTTGGGGGAATTTAGGTATGTTTTTGCAGACATTCCCTTTGAAATTAAGTCCTTTGCATGTCTCGAGCGCGATCCAAACCATTCCATTTTCTACAATGGAGAGCGTGACGAGCGAATCGGTGAACGGGTTACAAATGAAGGAGCCGACGGCAAGTTGCTGCACGATGCAGCGGGCGATGTTATTACGGCGAACTTACTGGAGAAACTGCTCATTCCGATCGCTGTCAAGCTGAGCAATTTTGTCCCCGGAGGAGGCATCTGGATGAATACGCAGCGGCCGGAGTGGAACGACGCCAACAATGCCTTGGCGGGCTATGGAGTCTCTGTGGTTACGACTTGTTACATGCACCGCTATGTGAGTTTCCTTCAAAAACTACTCGATGTGCCGTTGGTGGGCGAGGTTGAGTGTCACGAGGGACTTTGCCTGTTTATCGAACAACTGGCAGCCATTTTTGGATCAACTTCATGCTCAACCGAAGGTTTCACGGCTGAGGACACCTACGCGACTCTGTCGGCACTAGGCAAGGCTGGTGAAGAATACCGAGCCCGAATCTATCAAGGAGACATTGGGAAGCCGACAACTCTGAGCCTTACTGTGGTTGCCGCTCTACTTGACCGGATGAAATCGCACTTGCAGCATTGCATTCAAAACAATCTACGAAAGGAAGGCTTGTATCAGTCCTACAGCACTCTGCTCATATGCCCCGAGCGAAAAACGGCCACAGTAAACCATCTTGATCTGATGCTGGAAGGTCAGGTGGCCGCGCTCAGTTCGGGTGCGGTTTCTCCCCGGGATGCCATTCAGGTTCTGAAAAAACTTAGCAGCAGCCCCTTGTTTTGTCCCGCGCGAAAGAGCTACATGCTGTATCCTGACAAGGATACCCCGGGGTTCCTTGCGATTAATCGGGTCGAGTTGTCGAAGGCGATGGAGGTTCCCTTGCTCAAGGCTATGCGGGAAGTCGGAGACAGCGGCTTGATGATGGAGTCTCCGAGTGAGAAATGCATGCGTTTTCATCCGGCGTTGGCGAATCGATTTGACCTGGCGAATTGCCTTGATCGACTGGCCCGGAAGAAGGAGTGGGGAGACCTTGTTGAAGGCAGCCGTCAGGCCATCTTCGAGCTTTATGAAGCGACCTTCAATCACCGTGCTTTTACCGGTCGTAGTGGTTCCATGTTCGCTTATGAGGGTCTGGGTAGTATTTACTGGCATATGGTTTCCAAGCTTATGTTGGCGACCGCGGAGCTAGCTCTCAAGGCCGACCGCACGAACGATTCCGACGCTTTCATCGCATTGCGAGCCCACTACTACGCGATTCAGGACGGGCTCGGTTTTCGTAAAACACCACAGGAATACGGCGCATTTCCTGCCGATGCCTACTCCCATACGCCTTCTTCCGGTGGGGCCCGTCAACCCGGGCTGACGGGTATGGTAAAGGAGGGTATTCTGTGCCGCTTTGCCGAGTTGGGCATTCAGTATCTCAACGGCCAAATTGTTTTCCGTCCTCGCTTGTTGCGCGAGAGGGAACTTGCGCCGCGGTCAGTCGAAACGGAGTTCATACACGTCAGCGGGCATAGAGAAAGGCTAACGGTTCCGAAAGGTGGATTGCTTTTTTCTCTCGCTCAAGTGCCGGTTGTATACCGTATGGGAGGCGACGAATCTATCGGGATGTCGATATCGCTAGAAGACGGTTCCTCTCGATCCATTACTTCCGATATCCTGCCAATTGATCTCGCTTCCGAACTCGTCGGCCGTTCCGGGCGTATCAAGCGTATTGAGTTGAGTTTTCCCCGGGCTGCGTTGGTTGCGTAGTGATGGATAAATGAAAAGGTCCGTGTTGGCTTCAAATCCTGTGTTTTTAACGGCATCGGAATGATGACGGGTGGATTTCGTAGCGAAAAGAATGCGGAAATCCTGGAATCGTTCCTGGTTGGTAACCCAGGAGCCGACTCTTTCCAGAAATGGCATTTCTCGAAACTTTATTTATATTTATCCTAACTGGTTTTCCTTGATTATCGATGAGCCCCCGCTAGGGTTTAGAGGAACTTACCGTTCAAAACCCCAACCTATCCACGATACGTTCATGTGGCATCCTTTTGACATTCTTGGCGATGAATTGTTCGTCGATAAAACACTGAGGGACTCAGACGCCCCCTCGCATTGCCGTCTCGTTTATTCCGAGCGGATCACCCGTTGGTTCAAAGATAAATCCGATCAGAACAACCAGTGGCCGCCGACGGTTGACCGCAAGCCGGGTGTTCAGATCTCCCGCCGGATCGATGGAGATCGGATGCGTTTGGAGGTGCTTCACGAATGGCAGTTGATGATTCGGCACTTACTCTCCGCGACGATGGACGGTTCTGCGCGGGGTTGGCGAAGCCCGGAATCGTGGTCGGCTCAAGTGACATTCAGCAATATCAGAAACGGGAGAGAGTTTTTACCGGAGATCCGGGAAACGGGGAGTTGGAGCGGTGGACGATTGGAGCAAGTGAGCCAGGGAGCAGAAAACTCGATCACCCAGTCGGGGGAGGCTCGTTCCCTCGCTTCGGTTTACGCCTTGCTGGCGAATTTTCCCCGTCCGGACGAAATTTCATCTATCGGTTCCACTACGCTGCTGGAAGAGGGATTTACCGTGACACCGGACGTAACTCTGCTTCGCTGTCCTGAAAATTTGCAAAAACATCCAATGGCCGCAGGTCTGGACGGCTATGCCTTGCGGGGGAAAGGAAATTTCCCAGCTGACTACTGGGTCAATCGGCAGGGTCTCGTGGTTTTTGTCTGCATGGGGCCACACCGTGCATTTGTTCTGGAATCTTTAGAAACCCTGCCATCATGAGTATGTCGAAAGCCTCTCAGTCGCGTCGCGATTTTCTTAAGACCGCAGGAGCTATGGGCGTCGGGAGTGTATTAGCTCCCCGAAGTTTTGGCAAAGCACCGGCGGTTCTGCGAAAGCGCCCGCCGAACATTCTCCTTTTGACGACGGACCAATGGCACGTTGACGCCTTCAGTTATCGGGGCAATCCAGACGTCTACACACCCCAATCCGACCGGATCGCGGCGATGGGGGTAGAGTTCGAGCGTTCTTATTGTTCCGATCCGGTATGTGCTCCTTCGCGCACGTCGTGGCTGACTGGTCGCATGCCTGTCGAACATGGTGTGATTGGGAACGGAACTCCGGTTGATTCCTCGATGATCGACTTCGGGCAATGGTTGGGCGATCACGGGTATGAGACCGCGATGTTCGGTAAATGGCACACTGCCGGGCGCGATCCGGAGAAGAGTTTTTCGCTTTACACCGGAATCCACCCGTCCGGCCAATATGGGGATCTGAGTATGGCGGATTCCGCCCGCTCGTATCTGCTCGGTCGCTCGCAGGATAAACCGTACTTCCTTCACGTTTCGCTGATGAATCCGCACGATATTTGCCAGACTTCGTGCCTGAGGACTGCGGAGGGTGAGGTGCCTCTGCCTCCCGATATCTCGCTTCCTGCTTTGCCGAGCAATTTTTCCGACATCCCGCCCGAACCAGAAACCTTGATTGCAAGAGTTCGCAGGTCGAGCCGTCGCCTGAACGAGAGAACTTGGGATGATACGGACTGGCAGCTCTACCGCTGGAACTATTTCCGAAATTGTGAAATGGTGGATCAGGCGATCGGACGGGTTCTGGATGCTCTCGAAGCTAGCGGGGAGGCAGAGAACACCCTCTTGGTTTACACTTCTGACCATGGAGAGGGGATAGGGCATCACCGAATGACGACAAAGGCGTTCCTTTACGAGGAAGCGGCCCGAGTGCCATTTATCATCTCTATGCCGGGACGTCTTCCTGAGGGAGCGAAAGCCTCCCAAATGACATCGGGGGTGGATATTTTTCCAACGATATGTGGGGCGGCGGGAATTCCCGCTCCTCCGGGGCTGATCGGCGAAAATATTTTGAACCAGTATGTCGACGGGAAGTCGGGTCGAAGAACTCTGATTTCGAGTGGATCATTTGGCGGGTGGATGGTCCGGGATGATCGGTACAAGCTCATTCGATACAGTGATAGCCCGACTCGGCAACTCTTTGATCTTCAGGATGACCCCGGAGAAACCAACAATCGGATCAACGATCTATCCATGGTGCGGATAATTGATGGACTGGAAGCGGATCTAGTCGCCTTTCAGTCTCGGTTGGTGCCGTCTCCGGACTTGTCTCCTGGCATACTCGAAAAAATTATCCCGCAGCGCCTCGGCTCCTAGATCATGCGGGCGAACTGTTGCGAGCGCACTTTTTCCTAACTTAATCTATCGAAAGCATAACCGTGATAATTTGCGAACACCTCATTCATCAGTATGATGTTTGATTGTTTAGTATAACTAGAAATCATCAAATACCCTAACCCTATCAATCATGAAAAAAAACATGCCCTCAAAATTTTTCCTAACCGCGCTCATCGGGTTGGGGATTATTAATTCAACCGCCATCGCGCAGTCAATTGCCACGTACGAATTCTCATATGGTGGTGCGAATAACCCAACTGGGCTCGTGACTTCCACGGCGCCCAATGTGACAGCGTCCAACACAACGTGGAATGGACTTACTGGGACCATTGGTTTCGGCGGGTCGTTCGATAGTGCTTTTGTGAGTACTAATGCTCTTTCAACCAGTTTGACTACCAGTCAATACCTCGAATTCCAAGTCACTGCGGATGTCGGCACTCTTGACTTAGGTTCTTTTAGTTTTGATCTGGGCGGAAGCCGTACGACTGGAAGCACCGATTACACGGTGAATGCTGCTGTTCGAACTGACGTGGATTCATATGGATCGAACGTGACCCTTTTTCCAGGTAGTATCACCACAGCTTCCTCGACTTTCAACTCGACGACTCCGAGCTACGATACCTTCACTGCGGATCTAAGTTCGAACGATTACGATGGTCTCACTGACATCACTTTCAGGCTCTATGTCTGGCGGACTAGCGGGTCGAGCTCCACTATTTTTCTTCGTGCTGATTCCTTGAACGTGAGTTCAACAGTGGTGCCCGAGCCAGCTGCGGCGGGACTCTTGTTGGGCGGCCTAATCCTCTTCGCTTGCGTCAGTCGCAGGCCTTCCCGGAAAAACCGGGGCTAGAAATTCCCGCTGGAATTCTTGGCTGATCAATCATGATGCCTTTTCCTTCCCCTCAAAAGGGGAGGGAGCGGCCGATGCTTGGCTAATTATGCAAAAATATCCTTTCTTTCTTCGAGTGTTTTCCAAGCTCTCTCTGGCCTGTGTTCTCCTGTTTCAGGGTGTGCGAACGACGAGTCAGGCTGGGGAGGACTACGACCTTGTCGTCTATGGCGGAACGGCAGCCGGGGTAATGTCAGCGATTCAAGCGTCCCGCTCCGGTCATTCTGTGATCTTGCTCGAGCCTGGCGATTTTATCGGTGGAATGACAACCGGGGGACTGGGTGCTACAGACCAATGCGTTTAAGTTAAAAAACGAATTGGAAAGAAAAGGGTGTACTTTTGATCAGGAGTAGCCTGTACAGTTGTGATGTTTAATTCATCGACACGAAAGCTCGTGCTCCAAGGGGTCTT
>Ga0222662_1000719_pt1 | contig 22922 bp, 31 predicted proteins | sample AntAcemetagen600_FD_179821 | JGI IMG/M metagenome (GOLD analysis project Ga0222662, IMG submission 179821) | Saline water microbial communities from Ace Lake, Antarctica - #600 | ecosystem: Environmental > Aquatic > Non-marine Saline and Alkaline > Saline | place: Antarctica: Ace Lake...
ATTTTAACTACGTCATATTCTGGATAAATTCTATCTCTGGTAAATTTAGACATACTTCCAAAATCATAACTATTTCCTAAAGGAACATTAGGATCTAATGACATTAATTTTTGTCTAATTTCCTCAAAATCTATTTTATTAGGATCAACTCTAAAATCATCTCCCATTGCTTCAAATAAACTATTAACTGCTCTTCCCGTAGTTAATAAAGCTCCATTGTAAAGTTTAGGAGTTAAAGGTTTTCTTCCTTTTCCAGGGAAGATTGAATTAGCATCTGCATTTAATAAAAATCTATAAGCTTTATTCATTTCCATTACGTCCTCAGCTATTTTTGCAGTTCCTATAACTTCACCAAATAATCTAGCTGTCAACATAAGTTTTAAAGTATTTCCTATACCTAAAATTGCTCCTGTTACTGCTGTAGTAGTCATACCACCTTGGCCACTACCTGCTCTTAAAGTTAAACTTCTTTGAATGAATTTAGCAGGATCTGTAGAAGGAACACCTTCCATAGCTTTCTTAACTTCAATAATGTCTTCAAACATTTTAAGAGCTCTATCTCCTTTTGCTCCTCCACCGAATATTTCTCTTATTTTATCTTTCCCTTGTTTGTTGTCTATCCCTAATTTTCTAACAAACTTATCAATATCTAAAGATCCAAAATTATGATTACGTATTAATCCTTCATTAAGATTAGCCACTCCATCACCTTCAGTAAATATTCTTGCATCTACCTCTGTTACATTACTTACTTCATCAGTTCTAGTTTTAGCTCTAACTCTTTGCTCAACATCTGCATCCAAAGGATTAAAATTCTTTCTAATTAAACCTTTTTTCTTTGCTTGTGCTGCTATAGCTTGAGCACTTAATCCTTTTAAATCTCTAATAGGATTAGTTGTAGAATTATTAACTGAATCCCATAACCATTGTTTAATGTATCTATCCCATACTGCTTGTGATTCTTTACTAATAGGTATTTTAACCGTTCTATCTATTGAACCATCTGCTTTTAGTATATCGTATGAAGAGTCTGTAACTCCTAATATTTGTTTTAATTGTTTAACTGCTAAAGGACTATCTCCAGCTAAAGTTCCTTTAATTACTTTATCAAAAACTTGATCTGGAGCTATAGACTCAATCCCCGTCATATCAATACCTTTGCTAGCAAATAATTTTCTATCTACTGCCATTAACTTTCTAGCTACTGAAGATTTCTCGTAAGGTCTTAAAACCATAGAATAATAAGCATTAGCTTCTTGTAATTGTTTTAAGGCTGAATTTGCTACATTAATATTTGTATCTAAGAAAGCTTCTGCTGCTTCGGGGCCTTCTTGAGTAAGTTTCATTTGATACTCATCTTTAAATATTTTATCTTTTAATATATCTCTGTTAGCCGCTTCCCCTAAAGAGTTAACATCATTTTCAAAAGCTTTTTTTAATCTAATTACTTCATTATCTACTACTTTAAATTGACTGCCTGAATATGCTTTAGTTAACATTTTAGACAAACCTAACATATCACTTAATCTTACATAACCTCCTTTAGAAGTATATTCACTAGTTTCAGATATTCTATTTAAATATTTTATGTATTGAACCATTGGATCATCTGCAGGAGTTAAATCTTTAGCTCCTTTTTCTAAGCCATCCCATATATTATATTGTTCTGGGTACTCTGTTTTTAATCTTTCTAGTATTGTTTTAGTAGTATTTCTTATATTTGTAGTAGGTATAAAGGTAGGATTACCTAATTGTTCATAATGATTTCTAAATCTTCCGTACTCATCATCAATAGTTTTCCAAACATTTTTAAATTCACTTTTTATTTGATTAACCCCAGCGTAATTAAGAATACTATTATTAACCATTGGCGGAAGATCTAAATTATCCATAGTTTTTATAAACTGTTCCTGAGTTAAATCAGCATTAAATGCTCTGTTGAAATCTTTTAAAGGTTGACCTACAAGTGGGTATACCCCAAGAGTAGTAAAGAATTTTTTTGTGAAACTCTGCCAAGCTCCTCTTAATCCAGGATTATCTGCTGGAATTAAATCTACTATGTTTACTTTTTGTCCAGATCTTTCTGCCGCAGCAGCAATTTCTTTTGCTTGAGCTTTATCTAAATCTAATGAAGATTTAAGTCCTCTTCCGGCACTTCTAACTACTCCTAGTAACCCTAAAGCTCCTCCTGTCCATAGCATTTCATCTCTACTTGCTCTAAGTCCATTAAGAAACATTCTTTCAGTGAAAGGTAATTTTCTTTCGTCACTATCTGTTAATTCCGCTAAATCTTTTGAAGTAGCTCCAACAAAATCAGCACCTAAATTAGATATATCATAAGTAGCACTTCCTCCAAATGCTCCTCCTATTGCTCCTAACGCTGATTTAGCTTCAACTCCTAACGCTGTGCTGGGTCCAAACTTATTTATTTTTTTAAAGAAATCTACAGTGTTGTCTAACACACCTATTGTGTTACCTAATAATCTAACTGGAATACCTAAGGGTCCAGGAACTTTTTTTAATTTTTTAGCAAACTTACTCATTTCAGATAATCTTTTATCATAAATACTAGCTCCTGCTACATATCTATTATCTATTCCGTATACATCGTTGAAACCATTTTTAACATAAGAACTTATTAGAGCTTCTCTTTCCACCATGTAAGGAAGCATTGCAAAACCAACTGTTCCCGCTAATATCGTATCTCCTCTACCAATTCCTGTAGAAGATTCCATAGGTTTTAACCTTTTCATTTTCCCTTGAGCTACACTCATAGCTCCTAGATCAATTAATTTTTCATATTGACCTACACTCTCGTAGCCGGTTAATTCTCCTGATTTAAATGCATCATCTAAAGCACCTATTTGCTCTTCATTTAATGAGCGAGTATCTATTCTTTTTTCATCAATAGCTTTTTGTACTTTATCTAAAACAGCCATTATTGTACTCCAGGTAAAGTAGTTAAAATATTGTTTCTATTTTTTGTGTTTTTAAGATTTTCTTTTTGAGTATAGCCTGCTTGGCTTTCTGTATATAACTCCTTTACTCCAGGTACGTTTTCTTTAAAGTACTGCATAGAAGATTCTGTTCCACCTGCTCTTCTATATTGCATAGCAAATGCTTGAGCTTTATTAGAAAATTCTTTTTGTAGATTTTGATAGTTTAATCTAACCGTTTTAGCTGAACCATAAAATTTAATAATGTCTGTACGTTGAGCTGCATTTTCAATATCTTTTTGGGTTAATCTATCCTCTGCTTTGTTTGCATTCGCAACAAGATATTTCATACGTTGCTCAATCAAAGCTAGTCTACTAAATGTTGTTAATTCCTTATCTGAAGGTCTACCAAAGAATCCTCCTCCTCTTTCTTTGAAAGAGGCTTTAGCCATTTCTTCCACTCTTTTTTCTACTTTAGCCATGTCTTTATCGTAGTTTTCTACCAACAGTTCCTGTTCTTCTTTACTGTTTCTAGGATCTCTCATTAAAGATTTTATTTCAGAATCAAAATCAGAACCTGTTAAACCATTTGCTCCAGTTACTTGTTCAAAAGTTCCTATTACATCTTCTTTTGCTAAACCAAATGCAGCACTGAACGTTCCTGATTCTGGAAGAGCATTAATAACAAATTTAATCAGTTCCGCTCCTCTTTTATTTTCCTCTAAGTTAGCTGCATATAAATTCATTTTATCATTATTTTCTTTTGACTCATATCCAACTTGACCTTCTCCAGCGGGTACTATGCTGTTATTAGAATCTCTATAATAAATTTTTCCATCTTTACCTGTTAATCCTTTAACATTGTAAAACTGTCCGGGGTAGTTTTGATCTTCTATTTTAAAAGTTTTATCCCCACCTACAAAACCTGGTCCCTCTTGAGCTTTAGCGGCTGCTGCCGCAGCATCTGCTTTAGATTTTAAAAATGCTTGAGCTAAAGTCATGTCTTGATTTTTTTGAGCTAAAGCTATTGACATTAAATCGTTACCCGCAGATTCCATCCCTTGTCCAGCTATATCTAGAGCTCCTGATATACCACCTTTTCTACTTTTCCCTGATAACAACTGACCTGCAAATTTCATAGCTACTAAATTATTTAAGTTTGTAGTACCACCCGTCATTTCATTTATTTGATCTCTAAAAGCATTGAACTCTTTACTTAAAGGAGATAAATTTTCTGCTTGTTTTAATAAATTTTTTCTATTCTTAACCATTCTATCTACTTCATTATTTGTCATTCCAGCTATGTTATTAGTAACTTGATCAATCTGACCAGGAATAGTAGGTGCAATAGGTTCTGGATCGTTGTTGTTATTTCTATAACCCGTTAATCTAAAAACATCGGGTAAAGGTACATCAGTTTGTTCTGCTATTTTTTTTAAAGTTTCTTCTCCTACCGCTGCAATATTATTTATATCTATTCCAAGTGCTTCTGCAACTTCCATAATTTTATTTGCCTTAGGTAAATCTTCATTTAATTGAATTTCTTGTGGATTTGATGGATCTTTAACTCCAATAGGTCTAGGTTTAAAATTTTTTAATCCCTCTCTGTATTCTTTTAAATTTTCAGTAACTTTTTTCTTTGGATCTGGTTTGTATTCTGGTTTCTCTTGATAAATTAATCTTTCTTCAATAGGAAGAACTCCTTCAGAAACTTGACTTATATCAGTTGCATTCCCGTCACCTTGCATCTGTTGACCCGCTAGTGCTGCGCCTATAGATCCTATGGCTGTCTTACCTGGATTATTTAACATTGCTGTAGTAGCCGGAGTTGCTCTTGATCCTGCAAATTCTCCAAATTCTCTTAAAGCTTTTATTCCAGATCTCTTAGCAGTAGAGGGTAAAAAAGCCATTCCAGGTATAGCATAAGCAGCCCCTTCTAAAGTTTTTCCTGTATCTCCTTCTCTTACTCCTTGAGCCATTTCATTAATACCATAACCTGCAGAACCTGCTTCTAATCCTGTTAGTGCAGTTGCAACTTTAGGTCCACCCATTTTAGATCCTATATATCTAAATGCAGGAGCAGCGGCTGCTCTAGCCATGTTTGCTGCTGACATAATTCCGCCAACAAAAAATTTAGGTACAGCTTTACCCTCAACTTGTCTATATTGAATTGCTTTCTTTCTAAATAAAGGTCTCATTAAGGTTTTATCCATAATGTTACTTCGTTCCAGTATTTGTTGCTGCATTTTGAAGTGCAGGAACTCTATTTAAAGCTGAGTAAGTTGCATACGCCCCCAGTCCAGCACCTGCCGCTTGAGCAAGTGGATTAGTCCCAGGAGAAGTAGATTGTGTAAGAGAGGACTGAGTGGTTGGTCCAGCAGCATACATATTTTTAACAAACTCTGCTCTTTGATAAGGTTCGTAAGCTCTTTGTAATTCTGTTTGTCTTGTAGCATCAAGTGCTTGCTGACCTAATTGTCTTTGTAGACCACCAGCAGCCATTAATTGATTAATATCTTGTTGCGCCATACCTTGCTGAGCCTGACCCATTTGTGCATATTGAGAACCTGCATTTAAATTTGTCTGAGCTTGTAAGGATTGGTTATTTTGAAATGCATTCAATGCATTTTGGAAAGAGGATCCTTGAGCTTGTCCTATAGCGGATAATGTTCTACCACCTAGTTCCGCTTGTTGAACACCTTCTCTTCCTCCACCAAATGCTCCAGACATAACTGCGTTTTGTCCTATTTGATTTTGTTGCATTTGAGCTTGTCTATTAATCTCATCTGTAATGTAAGATTGATAAGGATTTAAATAATTTTGAAATTGCGCTGAAGTAGGATCCATAGCTGCCGCATTTTGTGCTCCCAATACTGACCCAATACCTGCATTCATAGTATTAGCTCCAATACCTGTTACACCAGAAGCGGTTACACCTTGTTGCTCTAATGCACCCATTCCTTGTACATTAATTTGAGGAATGTTAACTGGAGTTTTTGCAAGCTCTGCTGCAGTATCCATTAAGCCAATTTTTCTTTCCTCTATCCCTGGTGCTTCTCTAATATATTGTGTAGTAGTGTCCGGTTGCGATCCGCCGCCACCACCACCTCCGCCGCCAAATAAACTCATTTAATTAATCTCCTTTTGATATTGATAATGTTTTACTTTCCAACCATGTTTTCCTACAAATTCTTTCCATCCAGGTCTTCCAAGCATATTTAATCTTTTACATTTATTAATTTTAGCAAATTTTTCTAAAGTATGTACCAATTGATCTACCCACATTTTATATTTCTTTCCAGTGCAAATACACCCTTGTAATTCTTTAAAGTTTGGGTTTTCAAAAATTCTAGTAGTACAACATCCAAACACTTTAGTTTCTCCATCATCATCTTGCCCAAACATAATAAACAATTGCATATTATCTTTTTGTAACTCTTCTTTTATATCTTTAAGATCCGCATAAGATCCTCCATATTTAAGAGCTTCCGCAATTAAAAATTCTACTAATCCCCAAAATTTATCTATTTCTTGAGGTAATACAGGTATAATTTGCACCTGTTGTGAAATAGTTTTAGTGTTTTGTTTTATTTGCATTTATTAAATCAAAGATTCTTTTAAATTGTTTTTGTTGGTCGTAAAAAAATTTAGCACCTTGTTTCCTTTGATCTGATTTATCACTAGGATTTGCTCCAGCAATAATACCAGCACCTAAAACCGCATGAGATCTAGATACAAATTCTCCATCAGCTAATTGTGCTAACATAGTATCTTCATGATCTTTCCCTTGACCTGTTGAGTCTAAGACGAAACCATTGGCTCTTTCATAGTTATTAACATCATTTTCATCATGAGTTATTTTAGTAGGAAGAATTTGTCCAAGTCCCCCTTCATTAAATCTTGCAATACTTGCAAGTCCACCAGTATTCATTTCAACTGCTTTAAATTGTTGAGTAGGTTCATCTCCTAAAATTTCTTCTGCCGTTACATATTCTCCAGGTTGTACTAAAGGAGAATTTATTCCAGTCGCATAATCTCTTGTCATAAATCCAGTTGGAGTTCCCCCCGCTCCTGAGTTAGCATATTTAGTATAAGCTTGATTAGGAATTGGTAAATACATTTTATTAGGATCATCGTCACCTAATCCAGATAATAAAGAAGTTCCTGCTACAGCTAAACCTATTTTTCCTTCTTTAGATTCAGGTAAAAATCCTTTAAGAGTTTCCATAATTCCAGTTGGCTGTGTTACTTTCTTTAAAGCCTCTTGTTTTGCTAATTCAGCAGGAGAAAGATTCATGGCAGCCATTTGACTGGTGTTTAATCCTGAACTTAACATATTTGCTGATGCTGGTGCTTTTGAAGCAAATTGTGGGAATAAACTTCTTAAACCTTGAGCTGCTGAAGTTTGTCCTAGACCTTGAATAGTTGCTGTAGTCCCTCCTGCTGGTCCAAAAGGGGTAACTCCCATAGAAGCTCCTCCTAATTGACCCAGACTTCCTATTAGCATAGCGTCTCTTATAGATCTTTTAGTAGATTTGCCTCTCATCTTTTGTGCACCAAAAGTCATTAAGGCCATTGTAAATGGGTCCAATTTGTAGCTCCTATTTCTAATTTATAAAGTTATATAACTTTAAAATTCTACCATTTTAGTCGGTCTTTATCAACTCATCCGCAAAACGACCTGTATATTGATGCTCTCCAATATGAGTGATGTGGTCCATAATCCAAGCATGGCATTCTCCACCGATGTCTTTCCATCTTTGGCAAAAAGCAAAGTCTTCTCCTGTATAAGTATGTTTAACAGGGTCAAATTGAGTGTCAAAAAAATTCCAGAAGTCAGGTAGTTTTTCATTTTTACCATTAATTATTTGTTCTTGATCAATTCTCATTTCAGGGTAAGCCTTTATCATCTTAAGAATAACTTCTCTTTTAATTAACATAAAACCTGTTGGAGAATGTTCTACTTTAATAACTCCATTTTTAATTTTAATAGCAGAATTATCTTCTACCTTCATAGGGTATCTATAAAAACCTTTGTTTCTCAAATCTTTAGCTTCTTTAATCTTACCTTCATTGATCATATGCATTCCCTTATCCCAGTTCATGTCTTTTAAAGGATATGGAATAGAAATAACATCTTTATCACAAGCTACCAATCTTTCTGGAGCAGATTCGTTAAAAGAAATATCTGAATCGACAAATAATAAATGAGTAGCCTCTTTTTGTTGAAGAAATGCACTCACACACATATTTCTTCCTTGAGTTACTAATGAAGACTTCATTATTTGAAACCATAGTTTTACATTTTTTTTAAAACAATATTTTTGTAAATTTAATAAAGCTTGAGCATAATGAATAGAACATTCACTATGTACTGGGGTTGCTACAAATAAAGAATAACCTGCTTCTTTTTTAGTGTCCTGTGGCGATTGTTCTTCGTTAAACCAAATTGGTTCGTGATTTTGCATCATAAGCTCCTTGTAAAAAGTTAGTCCATTCGTTTTTTCTATTTTCCCAACTATAAAATTTCTTATAAAAAGATACTTGAGAATCTAGTAATTGTTGCATACCCACTGAATGAAGCTGTTTTGCAATTCCTTCAATAGCATAAGCAAAGCATCTAGCTAAATTTTTATAATCTCTATCGTACTGAACGTAAGTCGGCCACTCTGAACATGTCTCAAACAAAGCTCCGTAATTAGTTACAATTGCATGAAGTCCACTTCCTAAAGCTTCTATAGCTGACATACAAGAAGTTTCTTCCCATATATTAGGATAAGCAAATATTTTATATTCACCCATTTTATTCATTATTTTTTCGTTAGAAGCATAGCCTATATAATTTACATTAGGTAATTTTTTAGCTTGTTCATATAATTCTTGATAAGAGGTATCATTAGCATTTTTAAAAACATCTCCATATATCTGAGTAGAAGAATAAACATCTAGTTCAATTAAAGGATTCTTAATTAACTGCATAGCACCTAGTAATACAGATAATCCTCTCCATGGAGTAGAGGTGTATATTAGCTTTATTTTATCACCATTTTTATGAATAGGTTTGTCTGCAAATTTCTCTATAGCATTTTTAATGACCACACATTTTTCAGGGGGTAATTTAAAAACCATTCTAAACTTTTCAGCACACCAGTGAGAGTTAAATACATACCAATCGTATTTAGAGTGATTAGATTTATCCTCAAACCATGGAGCCAAATTACTCTGGTCGTAAGAATTTTGTGCCCAAAGAATATTAATTTTATCTTTAGATAAAGGTATTTTTTCTGGGATAGATGTAGTTATTTGAAACTTATCTAACAACGTATTATCTACGTGTTTATATAACTGAGCATATTGCAGCTCCGTTCCACCTAATGGTTGCATAAATTAATTGTTACTGAGTTTCACCGTCCACAGTCAAAGAAGCAACAGTGATTTGTAAGTCCTGTTGAAAATCTTCAGAAGTAGTATCTGTATTAGGATCAGCTACATCTGCATCAAATGCTGCTTTATCGGCATACGTTACTCCCGTTCTTTTGTGTTTAACAATTTCTACTGCTTTCGCTGGTATTTTTTTTATTTCCATATGACTTATATAATACTTTTATATCTGTTTGTCTAGTGGCTCTTTACTAAAAGTTAAAACGCAAACTGCTCGTAATTCGTTTGCATTTTTTGGTGAAGTACCTCTGTGTTTTAATTTATTAAACATTATTATTCTACCTTTTAATGGTTTAATTGATTTAATTAATTTCTCATCTTCATAAATTTCAGTTTCTCCGGTAGAATCATTTAAATATATTATACATTGATAATATTCCTCATCATGATCAACGTGTAAGGTACCCTCTCCAAGAAAAGGTAGGGTTAAATTAACAGAGGCTCTTAGAAGTTTTGTTGGTTTAATATTAGTAGTGTTTATAAATCTTTCAAATATAGGTAAAAAAAAATCACAAAAGGGAGACACTCTTCTTCCCCCTCTTAATATTAATGCATGAGAAAAAAAAGGAATATTGTCCTCATTAGCTTGAGATTTAGCATAATAAACTGGAAAAGGTTTTTCTTCATTAAAAAGAATATCACTTATTAATAAAGATTCTTCTTCATTAAGGCAATTATCTTTTTGATAAAAATCAATCATCAAAATCTTTTTTGTCTTCTATATTTGTGGCATTCTCAACCCTTATATTAAAAGAAATAGAAATTCTATTAATATCTTGAAAATGAGGATGCACCATATGCTCAAAATGAGAAGGAAACAATACTATCATTTGTTCTTCTGGTTTAACATTACAACTACTTGCAAAATCTTTGTTTGTAAAAATTTGTTCCCCCATCATACAGCTAGCTTTATCTCCACGATAAAAAACTAATTCACCATCTTGTTCTGGAACTCTGATATAAATTACACCACTAAAGTTAGATCTTGGATGAATATGAGGCAGGTTGACAGCCATTTTAGGATTTTTATTAATCCAAATATTATCTATTTTAATTTGGATTTTTTTAAAGAAGTAGTTTTTTTTTATTATTTGTAAGGTATTTTTTATAGCAATCTCTATTATCTCTTTATTTTTTTTATGATCTAAATCATAAGTTTGGAAACCCCCTCTATTACTTAAATATCTTCCATTATTTGATTGCTCTGCTTTTTTTAATTCTTCTAAGACTTTTTCTCTTAACAATTGAAAATCCTCATCATCAAGATAATCCAACAATAAAGAATCAGTAAAAATTATTTTTTTCATGTTAAACAAACATTTTTATTATATAATACTTTTAAAATTATTTGTCTAGCCTTTACCTTGGCCTTTATATCTTCTAGTACCTCTTTGTCTTTTTTCACCTTTTGAAAGACTTTTTTTATGTTTCCCTGCCCCACGTTTTTTAGGTTGATTACGTTCGTGGTGTTCTTTATATTTTTTAGCCATTTTGTAGAGATCTATCTAATAAAGCGTAAGTAATCACACCTGTTATTTCATTTGCAGTATTTACTTGCATTTTAAGAGTATCCCCAGGTTCTAAATTCAAAGTCCCTAAAACTAAATTAGTCATAGAGGCATTTAATATTGCGTGTGCAATAATATAATTAGTAGTATCTCCCGATTTACTTAATATTAAATCAGTATTCACATTACTTGCAGTATCATGAACTGCTTGCACTGATTTTGTAATTATAGTTGCATCAGTAGGACAATTTAATACCGTAGTAACGTTAGTTGTAGTTAAATCAAAGGGTATACTTTTATATCTTATGGTCATAATAAAAAATAACTAAATGTATCTTGTTCTTCTTTCAAGTCATTTTGAAAAGAAGTGTTTAATTGGTTTTTCATTGTTTCCAATGATTGAAGAAGTTGTTGTTGATTTTGTGGATCATAGTCTGGACTAGGTTCTGGAATAAAATTAGTTACTTTAGCCATTATCTTCTACCATCAGGTTGTATATCTGCTCTAAAAGTTCCATATCTCCAAGTCTCTCCACTAGATAGATTAGCTATTTTTAAAGCCGCCGATCTTCCTCTAGCACGTGTGTCTATTTTTTGAGTACTTGATGTTACAGAAAAAGGTCCCAAGGAAGAACTAGCCGAGGTATCTGAGGGATAGTCTTTTAATAAAATAGTGACAGTCGCTGTTCCAGTTAATCTTTGAAAATCTGGTATAAATCTTCTTACTTTAGTAAAGAATTCTCCATCACCTTCTAAATGAATCATAAAATCTCCTGTTTCAATATAAGATTGAATTGATGTAGTTACTCCGTTAGCTACTTGATCCACTCCTATTTCATGCTCCCAATATGTAGCAGATCCAGAAGTATTTGTCACTCCTTGTATAATAGGAAAAGTAGGTACTCCTGTAGTATTAAAAGAAGAAGCAAAAGGTTTATTATACAAATGAGCATCAGTATAAGATGTTCTATCCAAAGAACTTGTGTACCAAATTTTTTCTTCGTAATTATAAGTAACACATCTATCTATTTCAGTGGCAGAGGAAGATGCATAGAACCAATGTATTTCACTAAACAATGAATTATGACTAGCATAAGTTATTCTTCCAGCATTATAGTTAAAACCTAAGTCTCCAGGATTAGTTGTAGTAAATACAAAATCTTCTACTGAACATGGATTTTTCACAACCGTTCCATTATATGCGTTAAAAGAACCCACGTCATCCATCCAATAAACTACTCCATCTACAAAAACAACTGAATGAGGACTCATTAGACCACAATTAGATCCTACCTTCCTAATACTAAAAGTATAAGGCGCTCCAACATATTGCATAGTATAAGCAGCGGTATCCGTTAAAACTAAAATATAATCTTTTGCTCCTATTGCACCTATGATTTGTGTTCCATCATCTATTCTAAAAGTACCTGCTGTATTAACACTTGTGGGTTGGTACTCCGTATAATTTTCTTGGTCTGAAAATCTTATTAACATTGGATCAAAACTTGAAGTATCTCCAATCGTTGCTTCTGTTCCTAAATGTAGGAAATGTCTATCTGTATCTGATACTATTGAAACAACTGTTTTAGTAGGAGCCCCTGACATAATAGTTGCTCTTATAGATAAAGCATTATTATTATTACTTATAGGCTGCCATATAAACGTTCTTCCATTTAATATAGTAGCAGTTAATTGTTGTCCAAAATTATCTAAACTCCAATCAGCTGGATCTAGTGTAACAGTAGATGATAATGAAGCTGCACCCCATGCAGTATAGTATTCTACTCCTGCTAAATCAGAATGAGCTGATCGTGTTCCAGCCACGTCTCTTATAATTCCTGTAAGATCGTTCGTAGATATACCAGTGTAAGAAATAAATTCTGCTCCAACCTTAATTACTCCTGATGTTGGAAACCCTGTTGTTGATGTAAGTGTAATAGAAGTTCCAGATCCTCCAGTACCTGCAGTGTCATCTAATAAAGCACCGTTTAAAGTTGTAGTAAGTCCAGACGCTCCTCCGTAAGATCCTGTACCAAATCCAAAGCCAAATGTTTGTCCAATAGGACCTACTTTAACATATCTGTTTATAGTACATGCACCTGACGCTGCAACAGTAACTCCGGCATTAGTTGCCATAGTTATTGTAAATGTATTAATCGTTGCACTAATTACTTCAAAAGTTTGGTCTGTGAAATTCGCTGCAGTGTACCCTGCACCAACTGGTGCGGTCACACTTGTAAAAGTAAAGTAGTCCCCTGCAATCATATTGTGGCCAACTAAGTTTACAGTGACCGTTGGCGAGGTGTTGGTAGTATCAAAAGTTCCTCCCGTTTGCGCTGTCTCTAATGGAGTAATATCATAATACGCTGATCCATAATAAATATATAATCCTCTTTGAGATCCAAGTGCTATGTATCTATTACCATCTAAATCAGACCATTGGTGCTGTGCTCTTACGGCACCGGCTAAAGTGTCCGTTGTAATCATAGACCATCCTCCTACTTTTTCAGGAAATCCATAACGAAATCTAACATAATCACCGTCTACGTATTGCCCTTCAGCAGCAGTATCTGTAATTTGTTTATTAAATCCTGGTCTTATATTAATTAAATTTAAAGCCATAAAGACAGTATAGCACTTATTTAATACATATTAAATAAGTGTGTTTTATACTAGTTACATTCACCTAATTCATTTACGACCCATGAAGTAATAATATATTTATCTTCTTTAAGAGGAGGATTTCCTCTATGTACGTAAGGAAAATTTGCTGGAAAAATACATATTCTTCCTTTTACTGGAGGAACTCTTGTTTTTTGAAACAAAAACTCTGTTTCCCCTCCTTCTACTACATCGTTTAAATATATTGAATAAACAAGAACTCTAGAAACAGATATAGTATGCATCTGTTCTACATGCCATACATGGTATCCTCCTCCTGGAGAAGTTTTTTGCATTTTAAAAGCAGGTAAAATTAATTTTTCTTTTTCAGTGCCATGATATTCTAATATAGCTGTCTGTTTAAAATAAATATCCATAGCTTCTTTTAAATTATTATTTATAATATCTGTAAATTCCCAAGACCTTTTATTCTGAGTGTCTCTATTAAACAATATAGACTCATCCTTTTTTCTATTCTGGGTAGCGTTTTCTAGTTCAATCCTAGACATTTTTTGTCTAAAAAATTGTTCACTATTAAATATTTTAATTCCCTCATCACAAGTTTCTGGAGAAATAAAACCATCAAAAATTCCTATAAAATCATTTATAATATATTTTTTCATTTGCCTTCTATAATGTCATTTTCATTAGTTTGTTTTTTTTGTAAATCTCCGCTAAAATATAATTGCCAATCTGCTACAATTCTAACTAAGCAATTACCTATATGTTTTAATGAACTGGCTGGAAAATGTAATTTTTTATTTTTTATAATAATCTTAATTTCTTCCTCTGTGAAAATCATATCACATGAGCCATTTGATTTGTCTTGTCTAAATTGCATTATTTTTGTATCCCAAAGTAGTTTCTTTTATCTCTAAAATATTCATAATTTTTACCATCTTTATCTACATAGTGAAGAAAAAATTGAGCACACCAATCTCCCTCAAATTCTTCTCTCCAATGTTCTATCTCACAACCTAAATATAACACAGCATCTCCTGGTTGGAGAATTACTGTTTCGTTACCCATATAAATAGGCCAAGGTTTATCACTTCCGACATTAACTGTCGCACTTATCTCACAAGATTCTCTATCTGTGTGTTTTTTTAAATCTGCATATTTAGTATACATTCTCCAAAAAGCATAAGTAGGAAGTAAATCTTTTCCAACTTTTTTTTCTATTAGAGATTTTTTCTTTAAAAGAATAGATTCCATTAAGGGATCCCCGTAAAAATAAGTATCCATTACATCGCTTTGTAATGTATCAAAACTTGTTAAGTTTGTTCTATGTTTCATTTCACAATAAATATTACATATCTCTAGTTCATCTGAACTTAAAAATGAAGGTATTATTTTAAATTTAAAATCTTTTCCTATAACGCCCATGCTACCACCGAATATCTTGTTCCTTTAATTACTGGTTTAACTCCATGTGGATATAAAAAATTACTTGGCCAAATAATCATTCTATTTGATTTTTTATCTATAACACTTGTTGCTGATCTATTAGGAATTGAGAAAGTTAATTCCCCTCCCTCGTAATCGTCATTTACTAAAAAAATAAAGCTTAACGTTCTAGGTATGGATTTACCGTGATCAACATGAAAACGATAGTGCCCTCCTTTATTATATTTAAGTATTTGTATTGTATTAATTTCAGCATCACACTCTATCTGAGTGTCTTCTTGGTATTTTTGTATATATTTTTTAAAAAAAGTTATCCATAAATTACACCAATGAATATTGGTTTTAGAATTTTCTGACTCATTATTAATTAAATTCCAAATTAAAGTATTTCTTATTTCTTTATCCACAATTCCCTCAGGAGTGTTCCCTACAATACTTCCCTCTTGAAAATTCTCATGATTATCACATATTTTTAAAAATTTTTTTAACAATGGTTCAGATAAAACATTATCATAAACTCTAATATAATGATTTAATTTACTAATAACTTCTAGATCATTCATCTAGTCTTTATATATTAATTAAGGTATTTGTAAAGCGTGAAAAAATGTTATTGAATTATCAAGACAGTATTTCTCCCAAGATGAATTTAAAGGTGTTTCTATATTTGGGATAATAGTAGATGTATCTACTGTATCTAAATAATTTGCATAAGCTATTATTGCTTCTTTTTCAGGATGTTCAATTACTTGTTCATTTTGTACCTGAAGTAAATATGTTTTTGTATTATCTAAATAGTTACGCAACTCTTCAGCGTTTTTAAAAGTTATTGTTAGGTCTCCATAAACAACCTCTTCACCTGAAAGACTTGCGCTTTTTACATAACTTTTTACATTAATATAATCAGCATCTGGTATAGGTTTAGTTATAAATTCATCTGGATTAGGAAAAGTAAAACTATTTTTTTCAGCATCATTTGCTGCTATTTTATGTAAAGTATTATTAAAAAATATTAAATATGCCATTATTATCCTTCCCAAATAAGTAGTGAACCTGCTTGACCTGCTTGACCTTGAGGTGCTGCATTCTTTTGACCCACACCACCTACTCCCCAAGGGTTAGGTGAAGATGGTAGACCATTCCAAATATTTCTTGGTACTGATGTACTAGATCCGGGTGCATTACCAGAACTACCGCCTCCTCCGTTGGTATAAGAGTTAGGTGTTCCACCGCCTCCTCCTCCAGCGTTAGCACTTCTACTAAAAATAGTTGTAGCAGTTCCACTTGAACCAGCTTGACTACCATAGCCTTTCGCCCCCCCAGTGCCTCCTTGTCCTATAACAAAAGGATATCCAGTGCTAGCAGCTGCAGCACCAGTAAAAAAACCAAATCCACCAACTCCACCTTGACCACCTGTTCCATTATTATTACCAGGAATATTAGGGCCACCGGCTCCCCCACCGCCTCCCCACATATATATTTGATAACCAGATCCACTTGCACCAGTAGTGTAAGTACCACTTGCAGGTCCTGTATTCCATTTAGTCAAGACATAACCGCCTCCACCTGATGATCCATCAGCTGCAGCAGTAATTCTACCTTGTGCGTCTACCGTAATATCTGCAGTTGTATAAGCTCCTGCAGTTACAGCAGTGTTAGATAATTTATCTGGCGTAACTGAATCGTCAGCAAGTTTTGCAGTTGTAATTTGTAAATCAGAAACTTTAGCTGTCGTAATTTGATTGTCTGAAATTTTTGCAGTCGTAATTTGGTTATCAGAAATTTTTGCAGTTGTAACTGCGTTGTCTGAAACTAATGCAGTTGTTATTGCTGCAGCTTCTATTTGAGCTGTTGCAATAGTTCCACCTAAAGTGTTTAATGAAATCTCAACTATGTTTGTTCCATCTGAATATGCAGCGAACATTTTAGGACTTGCCGCACCTGCAGTAGTTGGTGAAAAACCAGTCCCTGAAACAGTTTTAATAGTTAAGTTGTTTGCGTTTGTAAGACCACTACAATCAAATATGTAAAATTTTTCAATTCCATTAGGTATAGTACAAATAGTACTAGCTGCAATAGTTGCCGTAGCAAATTTAATTATCATGTTTCTTGCAGTAGATAATTGTGCATCCGTCATAGCAAGGGTCACAGTTCCACCACTTGTTAAAGTAATGGCCTCATAACCACCAACAGCTTGTTGAATTAAATTTAAATTTGAATTTGTTTTATCTCCCCATGTACCAGCGTTTTCGCCAGTCACCATAAGTTCTAAACCGAGATCTGAATAACTTGATGCCATAAAATTTTATGCTCCTGTTTTTATATATTACAATATTACTATAATTAAGCTGCTAGATCAACCGGTGACCATGTAACAGGTGTGCCTACATCTACTTCAGCCCACGCAATTATATTAGGACTAGCAACCGTTATTGTCAATCCTATGCCTGTAGGAGTCACTACAGCACTGGCATCAATAGTTACTGAATTTATTGCACCAGATAAATTTATCCCATCTACTGAATATTTGCTCTCTATTACAACGTCTCCGAAAGCGTATGTCATAGATGTTCCCGTTACCCCTACAGTAACATCAATAAACGTTGTCTCATCACCTATTGCAATAGCTAAACTACTACCTGTCACATCTACTGGTGTGTTAAGATCTACTACAATTTCTGGTTCTGCTATAGACAAAGCATTACCTACTGGAGATACAGTTACATCTGTAAAGGCTTCTTCATCACCTATAAATGTATTAAGTTGTATACCTTCTACATCGACTTCAGTGGAAATTTCTACAGCTATCGAACCTATTCCTGTATTAAGAGTATGTTCATCTACTTGAAGGTATACATTTCCACCTGCTTGAAGATCTACTAAACCTACTGCTGTAGATATCTCTATACCCTGTAATCTTAATGCCTGTACTTCACCAATATCCGTTGTTAAAGTAATACCATCAGGAAATACATTTGCATTTGCTTTAGGTACTTCATCTCCTGTTACTACAGTTAAAGATTGACCTTGAGCTTGTACATCTGCATTAGCTTGTGTGGTTACTCCAGTAATAGCTGTTTGTGCGGAAACAGATCCTGTTTGTACAGAGTAAGCATCACCCCATACCATTGATCCCCATAAATCTCTTCCCCAACCTGAACCTATTAAACCTAAGTCATCAATAGTTGCTGCAGTAATACCTGTTGTAGAAGCTATTCCTGTTACAGAAACATTTTGACCTATTGGGGTAGCTGAGTCGTTTCCTATTACTGCGGATAAAGAAATTCCACTAGGAAGAACTAAAGCCGAAGCACCGGCTACTATTCCTGGTAATATATATGAAGCAGCTATTCCTGATACAACTACATCAGAATTTGCTTGTGTAGTTGAAGAACCTATTGAAGAAGAAATAGCAACGGATGAGGTAAGTACGGTTTCATCAGATAGGTCTCCCCATTCTGATGCTCCCCAACTTTTATTACCCCATCCAGTTGCCATAATTCATAACTTTATTGATTACGATATTCTTATAATTGCCTGAGTATCATTCGCATCAGGAAATTGAATAGTAAATGTCCCAGCTGTTGCAGTTTTGTCTCCATCAAAGTCTAACACACATATAGATTTAGAAGCTTCAGATGTATTGTAAATCAAAGCACCTGCTGCCGTTAATGTAACTCCAGTGAATGATAAATCGTTAAAGTCAGTAAAAGCTGTAGTTCCGTTTACAGAAACTAAAGCGTTAACTAATGCTCCGCCACCGGCTGCGTATTGTCCAGTGTCTCCGACTTGTCCACCAATACCTACTGCGTATGAAGTAGTATCAGCTCCGATAGTTGCTGCACTTGTGTATAGTGCTAGTTTAAAAACATCCCCAGTTGACACTGTAAAGTTGTGTAACCCTTGAAAAGTTTGTTCTTTAAAAGAGTTCGTGATTGCATTTGTAGTAATAGCCATAATTTTTCTCCTATTTTATAATTTTTATGGTGATGGAGAGGACACTTTAACTCGTGGAACTCCATCGGTGTATTCGTCTCTACGTCTTCTGCCCATTTGTTGTAAAGCAAAAGATTGTATTTGTTCATTATACTTGTCTGAATACAGTTTGTACATATCAGCAGGTCCTTTTAAATAAGCAAAAGATTCTACTAAAACTCCATACAATAGTAATTGTTGTTGATAAGTAGATAGATAAGTAGTGTTAGAACTAGTAAAATGAGGGGGATATTTAATGTAGTTTATTTGAACTTGTCCAGCTGCTGCCGCGGCATTTGGTGTTGGGGCTACTAAAAAATTATTTTCATCCCAGTTTGCATAATATAAAGGAGAGCCTGTAGCTCCATCATTATTATATTCAGAGATAAAACTAGTGTCTCTCTTCTCTAAAAAATTTCTAGTCCCTGAAATAATGGTCTGTACGGATCTTAAAACAAGCATATCAGAGGGTAAAGATATATATCTTTGACCAGAGATAAAACTAGCCGTTGCGTATTTTCTTAAATCATCATAATCTACTTTACCTGCAATATCTAATTCTATATTACTAATAAATTGATCCATTAAAATATCCGTTAATACATTAGAATCTACTTCAGTGTAGCTTCGAACTTGAGTTAAAAAATTTGGGTATGTTATTGCCATTATGAAATCTCCACTGTTACTTGACCTATTTGAGGTAATAATTGTCTTCTTCTATTTTGTTCAGAACCATCGTCTGGCTTCATTCCATTTGAATTAAAAGCAAACGTTCCGGGTAAAGTTAAATCTATTGTTGTAAATCTAGCTCCTCCAGAATTAAATGTAAAATCCTGTGCTCTAGGATTCTGTAAAGCTATAGCATCTGCAACAACTCTTTTACGTCTTATCTGAGGCTGTTTTGGTTCATATTCCGAAATATGGACAAGCGCTCCCGTCCACTCTCTAATCATTTCTTTATATGGAAACGCCTGACCAGAACGGTCAGATATTGCCATTGATCTTTTACCTTGAGCGTAGGACATTATACTCCATCTCCAAAGTAAGTCATTGGTGAAACATATAAAGAAGTTCTTTGACTATCTTCATCTAAAGCTCTAAGCATTTCATCCTCATAAGTTTGTTTTAAAAGAGGTACTCTATCCGGCGCATATTGAAAAGACATATAATAAGATAGTCCTGCAATCATACAGGGTAAGAATCTAAATACTGCATCTGGATTATTTGAATAAGCTCCAGCATCTTCTATTCTTTTTACTACATAAAATTTTAAATAAGTATAAGTAGCAGCATTAGGCGCTTGGTATAAATAAATTTGAGGAGTAGTTTGTCTATCCACATAATATTGAGAAGGTTGACCTTGGTTTAATTTATTAGGAAGAGCCGCATAAGCAGATCTATCTATTTTAGTTAAAGATATGTCTTGAGTAGTAGCACTATCACTTCCTCCTCCACTAGTTGAAACAAAAGCTTCTAGAACATCATTTACATCTGAGTTACAAGCATATTGTGCTTGTCCAGCAACAAGAGCTATTTCGTCCAGTTCCACTTTCCATAAATGAACTCCTCTATTTCCCCAATCAGAAAATAATACGTTTAAATTTCTTCTTGCTTTTCTTAAATCATTTCCAGAATTAGGACGTACTCCACATCTGTTAAATGCTTCATCTATAACCTCTTCTATAGTTAAATTAAAACTTGTTGTTCCTGATGTAGCCATTATAGTATATCCTTATAATAATTTAATTTAATTTTATCTAATTTAGATAATTTTGCACCACCATGTAAGTTTGTAGAACCATATAGTTTTATAGCCTCAACTTTATCTGCTTTACCTAATTTTTTAGATTGTCCTTTTGCTAAATCAATAAGTTTTTTACCAGTAGCTTTAGCATATCTCTTAACCCCATATCTAATGCCCGCAGTTAATAAACCCCCAAGTAACATTTTTTCTTTTCTCACTACAGAATATCCTTATAGTAATCTTCGTAAGATTTATTATTATAAGTAACTCCGTCTATTTCTGAATTAATTAGAGATCCACTATACTCCATCTCTCCGCCCTTTGATTTTTTAGGGACACAATTAGGCACTTTACGTCCACCTTTGGACTTCATTCCAATCATTTCATAACCGTCCCAACAAGGACCTTTTGATTTAGCCATTTGTTTCTCCTTATATAGCGGCCGCTTTGAGAGTGTATAACTTCTCCTTTTTGCGGTTGTACAACTTCTTTGATTGTACCACTTGATGACGATAAGTTCTAGACCTTAGGTTTTTGGCTATGGGGTTTGTAGATTTTTCCATGAGTTTTAATTAAAACCTTTTTAAATTCTGCTTTTTCTTTTTTAGTCCAATTTTTATTACTACTACCTAAACCTGGTTCTAATTGCTTGGTCATTGATCCTCTAGATATTGCCATTATAAATCTACCGCTTTTCCTATTATTGGTTTATATTTAACTTTACCCTCTTCTCTGAAGGCATGCAAGAACTGCTTCCTAGGCTTATCTTCAATATAACTACAATGACACCATCCACTTGAAGGTTCTCCTTTTTTATAGAACTCGAGAATCATTTGATCATATTTAAGGTTCTTATATATCCAATCACAAAGTTCTGCATTATCTACTCCTGGACATTCAAAATCAACGGCTTCTGCATCGCAGTGCTGACTATTAACTGAACTGCCAATAGCAATAGATAACTCTGGGGATCTATAACAACTGGTCACCACCACAGGACCAAAATGGTCTCTAACCGGTTGTAAAATATTATCACATAGTAATTTTAATTTAGCTATTTGATCTGAGTTAGGGTTATTATCTATACCCTTACGTATAGCAGTGTCTGATTTGATTAACTCTTGAAGAGTAAAATTTCGGGATAGATTCATTAAAATATTTTTCCTTTCTGCCATTCCCAAAGATAGGGTGACATTTTAATTTTGTTATATATTTCATATTCCATGTGAAGGTATTTTAAAACTTCTTTTTTATCAAAATACTCCTTTATTATTCCAATATTTTTATTAAGAAATAATGATTTATTAAAATGCATTTTAAAAAATGAATCCAAATCAGGAAGGTCAATATACCAATCTACACATGCGTTTATTAAATGCATTGATTGAAATGCTGTATGCTTAGCATTGCCTCTAATCATAGTTTCTTTTTCATAAATTGTAGAAAATAACTGATCTAATTTTACATCTTCAATTTTCATATTAAATCTTTTTAAATCATAATCTAAACCAGCCACAAATCTTTCATAAGGATCTCTTATAACTGTCCAACAAATTTTATTTAAATCTCTTTTATGCAATAAAGTAGGCTTTAAATCTGAAAGCACATTACGTACACTTGTACATCCATTTTTCTGTATTAATAAATACTGAAAATTATTAACAGTATAAAATTCAACAAATTGAAAATACATTATATTTTATTTATATCTCCAACTAAAATTTTTAGAAAAATTCATTATTTAGTTCTAACAGAATCAATGAAATTGTAAACTCTACCAAATTGTTTGTCAATGCCCATTAAATCAGATTGAATCATAGTTACTGTTAACTGAAGTTCTATTAATGTAACAAGAGTCCATGTAGCTAAACCTAATAAAATTGTTCCCAGTAATCCTATTAACATTGTATTAGTTTTTCTACTCATTTAAATAGTACCTATTTCTTGACATACAAATTTAGTTGCTACTTTGTTCTTATTAACAAACTCTTCTTCTTGTAAAAGCATTATTTCTGTAGATATTTCTAATGCTGCAAGTGTACATTCTTTCCATGAATTATAGGGTTGTTTTATCTCTTGTGGAGGTAAACATTGATTATCTATAAAAGAACATAAAAATATTATTAAAGTAAATTTCATGGTGTATTATACTCTGCCGGTCCACCTAATAAAGCCAGGGCCACCATCAACACAATTAATAATGCTGTAAATCTGTAATCCATCCTGGCGCTCTCCTTTATTGACATGACAA
>Ga0222662_1000720_pt1 | contig 22912 bp, 19 predicted proteins | sample AntAcemetagen600_FD_179821 | JGI IMG/M metagenome (GOLD analysis project Ga0222662, IMG submission 179821) | Saline water microbial communities from Ace Lake, Antarctica - #600 | ecosystem: Environmental > Aquatic > Non-marine Saline and Alkaline > Saline | place: Antarctica: Ace Lake...
GCGCTTCGTCGTCGGGGATCTGGGGCACCGGGAGGGCTTTCAGGCCAGCGGCGGCAACCTGCTCGACGTCAGCCTCAGCGGGCTCGACGACCAGCTGGACGGCATCTCGACCTGGTTCGAGCGCGAGTTCCCTCGGCAGGGGAGCTACCAGGAGATCGCAGTCCAAGGGCAGGCGCTGGTGGTGCGGGGGGTGGACTCGGTGAGTCCCTCGGTGCAGGTAGAGACCCGGTGGGAGCCTGTGGCCCCGCCGCCCGGGGTGATCGCCAGCCTGCGCATCACCACCACCGTGACCAGCGAGGGCGCGCTCCCTGAGTTCGACCTCGGCGACATCGTCGGCTGGGGTGGCCTGCGCCACTTCGCGCCAGGCCCGGGCTTCGCGCTCAAGGGCACGAGCGGTCCCCTGCCCTGGGTTGGCGCCGAGGGGCCCGACCACGCAGTGCTGCTCGTGGGAGCCGGCCCCCTGACCGGCCCTCACGGAGCGTCATGGTCAGACCCCGTGTGGGCAGCCCCCGATCTCGCGGCCGGCGTCCCTCACTCCTACGTGCGGACGCTGCACGTCGGCCCCACTCTCGCAGGGCTGCTCGGCGCCACCGAGCCCGCCCGCGCCGCGCGGATCCAGGCTCGGGAGACCGGCACGAACCGCCCCATCCCCGGAGCCCGGTTCACCATCGAGCAGGCAGGGCGCCCCTACGCGGTGGGCCGGGTAGACGCAGTCGGTGCGCTGGATGTCGCGCTGCCCAGCGGGCCGGTCACCGTCGCCCTCGCCGAGCGGGGTCGGCGCGCAGGACCGGCAGTGGTCATCGCCCCAGATGACGCCCTCGCCGTGGTGACCGCCTCGCCCCTCGGCCGTGTGCTCGCCCGCATCGAGGGCCCAGCAGGCACCCCCATCGCCGGCCGGCTGACCTTCACCAGCGACGAGGGCCCGGTGGACTTGGGGCCGCTGTCCCACGCCATCGGCGGAGACCGGGTCAACCTCGCCGCGCCCACGACCTTCTCCATCCCGCCAGGCCTGTACCGAGTGAGCGCGAGCCATGGGCCGCTGTGGAGTCTCAGCGAGTCCGACCTCGTGGTGCCGGAGGGCCAGACCACACTCACGATGGCTCTGCGCCCTCTCGTGGACGCGACCGGCGTCGTGCAGTGCGACCTGCACCAACACGCGGCCTACTCGGCAGACTCGGCCATCCCGCCGGTTGATGGAGTCATCGCGTCGTCCGCGGAGGGCCTCGACTGCATCGCGACCACCGAGCACGACGCGGTCGCTGACTGGACCGAACACATCGCCGCCGCCCAGCTGCCCGACCCGATGGTGTGGCTGTCGGGGATCGAGGTCACCTCCAACAAGGATGGCCACTACAACGTGTACCCGTGGGATCCGGCGCTGGGCACCATCGCCCACGACGGGCTCGATCCCTTCGCGATCACGGCCGCCATCCGGCAGCGGGCACCGACGGCGATCCTGCAGGTCAATCACCCTCGCTACGGCGCCATCGGCGCTTACAACCGCCTCGGCACCGCCGACCGCATCGCGGCGCTGGACCACGACGCCATTGAGGTGCTCAACGGCAAGTCCACCGACGAAGCGAGCCGGATCCTGGACGACGTCGCCCGCCTCCTGGGGTCCGGGGTGGTGAGCGCCCTCGTGGGCGCCTCGGACTCGCACCACCTCGTAGGACAGGAGCGCGGATCGGCGCGGACCTACGTGTTCACCGACTCCGACACGGTGGCGGGCGTCACGGCGGCGATCCAGGCCCGCGAGTGCACCGCGAGCAATGGGCCTCTGCTGCGCCTCACCGCGACCGACGGACAGCTCGACCTGCGGTTGGCGGCGCCAGCGTGGATGGGCGCGCTGACCGTGTCGCTGTACGAGGGGCAGGCGGGCAGCGCCGCGCTCGGCGAGCCCATCGCCCAGTGGTCCCCGGTCTCGGGCGACGACTCGGTGCTCGGCGCCTGGACCCACCCCGCCACCGCCGGGCGGTGGTACCTCGCGGTGGCGAGCGGCCCGCTGCCCATGGAGCCGTGGCTCGACGCGCCCCCCTGGGCCGTCACCAGCCCGGTCGTGATTCCCTAGGGCTTCACCTCTCTAGCTGCGCTGGTATCGTCCCGGCCATGCAACAGCGCGAGATGGATGCCTTGGTCGACGCCCTCGTACACCGCGTGCAGGAGGCCCTGTCTGCGGACACGCGCTCCGCGCAGGCCGCCTTCCAGTGGCAGTACGGCGCGGGCTGGAACCAGAACACCACGTTTGTTCCAGCCCAGCTGGTGCACGCCGCGGGCCGGGTGGACGGCAAGGTGGCCAGTCACATCGACCACACCATGCTCAAGCCCGAGGTCACCCAGGACGATCTCATCGGGCTGTGCGCGGAGGCCCGTCGCTACCGCTTCTTCTCGGTCTGCGTCAACAGCAGCAACGTGGCGCTGTGCGTGGACCAGCTGCGCGGCAGCGGCGTGCTCACCATCTGCGTCGTCGGGTTCCCGCTCGGCGCGTCCCTGCCTCAGGTCAAGGCCTACGAGGCCCAGGAGGCGATCAAGCTGGGTGCCCGCGAGATCGACACGGTCATCAACATCGGCGCGCTCAAGTCCGGCGACTTCGAGACGGTGCTGACCGATCTCGCGATGACCGTGGAGGCGAGCAAGCCCTACCCCGTCAAAGTCATCCTCGAGACCAGCAAGCTCACCGACGAAGAGAAGGTCGCCGGCTGTGTGCTCTCCCGAGAAGCCGGCGCTGCGTACGTCAAGACGAGTACGGGCTTTGGCGGCGGCGGCGCGACCATCGAGGACGTGCGCCTGATGAAGAGCGTGGTCGGCGACGCCGGTCTCAAGGTCAAGGCGTCGGGCGGCGTGCGCAATGCGAAGGACGCCTACGCGATGCTCGAGGCTGGGGCGGATCGCATCGGCGCCAGCTCCTCGGTGTCCATCGTCACCGGCGGACAGGCGACCGGCAGCTACTGACCGCAGCGGGCGCGCTATGCGAACTGCCCGCCTGCGGACCGCGGACGCAGGGCCCAGCCGCAGATGAGGTTGACCAGGAGCAGCTCCACCGCGGCGATGGTCATCATTGGGATGGGGAACAACACGCCGGCCAGCATGCCCAGAGCGACCACCCCGGTAGCGGCCCACAGCGTGGGTGCGGCGAACGCCGCGAGCATCCCTTGGAACATGAGCAGCACCACGTGATCCGCGATGAGCGTATGGCTGAATGGGATGTCGAGGAACAGCGCCGCGACCCGGTTGAGATCGAGGCTCAAGATGAACATCAGGTAGCTGGCTGAGAACGCTCGGCGCACCCGGTTGTCCAGGAACAGCCTTCGTAGCAGCACGATGACGGTGACCGACGTGATGGTCCCGAACACCGCCACCCACATGTTGAACCTCTCGGGATCCGCGATGCGCCCCGCCTCGATGGCCCGACCCCACAGGTACACCCCCACCGCCCACAGAGTTCCGTTGACGAGCATGCCGATGCTGCGGTTCCAGTCCCCGGCCTCGAACCGCGACTCGCTGCGGATCTCGCTCAAGGCCGCGCGGGCATCCAGGTCCACCTTGAGGGCCTCGCGCAGGCTGGCGTAGCGCTCTTTGAGGGCGGGTACGGGCTCGGGCAGGATCTCAAACAGCGGAGCCACCGCCGCCAGGTTCTGACGATCGAGCTCCAGCGTGATGGCGCGCTGCACGACGTCTTGCAGCCCATCGAGCGCCTCGCGATTGCCTGGCCACTGAAGCAGCGCCTGCTCGTAGCCAAAGCGCGCTTGAGACGCGGTCGCCGCGATCGAGTCAGCCGAGCGCCGCAACGCGGCCGAGTCTCCGCCGGACGCATCGAGCACGCGCACCAGCTCGTCACGGTGCTGGTTCGCTGCGTCGATGAGCCGCTGGGCACCGCGGTGCTCGAGGAAGTCCTCGATCGCCATCCGAAAGGCCTCGACCGAGGGGTAGCGCTCGTCCGAGTGCTTCTCGCAGGCCTTCGCGCAGATCTGCGCGAGTCCGTCGGGCACGGTGTGGTCGAAGCGAGGCGTCGCACACTTGAGGACCTTGAACAGCACGGCTTCGAGTCGCGGACCGCTGAACAGGAAGCGCCCAGTCAGCACCTGGTGCAGCACCGCTCCGAGCAGAAAGACATCCGACCGGGGACCCGCGGAGCCCCGCCCCAGAAGCATCTCCGGCGCCATGAACGCCGGCGTGCCCACGATCTGCCCACCGGGGATGTGCTCGCGGTCCTCGAGGCGGATCGCCACCCCCCAGTCCATCAGCCAGGTCTCGCCGAAGTCACCGATCATGATGTTGGCGGGCTTGATGTCGAGGTGAATGACCCCCTTGCTGTGAGCGAACTCCAGGGCGCGACACACGTGGATGAGGATCTGCAGGTGCCGGTCCAGCCGGTCGCCGCGCCAAGTGTCCCACGCCGGGTGGTGGGTGTCGTTGAGCAGCTCGTCCCACGTCACCCCTTCGACCCTCTTCATCACGAGGAGCGGCTCGCCATTGGCGGCGCGGCCGAGGTCGTGCACGGGGATGATGTTTGGGTGCTCGAGCGCGCCCGACAGTCGCGCCTCGTGGATGAGCGCGTCCACCAGCACCTTGCCCGGCGGCCGCTGGCGGATGCGCTTCACCGCGACGTCGCGCTCCAGCGAGGTCTGCCAGGCGACCTGCACAAAGCCCGCTCCGCCCTTGCCAAGCATGCCGCCGAGCACGAGGGGATCGCCCTCTTTGTCGCTGCTGTTGAGCAAGGGGAGCTCGCTGGCGCCCCGACCCGTGGGGCGCGGTGCCCGATCGCCTCGGGGGGGCACCGTCGCGTCGAGATCGAGCTCCACGCCGCCGGGTGGTGCGCTCACGGGGCGGATCGTCCCTGAGATCGGCGCAGCTACTCCGGTTCCCTGAGCGGCCAGAGATGCGAGAACGAGCGAGAGGTCAGAGTCTTGGTCGGTGGCCACGGCGGCATCATCGCGGACACGGGCCGCTGGTACCATCGCCCCTATGCCGAACGCTGACCTGCGCGACCTCATCGCCATCAAACGAGACGGCGGCGTCCTGTCTCCTGACCAGATCGACACCTTCGTGCGCGCAGCCGGCGACGGCTCGGCTCCGGACGTGCATCTGGCCTCGATGCTCATGGCCATCTTCTGCCGGGGCCTGAGCACCGAGGAGCGCACGGCGTACTCGCTGTCGATGATGCGCTCGGGCGACGTTCTGGACTGGAGTCATCTCGACAGGCCCACTGCGGACAAGCACAGCACCGGCGGCGTCGGGGACAAGGTCTCGCTCATCTGGGCCCCGCTGATGGCCGCGGTGGGCTACGCGGTCCCGATGATCTCGGGGCGCGGGCTGGGCCACACCGGAGGCACGCTGGACAAGCTCGAGTCCATCCCCGGGTTCCGCACGGATCTGGACGCCGCGGAGATGGACGCCGTGCTGCGCGAGGTGGGCTGCGTGATGGTCGGCCAGACCGCCACGCTGGTGCCTGCGGACCGCACGCTCTACGCCCTGCGCAGCCGCACCGCGACCGTGCCCACCGTGGACCACATCGCCCCGTCGATCATGAGCAAGAAGCTGGCCGAAGGTGCCCGGGCGCTCGTGCTCGACGTCAAGGTGGGGTCCGGCGCGTTCATGAAGACTCGGGAGGACGCGCAGCACCTCGCCGACGTCATGGTGGCCATCGGGCAGGGCGCTGGCCGCCAGGTCGCCGCCATCCTCTCAGACATGAGCACCCCGCTCGGCAACGCGGTGGGGAACTCGCTGGAGGTGGCTGAGTCCGTGGACTGCCTCAGGGGCGGCGGGCCGGACGACCTGCGGGCGCTGGTACTGGACCTGGCCCAGGCGTGCGTGGAGGTGTCGGGCACGGCCGCGGATGTGGGCCTGCCAGAGCGGGGCGCGGCCCTGCGGGTGCGGCTCGCCGGAGCGCTGGACGACGGCAGCGCCATGGCCTGCTTTGAGCACCTCGTGCGACGCCAGGGCGGCGATGTGGCCTCGCTGCGGGACCCGAGCCGCCTCGCCGGCGTGGCCGACACCCAGGTCTCGGTCCAGATCACCGAGCGCGCCGGGCGCGTCAGCGCCATCGACGCCCTGGACGTCGGGCTGGCCGCAGCGGCGCTCGGCGGCGGCCGCGGCGCCAACGGCGAGGCCCCTCACCCCGGCGTGGGCGTCGTGCTCGCAAAGAAGATCGGCGATCCCGTCGCCAGCGGCGAGGTGTGGGCGCACCTGCACCACGCCGCCACCAGCGACGTCCTGCGGGCCCGCGACCTGCTCGACAGCGCGCTGACGATCACCCCTTGTTGAGGGACTCCGCGCCGTCGCGCATCCTGGCAACGGCTGCGCGGGCAGTGCCCCTGCTGGTGGTCGCCGCGGCCCTGACGCTGCTGGTGACCGGAGCCGCGGTGGCCGAGCAGCCCTCGGGTCTGCAGGAGATGGTGGACGCCAAGGTGGACGGCCCGGTGCCCCTTTCGGCCCGGCTCCAGTCGCTGGTCGGCATCCCGCTCATGCTGGGCCTCGCCTGGCTGCTCTCCAACAACCGCAAGCGCATCCCGTGGCGGGTGATCGGGTGGGGCCTCGGTCTGCAGTTCGTGTTCGCGCTGATCGTGCTCAAGACCCCGCCCGGTCGGTGGTTCTTCGACTCGCTCAACACGGTGGCCATGGCGCTGCTGGGCTACAGCACCGACGGCGCGCGCTTCATCTTTGGCAGCCTGGTAGACCACACGGTGACCGTGGGCACGCCGAACCCAGTGGACCCCTTTGGGCCGCTGGTCCCCGCGGCCGACGCCGCCGGCGCGCCGATGCTGGCCGCCACCGGCGGCTTCTTCGCCTTCAACGTGCTGCCCACCATCATCTTCTTCTCGGCCCTGATGGCGGTGCTGTACCACCTCGGGGTGATGCAGCTGCTCGTGCGGGGCATGGGCTGGGTGATGTTTCGCACCATGGGCACGTCGGGGGCGGAGTCGCTGTCGGCGGCGGCGAACATCTTCGTGGGGCAGACCGAGGCCCCGCTGGTCATCAAGCCCTACGTGGACAAGATGACGATGTCCGAGCTCAACGCCGTGATGACCGGGGGCTTCGCGACCGTCGCGGGCGGGGTGATGGCGGCGTACGTGGGCATGCTGAGCGGGGTGTTTCCCGACATCGCTGGGCACCTCATCGCCGCCAGCGTCATGAGCGCGCCCGCGGCGCTGGTGGTGGCGAAGATCATGTGGCCCGAAGACGGGGTGCCGGCCACGGCGGGCGGCGTCGCGCTCGACGTCGAGAAGCCGGACATTAACGTGGTGGACGCGGCCGCCCGGGGAGCCGGCGAGGGCCTCAAGCTGGCGCTCAACGTCGGCGCGATGCTGCTGGCGTTCATCGCGCTGGTGGCGCTGGCCAACGGGATTCTCGGGGCCGGCTCGACGTGGGTGGGGCTCGAGAGCCCGTTGACGCTGGAGCGCGTGTTGGGAGTCGCCTTCTGGCCCCTCGCCTGGGCGATGGGCGTGCCGGCGGCGGAGTGCGCGGCGGTGGGCGAGCTGCTCGGGATCAAGACCATCCTCAACGAGTTTGTGGCCTACCTGCGCCTCGCTCAGGTCGCCGAGGGGCTGTCGCGCCGCAGCCTCATCATCGTCACGTACGCGCTGTGCGGCTTTGCGAACCTAGGATCGGTCGGCATCCAGCTCGGCGGGATCGGCGGGATCGCGCCTCAGCGCCGCTCCGATCTGGCGCGCTTGGGTCTCCGGGCGATGGTCGCGGGCACGCTCGCGGCGTTCCTGACGGCGAACGTGGCGGGTGCGCTGCTCGGCTGAGGGTGCCGCGGCAGCGTGCGAGCGCGGGCAAACCAACGCATGCGCTGGCTTTTTGCCTCCCTCGGGGCCATCCTGTCCGCGCTGTGCGAACGCGCTCTCCCCCGGCCCGGGACGGCGCTGCTGCTGGAGGCCACATGAACGCCGTCGTCGAGTCGCTGGAGCGCTCCGCCGCTTGGATCCGTCAAGCAGAGCCCCGCGTCAACGAACCTTTCCTCGGAATCGTGCTCGGCTCAGGTCTCGGTGACCTCGTCGATGTCATCGAGGACCCGCGGATCCTGCCCTACGAGGGCATCCCAGGCTTCCCCACCACCGGCGTCGTCGGGCACGACGGAGGCCTCGTCGTCGGGACGCTCGACGGCGTGCCGGTCATCGCCTGCCGCGGCCGCGTGCATCTGTATGAGGGCCACCCGGTCGCTTCGGTGGTGCACGCCGTGCGGACGCTGTGCCACCTGGGTGCCAAGGCCCTGCTCATCACCAACGCTGCGGGCGGGGTGAACGCCAGCTTCGGCGTGGGCGACCTGATGCTCATCACCGACCACGTGAACCTGACGGGCAAGAACCCGCTCACCGGCACCAACGATGACGCGCTGGGTCCCCGCTTCCCCGACATGAGCCGCGCGTACGATCCCGCCCTGTGCGATGTGCTGCGCGCCGAGGCATCCGACACCGGCGTGACGCTGCGCGAGGGCGTCTACTTCGGGCTGTCGGGTCCGAGCTACGAGACCCCGGCCGAGATCCGCATGGTGCGGACGCTGGGCGCAGACGCCGTGGGCATGAGCACCGTGCTCGAGGTGATCGCCGCGCGCCACATGGGCGTGCGCTGCGTCGGGATGAGTTGTATCTCCAATGAAGCCGCTGATGGAGTCCAGGAGCTCGACCACGCCGATGTAAAGGTTGTGGCTGACGCCGCGGGCCCGCGCTTGTCGGCGCTGGTGCGCGGACTCATCCGGCGTCGAGACAGTTGGTGGGAGGCCCCGTGAGCGAGACCGCAGAGACCCCGAAGAACGCGAACCCCGAGGAGCCGGACGCCGGCCTGCCGGTGCCCGAGACGCTTCCCGACCGTGGCTACCGCTACGTCACCACCCCCGAAGAGCTGGCCGAGTGCGTGGCGGATCTGGAGGGCACCACGGTGCTCGCCGCCGACATCGAGGGCGACAGCTTCTTCTCGTATCGCGAGAAGACGAGCCTGCTTCAGATGACCGGCGACAGCGGCATGGACTGGGTGGTGGACCCTCTCGCGCTGCCCGATCTGGAGCCGCTGCGCGCCGTCATGGAGGACCGCTCGGTCGTGAAGATCTTTCACGGCGCGGACTACGACGTGGTCAGCCTCAAGCGAGACCACGGATTCCAGATCGGCCCGATCTTCGACACCATGATCTCGGCTCAGGCCACCGGTCACGACCGCTTTGGGCTGTCGGATCTGGTCAAGCGCTACTTCGGCGACACGCTGCAGAAGAAGTACCAGCGCCACGACTGGAGCCGTCGTCCCCTGCTCAAGGAGCACCTGGAGTACGCGCGCCTCGACTCCCACTACTTGCCCCGGCTGCGCGAGATCTTGCTGGAGCAGGCCGAGGCCGGCGGCCGCCTGGAGATGATGGCCGAGGAGTTCGAGCTGCTGGAGGCCCGCGAGTGGACGGGGCGCCCGTTCGATCCCGACGACTGCCTCAAGGTGAAGGGCAGCAACAAGCTCGACGAGGCGCAGCAGCGGGTGCTGCGCAAGCTGTACGTGGTCCGCGACGGTCTGGCCGAGCGCAAGAACCGCCCGGCGTTCAAGGTGTGGGGCAATGACGCCCTGCTTCGGCTCTCGCGCGAGCAGCCGCTGACGAAGTCCGATCTGACCGACTTGCTCGGGCCCAAGAACCACATCCTGCGCCGCTACGCGGATCAGGTGCTGGAGGCGATCAAGGAGGGGCGCGAGGACACGTCGCGGATCCCGGGCAAGAAGGCGGTCGAGCCGAACACCCGCAACCTCGAGGTCCCGCCGTACCTGCGCGAAGACGAGCCGCTGTTTACCTTCCTCAAGCGGTGGCGGAACAACCGGGCGAAGCAAGCGGTCCTGTCACCGTCGATGATCGTGAACAACACGGTGCTCAAGCACATCGCGGCGCTTAAGCCGTCGGACGTCGGCGAGCTCACCAAGATCGACGACATGCGGAACTGGCAGCGCAAGCAGTTCGGCGAGGAGCTCGTCGCGCGCGTGGCAGCGTTCAAGGCCATGGCCCCTCCTGCGGGCGAAGACGGCGAAGCGGGCGGTCGACGGCGACGAGGGCGGCGGCGGCGCAAGGACGGTGACGACACCAGCGAGGGCGCAGCGGCGTCCAGCGAAAGCCCGCCGGACGGCGAGTCTGAGCCCCAGGCCGAGGCAGCTCCCAAGGCCGCGAAGAAGCCGCGAGCACCCCGGGTCGCCAAGCCGAAGTCCCGCCCGTCTGACGTCTGAGGAACTAGGGCGCGGCGACGCGATCCACGACCAGGAACTTCTTCTTGCTCAGCAGGGCGACGAGTCCGTCGTCGCCGGGCACGTGCAGCGCGCCGACGACCACGAACATGGTCTGCTCGCCGCGCTTGATGTGCTGGACCAGCTTGTCGGCCATCTCCACGTTGCGGTCGCTGAGCAGGATGCGCTCGAACTCGGCGTACTCGGAGCCGGTGTCCGGCGTCTCGAGCTCACGCAACGCGACCATGGCCGAGTCATCGCCAACCCGTAGGGCCTCCCACGCCTTGCGCGTCCACGCGGCCGTGGCCCCGCGCATGTCCAGCGAGCTCTTCAGCATCGCCACCTGCACGGGCAGGCTCATGTCGGTGAACACCGCGAGCTGACGCTGCAGCCCTTCGAGCTCCACGACGCTCTTGCCCGCCTCCTTCGCCCGCCTGATGAAGTGCTCATCGATCCCGAGATCCGGCTGCCACCCTGCCCTCATCACCTCGGCGACCTGCAGCGTCATCGCCAGCATGAAGGGGCTCAGTGGCTCGACGGCCGCAAGCGGGATGCTCATGGACGCCAACGCGGTCTGGAGGTCGGCGAACCGATCACCGAGCAGCCCCCGCAGCGACTGGCCTTCGGGCAGCATGGAGATGCTGCTGATGCCTGCCGACATCGCCGCCTCGGTGGCGGGGTCCGTCAGATCCATCTCGACGGCCAAGATGCCGCTCTCCTCGAAGGCGGCGTTCACCGGCGCCGGCAGCGGATACATGTCGGGCTGACCGAGGTGGATGGAGCCCGTCAGGTAGACCACGCCGGCCTGCTTCTTCTTGCGCGAGGTCACCTTCCACAAGAACGGCTTGCCGTCGTCCGTGATGGGCACGGCGTCGATGGCGGCGAGCAGCGGCGCGAGGTTCGGGTTCTCCGCCGAACTCGGCGCCTGATCGGCGGGGGCGCCGAGCGGGAGGAGGAGCAGGAGCGCGAGCAAGAAACGTGAGCCAGCCATCGGAGCAGACTACCCTGCACCGGTGAACCATCTGGTTCCTTCCTTGGAGTGCTTTGTGTCTCGATCGACTTGTCTCTTCCTGGCCGCCTTGCTGGTCGGCCCCGGTGCCGCGGCGGCCCAGGACGCCGAGCTGCTCTTCCTGGGCAACAGCTACACCGCGGGCAACGATCTCGCTGCCGTGGTCGAGTCCATGCTGGACAGCGGCGGCATCGCCACGCAGGTGGAGCGCAACACGCCCGGCGGCTACCGCCTCCCCCAGCACCTCGCCGACGTGGACGGGGCCAATCAGCAGGTCGCCACCTGGATGACCCCGGGCAACACCGCGTGGGACCTGGTCGTGCTGCAGGACCAGAGCCAGGTGCCGGGGTTCTTCGAGACGACGCCGGTGTGGGTGGAGAGCCGAGACGCGGCCGTGGAGCTGCATCAGCGGGTGGGCGCTGTGGGCGCTCGCACCCTGCTGTTCCTGACCTGGGGCCGACGCACCGGCGACGACAGCAATGCGCAGCTGTTCCCTGACTTCTCGACCATGCAGGACCGGCTCACCGCGGGCTACCTGACGTTCGCCCAGGCCGCGGCCGATGCGTCCACCGATGCGCGCCCGGTCTACATCGCGCCGGTGGGCGAGGCCTTCCGCCTCGTGCACGACGACATCGTGGCCGCTGGCGCGAATCCCACGGACGAGGCCTCGCTGTTCTCCCAGCTCTACGTCGGCGATGGCTCCCACCCGTCGCAGCTCGGCTCGGTGCTGGCGGGCTTTGTATTTGTCGCTTCGCTGACCGGCAGCCTGGACGGGGTGCCCGAGCCGTTTGGGCTCGACGCAAGCCAGGTGGCGAGCCTGCGGGACGCGGCACAGCGGGCGGTGCTGGACGACACCAGCGGGCGCTTCCGCTTCCCCTACGCGGACGGGGCGCTGGGCGATGACGACGACGCGGCGGACGACGACGACGCGGCGGATGACGATGACGCAGCGGATGACGATGACGCAGCGGACGACGATGACAGCGCCACAGGCTGCTCGATGACCGGCGCCCCCTACGGGGCTTCGCTCCTGCTGCTGCTGCCGGCCCTCGTGCGGCGTCGCAGGAGCAGCGCTCCCAGCAGCAGGTAGAGGGTCGAGCCCGCCCGGGGAGCCGAACTCCCGCTGGAGCATCCACACCCCGGGCCCTGCGCGTCGTCGTCGTCGTCCGCGAGACCGTCGTCGTCGCCGGAGTCGTCATCATCAGCCGTTGCGTCGTCATCGTCGGCGGTCGCGTCGTCGTCGTCGCCAGGGGAGCTCTCCTCGGCGTACGCCCCGCAGGCCGCGTCCACCGTCAGCACTCCCTCGCGGTGGTTGAGGGCGGCGATGTACGCGCCGCTGCCGAAGCCGACCATCGGCGCGTTGTTGGTGTAGTCGGCGGTGACCGGATCGAACGTCTCTCCGATGGCGAGGTGGTTCGCGGTGCTCTGGGCGGTGATCCAGTCGATCAGCGCGTCCGACAGCGCCCCGTCGCCGAGCAGCCGAGCGGCCACCGCCGCGCGCAGGTCGATGACCACCCACTCATCGCTGTCGTAGTTGCTGCCCCAAGGCGAGAGATCGTGCGCGTCCCAGGCGTCGTCGTTGCGGGAGAACCCTGGCCCGTCCGCGGTCTGGAGCTCAGCGACCAGGGCGTCGAGCGTGGCGGCGCCCACCTCTCCCTGCGGATCGAGCAGCCCCATGCTCACCGCCTCAATCGTCGCGCCGTCGGCGTACCCCGTGCCCGCCTGCAGCTCTTCCAGGGTCTGGGCGATGGAGCGATCGGGAGCCTGCAGGTGGTTGAGCAGACCGTCCCGAATGACGCCTGCGTCCTCCCGCCACTGCTCGGCGAGCTCGCCCTCGCCTCTCTGCTCGGCGAATCGGGCCGCGGCGCACAGGCCCCGGGACGCGGTGATCGACGTGTAGGCCCACGTGCGCTCGTTGCCCAGCCAGTGGTGCTCCCAGATGGAGCTGTCCGGGAGCATGAGTCCGGTCACCGGGTCGATGAGCGGGCTCAGGAACCCAGCGACCTCGTCGCGGAGCTGCTCCCAGCGCTCGTCCACCAACGTCCAGTCGCCGGTGGCGGTCACGTAGTGGTCCAGGGCCCACAGATACAAGCCCGCGCCGTCGTACTCGAAGTTGAAGTCCCCGCCGCCGAGCGTGTCGCTCTCCTCGACGCCGAAGCCGTGATGGCGGCACAGCGAGATGGCGTAGGGCTCGATCGGCACCCCAGCGAGCTCGTTGTAGGTGCGGTAGCGATCGGCGCGCGCGTCCAGCATGTAGCGCAGCGCCTCGCGCGCCTCGGCCTGCATTCCCGCGTACGCCATGCCGACAATCGCGTAGGCCCCGTCCCGCGGCCAGGCGTACGTCCACTGCCCGGGCGGGAGGCTCGCGAGTACGCCGCCCACCGCGAGGTGGGGCACCACGGCGGGCAAGGTGTCGGCGAACCCGCTGTAGCGCGGCTCCCCGTCGGTGCTCAGCCACTGCCGCAGGTAGGTCTCGGTCTCGCGGACCTGGGCCATGCGCAACACCACCGCGCTGTGCCGATACAGCGCCTCCTCGTCGGCGCTGAGGTTCGGTGGCAGGCTCAGGGTGCTCTGAAAGGTCTGCCAGTCGGCCAGCTCGCCAGCCAGCACGGCGGTGCCCCGCCCGGCGATCCAGCCGCTCAGCTCCCCGTCCAGCGCGGCATGGGCGAAGGGGTCGCCGTGGTGCGCCATGGCGAGGCCCACCTGAGCGGACTCTCCCGGCGCGAGGTCGCCTATGTCCCACTGGTAGTAGGCCACGGAGTCATCGTGGGATCCCTGGTCTCCGGTGGCCGCAGGCAGATCGCCGGTCCCCGCGTTCACCACGTCAAACGGGTTGGGCGACGGCGAGCCCGGGTACCACGCAGACACCACTGACGGCGCGCTCAGCGCGCGGGTGGCCACCACGCCGGCGAACCCACGCTCCTGCAGGCCGCCGTCGCCGCTGAGCACCACGGTCTCGTTCTGAGCGCCGATCTCCAGGCTCGCACCGGGTCGCCCCTCGCCGAGGTGCAGGTTCTGCAAAGAGAACGCGGCGAGCCCCACAGCCGGGCTCGAGCCGGTGTTCTCGATCTCGAGCATCAACACCATGGACGAGCGCGGCAGGTTCCACGGCGCCCAGGCGTAGGTCGTGAGCTGCAGATCGCCCAGGCTCTGCTTCATCGCGATGACGTTGCTGCCAGCGACCCAACCGCTGGACTCGAAGTCCACCGGCTGGTCCGTCAACCACTGCTGCTCGCCCCCCACCCGCAGGCCGAAGTACGCATCGAACAGCAGGTCCCGCGCGGCCACGTCCTCGGGCAGGTTGTTGCTCCACACCTCGTTCCCCTCGGCGTCCCAGCGCGGCTCCTCCGTCGCGAACAGGTGGTCCCGCCAGTGGTGCGCGCGCCCCTGGTTGAAGTCCACCACCACCGCCCCCCAGCCGTTGCTCGACGGGAGGTCATCGAAGCTGCGGTGCGGCTCAGCCGCGTGGGCGGTGGGCACGAGAGCGAGGGCCAACAGAGCGGGGAAGCGGCGCATGGTGGGAGCCTAGACCTGCAACAGAAGTTCTGACCATTTCCGCTTGCCCGGCGGACCCATCGCCGCTTCGCTCGTCGGTCACGGGTCTCGACCCGCTCCCTCCTCGCTCATTGCGCTGGGCCCCCCGGCCGTCGCGGAGTCGGGTCACGACTTCTGTCGTGCAGGCCTAGACCGAATGCTATGCCTCGCCGGTGCGCAAGGTCGTTGTTCATCGCCCAGGAGGGCACCGGCGCCTCCAACTGGAGGAGCACCCCACGCCGTCGCCAGGCCGCGGAGAGGTGCGGGTGGCGACCCGAGCCATCGGCGTGAACTTCGCCGACTGCATTGTGCGCATGGGCCTGTACGCCTCCGCCAAGGAGTACGTGGGCTGGCCGATCACCCCCGGCTTCGACTTCGCCGGGCTCGTGGACGCACTCGGCGACGGGGCCGAGGGGTTCGCGGTGGGAGACCCCGTCTTCGGCGTGACCCGTTTTGGCGCCTACTCCACCCACGTCGTGGTCCCCACAGCCCAGCTCCTGCCGCGCCCCCCGTCCCTGAGCGAGGTGGACGCCGGCGCGTTCCCCACCATCTCCGTGACCGCCTGGTACGCGCTGCACCGGCTCGGCGCCGTGACTGAAGGTGACACCGTGCTCGTGCACTCGGCCGCAGGAGGCGTGGGCGGGGCGCTGGTGCAGCTGGCTCGGCGGGCGGGCGCTCGGGTGGTGGGCGTGGTGGGCGGCGCTCACAAGATCCCCACCGCGGTGCAGCACGGCTGCGATCACGTCATCGACCGATCCGCCGGCGATCTGTGGGCCCAGGCCCGCGAGCACGCACCCGGCGGCTACCAGATCGTGCTCGACGCCAACGGCGTCGCCACCCTCGCGGACAGCTACCGACACCTCGCGCCCCAGGGCCGCCTCGTGGTCTACGGGTTCCACACCATGTTCGGCCGGGGCGGCAGCGGAATGCCCAACCCACTGCGGCTCGCGTGGGGCTGGCTGCGCACCCCGCGCTTCAGCCCCCTCGACATGACGTCAGCGAACAAGGCGGTGATGGGGTTCAACCTCAGCTTCTTGTTCGACCGCACCGATCTGCTGCACGTCGCGATGAACGACCTGCTCGCGGCCCTCGCGGACGGCTCGCTGGTCCCGCCGCCGGTTCAGACCTTCTCGCTAGGCGACGTCGCCAGCGCCCACCGCACCCTTGAGTCCGGCCGCACTGTCGGCAAGCTCGTGCTCATCCCGGAGCGCTCATGACCCGCACTCGCACCGTCCTCTTGTGGACCCTCGGCCTCGCCATGATGGCCGTCGGCGCCTTGCACTTCGTCTCGCCCGAGCCGTTCATGCGCATCGTGCCGCCGCCCCTGCCCGCCCGCGCGACCGTGTACGTCTCCGGCGTGTTCGAGATGCTCGGGGGCCTCGGCGTGCTGATCCCCCGCACCCGCAAGGCAGCCGCCTGGGGCCTCGTCGCGCTGTACGTCGCGGTCTTCCCCGCCAACATCTACATGGCGGTGGCGGGCATCCAGCTCGATCCCGCCAACCCCATGCCGCCCTGGGGCGCGTGGCTGCGGTTGCCGTTCCAGGTGGCGTTCATCGCGTGGGCCTACTCGTTCACCCGGGACGATCGCCCGCCAGCGGAGTGAGTCCGCGTCGGCGTCAGTCGCGCCCGCGTCCGCGGCCGAACGCTGCGGAGCGGAAGACCTCGTGAGACCCGATCTTGTGGGAGATCCACTCGCCGATCCGCGGGAACACCAGGGTGAACGCGAAGAACAGGCGCAGCGGGCCCGGGTTGACGATGACGTCGGGCAGGTCCTTGCGGATCGCCCGGACGACCGCGCGGGCCACAGCCTCGGGACGTGAGGTCCCCAACACCATGGGCGCCGCCGCCGAGCCCTCGGCTTGCATCTGGGCGTACATCCCTTCACTTCGGACAAAGCCCGGACAGATCGCGGAGGCGGACACCTTGGAGCCCAGCACCTGCTCGCTCGCGCGGAACGACTTCGTGAACCCCATGATCCCGTGCTTCGTCGCCGCATAGGGCTCGCCCAGCGCCGTGGACGCCAGCCCGGCCAGCGACGCCATGTTGACGATGTGGCCCCGATCCCGCGCCACCATGCCGGGCAGCACCAACCGGGTCAGCTGCATCGGAGCGCGTAGGTTGACGTCGATGAAGCGGTCGAGCTCGTCGGCGCTGATCTTCTCGTAGGTGCTGGCGTTCTCGATGCCCGCGTTGTTCACCAGCAGATCGATCGGACCGAGCTCCGCCTCGCAGCGCTGCACGAGATCCGAGAGCTGTTCTTGATCCGACACGTCGGTCGGCACGGCGATCGCGCGAACGCCGAGCCCGATCATCTCGGTCCGCACCGCGTCCAGCGCGTCGGCGTCCCGTGCGGCGAGCGCGATGTGCACGCCCTCCTTCGCCAGCGCCCGCGCGATGTGTACTCCGATACCCCGCGACGCTCCGGTCACGATGGCTACCCGCCCCTTCAAGTCCTTCATGGCGCTCCCCTCCATCTGTCGCGCAGCCCGCGCGGCCGCGCGAGTATGCCGGGCGATTTCTCGTTAGGCTTGCGCTCATGGCAGTGAACTCCGCCCTCATCCGCGCCACCCTGGACCTGCGCAGCGCCGTGAACGCGCTGAGCTTCGCCCCGCCTGTGCACACGGTCTACAACCCGCTGGACTACGCGTGGGAGCCACACCTGGACTACCTCACCCGGTTTGGCCAGGGCCCCAAGGAGGCGGTGTTTCTGGGCATGAACCCCGGTCCGTGGGGCATGGCGCAGACCGGCGTGCCGTTCGGCGAGGTGGCTCACGCCCGCGACTGGATGGGGATCACCGGCGCCATCGGCGCGCCGGCCCACGAGCACCCAAAGCGTCCGGTGCAGGGCTTCGACTGCGCGCGCTCCGAGGTGTCGGGCCGCCGGCTGTGGGGATTCGCCGCCGAGCACTTCGGCACGGCACAAGAGTTCTTCTCGCGCTTCTTCGTGCTGAATTACTGCCCGCTGGTGTTCATGGAGGAGTCGGCCCGCAACCGCACGCCGGACAAGCTGCCCGCCAGCGAGCGTGGGCCGCTGGAAGCCGCGTGTGACGACGCGCTGCGGCGCTGCGTGCAGGCATTGGCGCCCAAACTCGTCATCGGGGTCGGCGCCTGGGCCGAGAAAAAAGCGGGCTCCGCGCTGGGCTCGCTGCCCAACCCGCCGCGGATAGGACGGGTGCTGCACCCCAGCCCCGCCAGCCCAAAGGCCAACAAGGGATGGGCCGGCTTCGCGATGCAGGACCTCGCCGCCCTGGGGATCGTGCTGTGAGCGACCTCATCCCCTCGCCCTGGCCCGACGCAGAGATGGCCCGCTTCCTCGCAACCTTCCTCTACTCGCCCGCGGCGTTTCTCGTGGACGAAGTGCTGACCGCGGATCACGAGAGCAAGGTCATGACCGCGCGCATGGACACCACCCGCTGGCTGCCCATCGCCGCGGAGCAGCGAGGCGACCCGAGAGCGCATCCCCGCCACGTCTCGGGCCCCGAGTTGCTGCTGGTGACCGGCAGCCTGGGGTGCCTGCACGCGTACTTCTTCCACGGCTGCAAGTGGGACGAGGGCTGGGTGGGCTTCGGCAGCCGCGTGCACCGCGCGGACTTTCGAGACCTCACCCGCATCGGGCCGCCGCTGGAGCTGCGCTCAGAGGAGACGCGAAGCCGGGTGTCGGGCAAGCGGGCGATGCTGCGCTACTCGTTCACGTTCACTCAGGAGGGGCGCGAGGTGTATCGCGGCGACCAGTCAGCGATGTTCGTGCATGGCGTGGAGTTCTCGTGATCCAGGGGTCGAGCACGCTCGCTCAGGGAGACGGCTGGAGTCTGCGACTCGCTGACTGGCAGGCCGACAGAGCGGCGCTGCTCGAGATCCGCTTCGAGGTGTTCGTGCAGGGCCAGAATGTGCCGCTGGACGAAGAGGTGGACGGGCTCGATCCCGAGTGCGTGCACGTGCTCGCCGTCGCCGACAACGGCACCCCCATCGCCACCGGACGCCTGCTCCCCGACGCTCACATCGGTCGGATGGCCGTGCGGGAGCCCTGGCGAGGCAAGGGCCTCGGCGGCGCGGTGCTGCAGTCCCTGGTGCAGCTCGCTCAGCGGCGCGGCGATCCGCTGGTGGTGCTCGCATCCCAGACCCACGCGATCCCGTTCTACGCCGCGCACGGCTTTCGGGTCTACGGGGACGTCTTTGACGACGCAGGCATTCCCCACCGCTGGATGGACCGCCCCACCGAGGGGTAGAGCACGCCGGCCAGCGCCAACGCGTACAGCGCGACCCCGAGCCACAGCGAGGCCTGGAAGCCCGTCATCACCACCACCGCCTCGGCCATTCCGCCCAGCGCACCGCCGGCGATGTTGGCTTTTTGCATGCTCAGCACCATCGCGGAGCCCTGCTCACGCACGTACTGGAAGTACAGCAGCCCCGCGAACGTGACGGGGAGCAGCAGGAGCAGCAGGAACAGGGGCCTGCTGGGCACTGCGCCGGTCAACGGGTGGAACCAGGCGGTGGCGCCAAACGCCAGGCCAAGGGCGCCGAACAACAGCGCCCAGACACCAGACCGGCGCAGGTTCGGCAAGGCGACCCCCACCAGCGCGCCCAGCAGCGACACGCCGATCACCGCCATCACCGTGCTCGCCTGGGCGAGATAGGTGGAGCCGAGGACCGGGGCCACCGCCGCGATGGTGCGCAGCTCGAGGAAGAAGAACGCCGCGCCGGAGAACGTCGCGTAGACGAGCAGGTCCCAGCGCGCGGAGCCCTCGCCTTGCTCGCCTGCCTCCACCGGGTCGTCTCCGCTGAACCGGTCGGCCAGCAGCAGCACGGTGCCCATGGCGAAGAGCAGCCCCACCAGCAAGCGCATGTACTCCCACGGCACCGAGGCGTGCTCGCTGTAGAAGAACGGCCAGTCGTCGGTGGGCAGCAGCTCGTTGGGTCCGCCGGCCTCGAACTCCGCTGTGGCGTCCGAGAACGCGCCGCGAGTGGGGATCCCGATGGGGCGGCCCTTGCTCACCACATACAGCGCGCCGCCGTGATGCTCGGCGTTGAGCACCACCCGCACCCGCTCTCCGGTCGCGGCGACGAGCAGGTCGTACATCCGGTCCCGAATCCAGGACGTGCCGGTGAAGAAGTTGATGAAGAGCACGCCGCCGTCCGCCACCCGGGACCACGCGAGCCGCAGCCCCTCCACCGTGTACAGGAACGAGTCGAGCCGGAACCGCGCGTGGTTGCTGGCCAGCGACTGGCTGTCCACAAACGGGTAGTAGATGACGTCCCAGGTCTCCTCGGTGTCGCTGAGGAAGGCGCGACCGTCCCCGGCCCGGGCGTGCACGTCCGGTCGGTCGTAGGTGCCCATGGGATCGAGCTGGCGGCCGAGATCGAGAAAGACGGGGTCGATCTCCACCGCGTCCACGGACCCGGCGCCCATGGCGACCGCCTCGCGCACATCCACGGTGCCGGTCCCCGAGCCGACCACCAGAACGCGCTCGCCGTCGCCGACGTGTCGGAAGGCGAGGTTGCTCCACAAGCGGTGGCTCGGGTTGAGCTCGTCCAGCGGCACGCCGGCGCAGAACGACAGGAAGAACCCGTTGCTCATGACGTCCCAGCCCTGGGACTGCTCGATGAGGCTGACGCGCTGGTAGGGGCTGTAGTGATCGGCGCGGCTCATGGGCAGCGCGACCAGCAGCAGCGCGGCGACCGGGGCCAACACCGCAACCCGGGAGATGAGGCCCCCCAGCGAGGGCCAGAGCCCGGCCACCAGCAGCCCGCACCAGATGCCGAGCAGGCTCAGCGGATCCGACAGGAGCTGGTTCTGCAGGGTAAAGACGGCGCCACCGAGCAGGCCGCCGCCCGCCATCACCAGGTACGCCCGTGATGGGTCGCCGGCCCCGAGGAAGGCGCGCCCCTGCTGACTGCCCGTCAGCGCCATGACCGGCGCCACCGCAGCGATGATGAGGTAGGTCGCCAGCTGCAGATCGAACTCGGCCGCCTTCGGGTGCAGGTCTGCCACGGAGCTCCACAGGAACTCGGACGGCATCGTCTCCACCAGATCCATGGTTCCGAGCCACTGCAGGAGCGAGAAGAAGCAGAAGAGGAGCGCGGGGATGGCTGCCCCCAGCGGCGCCCACCGACGCGCCAGGAACCCCGCCGCCAACGAGAACGCCGCGAAGAGCAGCAGCAGGTTGGCGTAGTAGCCCGTGCCGCCGGCCGTCGTGACCACCAGGCGAATGAGCGCGAGCTGCGAGAAGACCGCGAGGACGGACCAGAGGAGGAGTTGTGCCATACGGGACCGGGTGCCGAAGCCCCCTGTGGTCAGCTCGCTGTCGCGGCCTTGCGCAGCGTGTCGAGCTCGGCGCGCAGGCCGTCGAGGCCCGTGGTGAGTCCTCCCACCGCCCGGCGAAGCTCTTCGCTGCGGTCTCCGACTCCAGGCCGCGCCGCCTCCAGGGTCTCCAGACGCTGGCCGAGCCCCTCATCCGCGCGGCGCAGGGCGACCAGATCGTCCTCGATGGCGTCAGGGCGGGTCTCCGCGGCATCCATGCGGGTGTTCAGAGCGGACAGCTGTCGCTCGACGGCGTCGAGCCGGTCCTCGAACTCCCGAATGCGGGGGTTGTAGGCCAGCACGAGCTCCCGCAAACCCCGGAGTTCCCGGGACTGGGCGTCCAGTGCGCGCACGACATCGTCAAAGGTAGTGGGAGCGTCTGCACTCATGGGAACCTCCTGATGCGCGGCGCGATCCCATCGCATCCCGGCGATCGGGACATTACCATCGGGCCCGATGCCGAGCCCCCCGCCCCGAGACTGGACCCCCTTTGTGACCGTGCCCGACGGCGGCAAGACCCCGGGGCCTCGCGCCCTGAGCGGCCCTGCGGGGCTGGGCGACCGCATGCGCATCGCCGCCTTCGCCGAGCTGCAAGCCCGCGAAGCGTTCCGCTGGGGCGCCGATGGGTTTCTCGGCGCGCCGGCGCCGCTGCGCGAGGCGTGGCGCATGTTGGCCGACGAGGAAGACAAGCACCTGGGCTGGCTGCTCGCGCGCATGGAACAGCTCGATGTGCGGCCCGACGGGCGCGCCGTCTCCGCCCACCTGTGGCGAGGGCTGACCGCCTGCGCCACGCCCCACGAGTTCGCCTGGTACATGGCCAAAGCCGAAGAGCGCGGCCGGATCGCCGGGGAGCGGTTCGCGGAGGCGCTGCAGAGCCGGGACCCGCAATCGGCGGCTCTGTTCGGGCAGATCGCGAAGGAAGAGGCGGACCACATCGAGTTGGCCCTGCGCTTCTATCCCGACTCGGACCGCGCATGACCGGGCGCTTCCGCGTGATCGTGCGCTCCATGGTGATCCTCGCCGCGCTGTGTGCCGGTTGCGCCGGCGTGTCCGCGTCCGAGATCACGCCGGAGCCACCGCCCGAGCCCAAGGTGCAGTTCGATGTGCTCGCTCGAGCCACAGCCGACGGCGCGCGCCTCGGCCTGCGCTATCGCATCGCGCCGGGCTGGCACATCTACTGGGAGAACCCAGGCGAGAGCGGGATGGCGACGTCGGCGACCGCGCAGGTGCCGGCGGGCATGCAGGCGGGACCGCTGCGGTTCCCGGCGCCCGAGCGCTTCGGCTCCGAGGTGCTCGGCTACGGCTACAGCGGCGAGGTGGTGCTGTTCGTCGATGTCACCGGCGCTCCTCGGGGACAAGCGCGCGTGGCGAGCCGCTGGCTGGTGTGCAACGACATCTGCGAGCCCGAGTCGGGGGAAGCCGCGGTGTCGCTGGACGCGCTCGCGGCACGGTCCACGGAGATGGAGGCCTTCGAGGCCCAACTGCCCCGACCTCTCACCGACACCGACGGCGTGCAGGTGGTGGCCACCGGCGAGGCCCTCACCATCACCGTGACCGACGCGACCGCCGTGACGCTGTTCCCGTCCCTGACCCTCGAGGCAGCGATGGGCGGCGAGCGCCCGTCATTCCTGCGTGAAGAGATCGTCAACTCACCAGCGGTCCACGCGCTGCGTGCCAGTCTTGGGAGCCCCCTGACGGGGGATGAGACCCTCGGCGTGCTGCGAATCGAGCGAGCCACGGGACCCTCCTTCGTCGATCTACGCCTCCCCCGCCCTGCTCCGGAGAGCCCATGAACCGCGCCGCCCTGCTCCTCCTCCTCGCCTCCCTCTCCTCCGGCTGCGGCCCCGCCGTGGCCGACACGCCGCCCGCCGCCGCTGCGCCGGCCGTGACAG
>Ga0222662_1000721_pt1 | contig 22910 bp, 27 predicted proteins | sample AntAcemetagen600_FD_179821 | JGI IMG/M metagenome (GOLD analysis project Ga0222662, IMG submission 179821) | Saline water microbial communities from Ace Lake, Antarctica - #600 | ecosystem: Environmental > Aquatic > Non-marine Saline and Alkaline > Saline | place: Antarctica: Ace Lake...
GGGGGACTCCACCACGGGTTGGAAACTCGGTCCGCCTTGACCGTTCTGTTGCCAGCGTTGGAGACCGATCCAGGGATCGAAACAGAAAAGGTGTTCCCCGTGAGTGGCTTGCAGAAAAAGTTGAGTCTGCTCTTCGCGTTCAGGATCGGCGGTGACTACGGTCATAACGTTTGAGGCGCTGCTGGTAAAATCTCGATAAGCTCGCTCAAACCAAGCGTCGTCGAAGTTCGAGAAATCGATGCCATTTCGAGGAGTTGGGGGGACGGTGGTTGCCATAAAATTGTGGGGAGCTGAGAGTGAAATTAAAGGACTAGCAGAAGTGCAATGGCCCTTCCCGGCCTTCGCATGCAGTCTCCAGGATTGGAGTAGTATTTGGTTGCTGGTTTCTCATCCTTTTGAACCGGATTGCGACAGCCGTGCCAAATCAATGTTTACGATCATGACGGTGGTCGATTATTTGTCCCCACTCTGAGAATCACTCGGATTCCCAGCCAGAGAATATAAAAGGCTGCTGCCGGGCCTAGCACTTGTGCTACTCCGGCTTGCGCTTTCTCCACCAGAATGTCATCCGGAAAGATGGATCCAAGGACAAGCAGGCTGATAAACACAATTGCGATGTAGGGCATGAACTTTGCGAAAAGCCAAATGCTGCTGATCGCGATGAGGACTAGCGCAAAATTTGGAAATGGGGAGGACTCGGGCATGCCATTGTGGTGCGACCGGCATGCCAAATTGCACGGGAAGAGCGACTCTTCTTTTTGAACGGGCAGCTAATTGGGCCTCTCAGCCAATTGAGATCGAATTAGATTCAGGTTATCTCTGACGACGCGAATATTCCTGGTGGAGCGATCTGCTCGGAAGCACTTTTGATGTATACCGCACGACTTTGACCTTTCTCGTCTGCAGCGTTTTTGAATCAGGCTCCATTGTTACACGAAAGTGATCAGTCGTTTTGCGAAAGAAAAAGGAGGATCTCAATCCTCCGCTCTTGGCGAGTCAGAGGGGATTTGTTACAGATGAAGTGATCCCGTGTCTCGACAGTGTTTTGACATGCGTTAGTAAAGGGGGGGCACCAAGTGAACTGGACAAACTTGTCTGAAATGGAAACCGAATTGATCCATCATTGCTTTTGAATCTGGGAACACCTTTGAATATGAGACCAAACAAACCACCCCGCCAGTGCTACGACTGCGGATTGGATTATCCGTTCCCGGGTCTGGATCTGTTATTGCCTCATGACCAGTGGAAGAGGATCTTCCCTGAATTCGATGGCGATGGACTCCTGTGCCCGAATTGCATCAGTATTCGGGCCGCCGAATTAGGAGATGGCTGGTGTCTCCGCGCCATTGTTGAGGGAATGGAGACGATTCATCCCGGTATTGATGTGCCAAAGAAACTCTTTCAATCCCATGTGCCGAAGCCCTTTGATGAGGTGGCAGATGAGGAACTGTGATAATTCGGATCTGTTCCACGTTTCCTGAGTGAACTGGGTGGGTGGTGAATCCCGCTTCCCCTTCACCTCATTTCGAAACAATGGATGATCTGAGAGAGGCTTTTTGATTTTCCTTTTCGGCGAAAAATCGGTTCCCGAATTTGGCATAGGCGTTGCATGTGGACTGGAAAGTATGTTCTTCCAAATCCAATGAAAGCTCCCTTATTCCATCAGTCATTTTGCAGTGAGAAGCCTTCGGAGGGGCGACGGGAATCTGCGGGTGATGTCACCGTTTCTGCGCGGGAAAAGCTCAGTGCGTTTGAAGGCTGGATTCCGATGCATTCCTGGGACCTTACTTCGTTCATCGACAATGAGGAGACTTTGGAGCGAATGGGAAACTCATCGGAAACTGAATTCCAAACTGCTTTGGGGGAGTTTCTGGAGGTTGGTGAATCCGTTATTTTTGGGCTCGCCAGCAAGGAAGGCGGCGGAATGAGTTTTCGACTGGGTTTGCGAAGCAGTAATCGGAATCGAGGCAGATCATTGGGGGTGGCCTTGCGCTCTCTGGAGCATTGCTTGACCTTTGAGGAGGGTGAGACTTTTGCAGATAGTGCTGAGGATCGGTGGAGGGAGCTTTTACCGTCCACGGAAGGGCTTCCGGCAAAGAGTATAGAGCTTGGTTTCGATCGAGGAGAATTACCCAATCAAGAGAACGGCACGATTGAGGTTCCAGCAGTCCGTTGGGAGATACGTCCTGATCGTCTGGCCTATCTTTTGGTCGAATGCGATGAACTCGATGCGGTTGAGGTAAGTCTCAAAGCACTGCCGGAGTCTGATGAATGGGATAGCATTGAGAGAAGTGTGCAAGGAGCCATGAAGCACTGGGGAAATGCTCCCCAAGCGAATAGGCTCACGAACTGGATTGGAAAGACAGCAACTGGGAGACGGTTTGAGATAAGATGCCGGGTGGCCTTCAATGATGAAAGTCACCCAGAGGCGTGGGCTGATATGCTGGGCCGGGAAGTGTTTCGATCCAAAGCGGTATTTGCGAGAGGCGGAGTCAATTGCGAGGCGGGGAAGGTTTGTAGAACCTTCGGTGAAGATGATCTACCCTTGCTAATTCCTACGGTTGAATTGCTACGTGAATCCCGCTTTCGCAGTCGCTACCATGCCCGGATTCCCAGATTGCCGATGGAGGGGTGTATCGTAGGAAAAGTGGAGGGTCGCGTTCTCAAGCTTCCTGATTCTGGTCGCCAGCGGCATACCTACATTGTGGGAGCCACGGGGACGGGCAAGAGCACCCTTCTTCACCAATTGATCCGGCAGGACCTTGAGAACGGAGAGGGTGTTATCGTGCTGGATCCTCATGGAGATCTCTGCGAAAGCGTTCGGCAGGTTGTTCCCGCTGATCGGGCGGACAGCGTCATTGTGATCGATCCGAGTGGGGAAGGTAGTGTTCCAGGGTTTAATCCTTTGGCGATCTCCGATGATCGGTTTCGCGACATTCGATGCTCTTTTGTGATCGGAGAGTTCTTAAACTTGTTTCATCAATTGTGGGACGTGCCCGAAGCCTTTGGGCCGATGTTTGATCTATATTTCAGGAATGCTATGGCCCTTCTCATGAGGAGTAACTCAGAGAAGCCTGCTTCTTTAGCCGATTTTCAACGGGTATTTACTGACGCTGCGTATCGAACCCGGTTGATCAGAGATTGCGAATTGCTGTCGGTAAAAATGTTCTGGAGAAAGATGGCAGAGGCGGCTGACGGAGAAGCAAAGCTGGAAAACATCGCCCCTTACATTGCCTCAAAAATGGATTGCCTGACCAGTGGAGGATTTGTTTCTCAAGTGGTCTCTCGGGTCGACACTACGTTGAGATTGGAAGAGGTTATGAGTCGAAAGAAGATCCTCCTCGTGAACTTGAACAAAGGCCTGATTGGCAGTCGTGAATCCCGGCTTCTCGGGATGCTGCTGATGACGCAGATTTTTTCAGCGGCAATGGGAAGGTCTCTCCAACCCGAAAGTGAGCGGACTCCCTGTCATCTCTACGTAGACGAATTTCAGAATTTTGTATCTGCGGGTATGGCTGATATGCTGAGTGAATCGAGAAAATTCGGGCTCCAACTGACGCTTGCGAATCAAACGCTGCAGCAGCTGAGTGATCAAAGAGGAAACAACGGACTTTTGGATTCGGTGTTGGGAAATGTGGGCAATCTGATCGCGTTTCGGCTTGGAGTAAGAGAATCGGAAGTGTTGGCACCCTTTACCCACCCGTTTACCCCAAAGCAAATGCAGCGAATGCCAAACTTCCATGCTTTTGCCCGGGTGTTGGATGCAGAAGGGCCGATCGATCCAGTCGTGATGAAGACCATTGATCGCTAAACCAAATAGAAGAAAGATAACTCAATGTCAGAAATAGAAGAATTCTATCGAGGGATGACCCCTGATGGTAGTGGTCGCCTGATTGAAGAGGTGTGGCAAATGAGCCATGCGGAACTGGAACGAACCCACGACTATATCCAATGGCTCTTTCCGACTTGGGTGAGAAGCAAATTTGTGCCTGATGCGCCCGTGCTGGATTTGGAAATCAGGGAAGCTTTTCTTAACGACGAGGAGTTGCGGAGTCGACTTTTGTTGTCATTGGATCTCATGCTTAAATTCTTTGGTCTGGAACGACGAGATGAGGTGATTCGCAGGTCACCTGAATTTGACGACCTCAGAGATCACTGGCTGACGGTCGGCAACCATAATCAATTACGTCTCACCCGGATTATGCTTTCGCTTTGGACTCTGGGATTCGAACCGGTGGTCCAGTCGCTTCATCAATGTTTGCGGGTGATTGCTTTGGAATATCGCAATCGTGTCGCGGAGGAAACGCTCGCGCACTGGGACGATGCGGCGCGAGTCGGATGAAACCACGGGAGTCCGCAGCTGTGCAATGGCTCGACGACTCTTTCGATTCGACCCGGATCCGTTGGTGAATTTGGAACGCTTGTCGCTTGCTGTGGATATGCATACGACAAACCAAATCTTGAAAATTTCGACTGTCCACTTTTACCGGACCAGCTCAGCATTGATCCTGGAGAGAGCGGCAGACCTCAACGCGACTGGTGGTTTAAAGGCGCGTGTCGATCGCCTGATGGGGAAAACAAAACAAAACAAACCTAACCCGACTGTGCTGAGAGGAGAGAGACTGGGCAGAGAATTCCGGCGGATGGCTGAGTTGCTAGCGATGCCGTGTATTTTCGAATCGCTTCATCATCAAGGGTGTAACCGTGATCGAGATTTGGGGACTCGATGCGCTACCCTCAATAAAGGTCGCGCGAGATGCTAAAGATGACGTAGATCGAGTTGCGTTCCGAGAAAGCCACACAGAAGGGAGCTATGAAGTTTTTTCTTGAAACTTAGGATTGTTCCAATGTATTCTCTGAAGAGTGGCCGCACTCTGCGTATCACAAGCAATCACCGAATTAAATAAAATTATGGAACATAAAGACACCTTCAACCAAGAAGCTCCGAGCTTGGAGATCAGCGCATCTGATCTAAAGTGCTCCGCTTCGGCACATAAGCGGGACGAATATGGGAGCCTGCCGATGCCTAGCAACAGCAAGGATATTAGCGATGGCGGTGAAGACGGTTCGGATTGATTGGATTACCTTACTCAATCGAATTTCGAAAAGGGCGAGCTTAGCTCGCCCTTTTTTCGTGAAACAATTTCTCAGTGATGGCTCTCGCGGAACTACTTGGTCAGAACATAGACGAATCCGAATTTTTGGAGAAATTTTGGGACAAGCGCCCACTACTAATAAAAGGAGGCTCCACTGATCTGCCATCACTCTTCACAATCGAAGACATAGAGACGTGTTTAACTGAGGCTGATTATCGAGTCCCTCAGTTTCAAATGGCAGCAAACGGAAAGAAGTTTCCAAAAGAAAGCTACACGAGAAGCCGATCTTGGGGTAGCCATCACTTTAACGATTTAATTGACATACCCGCCGTGTATCGTCTTTGGAACGAGGGAGCAACAATAATTCTCCAATCACTGCATACAAATGCAAAGTCTCTTATTCCCTTCCTTCGAAGCCTTGAAAGTGAACTGAGACACCCCGTTCAAGGAAACGCCTATCTTACACCTCGGAGTTCTCAGGGCTTCATCGAACATTATGATACCCATGATGTTTTTGCTGTTCAACTAGACGGGCGGAAGCGGTGGAAAGTGTGGGAGGTTCCCGTAGAGCGTATTCCATTAAAGGATGAACATTCGCCCAAGGGGGTTCCTCCTGAAGGAGGGCTTTATTTTGACGGTATTCTCGAACAGGGTGATGTGCTGTATATACCGCGAGGGTATTACCATTGCGCGATGACAGAAGATTCATTTTCGTTGCATCTTACCGTTGGAATTCTGACTCTTCGACGGCTAGATGCGCTAAAGTGTGTTTTTGATGCGATCCTTGATGAAGTCCGCAGCAGCGGTGAGCCAGAGTGGCGCGAAGCGCTTCCAGTTCGATTCGATCAGAATGGCGATGAGAAATTTGATCGGTTAAAAGATTCGATTGTCGAGAGATTGCTTAGTAAATGGAGCTTAAAGTACGTGAATACGCGATTCTTGGAAGATGCTTGGCCTGTGAATCAGCACCTTCTTTCGCTTCGCGACGGACTATGTGATCTCAATGATGAAACCTCACTCACACTCGCACTCTTTGACGAGCCCTCTGTACAATTCAGGAAAAGCGAATTGGTTTTATGCTTCGGAGGAAGAGTGATGGAGCTTCCTCTGTCCGCGAAGACGGCGATACAAAATATTTTAGAACTCCGGACATTCTCACCAAAGGATCTCGTCGAATACGATGAGTCGAGCAGGGTTACTCTTTGCCGCCATCTCGTTAAAGAGGGGCTGCTAAGGTTTTCGAACCCAAAGACGAAGGGCTAATGAAAACCGATAGCGCTCAATACTACGACCTGATTTATTCGTTCAAGGATTACGACAGAGAAGCCGATGAGATTATCCGCATTCTTGAAGGCCAAAATTCTGAATGTCAGACAATTCTCGACGTTGGCTGTGGGACTCATGAGCTTGTGAAAGGGCTGACTAAGCGATTCAAAGTTGACGGGATCGACCTTTGCGATGTCTCCATATCTATCGCAGAAGAGAAAAACCCAGATGGAAATTATAGCGTTGGTGATATGCGGAGCTTCGATCTCGGTCGTCAGTATGATGCTTTGATTTGCTTATCTAGTTCAATAGGCTATTTGGCCGACTACGAGGATTTGGTTAAAACAGCGGAATGTTTCTCAAAGCATATCAAGCTCGGAGGATTGTTGGTAATTGAGCCATGGTATTTCCCTGAAACTTGGAAAGCCGGAAAAGTGGCCATGGTAAAGGGTGGGGATCAGGACGTGAAAATCGCCCGTGCTAGCACGAGAGTCAGTCGGGGTACGGATTCTGTTGTTACCTTTCACTTCATGGTAGCTCAGAATAACAGAGTCGAATATTTCGTCGAAGAACACCATTTAAAACTGTTTTCGAAGAGGCAAATAAATGAAGCATTTGAGAATGTTGGTTTCAATATGGCACATTCTTTTGATTGGTCGCGAGGACGAGGGCTTTTTGTGGGTAAGCTTGAACATTGAGCGCTATCGGATGAACAAAGAGAGCCGTAAGTGGGCGACCGACTAGAACTCTCATTCTTTCACCACGGAGTCGGTTACAATCATCAAGATGAATTTGGAACGCTTGTCGCTTGCTGTGGATATGCATACGACATACGCCCACACAGAAAATGACCTGATCATCTCCACTCCAAATGTGAGAGAACGTCGACGTACGGCTCCTGCGGTCCTGGTGCATCGACCGAATAGGGGCAAGGATGCTTACCGACGGCATTCACGCAATCTTCGCCAGCGACTACAGGAGAGCGGCTGGTAGTAGCCTGCATGTCATGCTTATATCAAGTCTGAATAGTAAGAAGACTATCGAATTCATCGGTATCTGGTTGGCCTTGGAAAGCCCAAAGCATCGGATTAGAATCATTTTGTAATCATGCCTGATCATCCAGATTTAATGACTCGGCTTACCTTCATCGTGGATGGCAAGACGGGCTACGTAGGTGACGATGGAGAGTTGGTGATTCCGCCACGATTCCGCAGCGCTCGCTTTTTTGATCCCGTCTCCGGTGTTGCGGCAGCTTGTGAGAAAGCAGATCAATGGGGCTTCATTAACTGGGAGGGTAGGTGGGTCGTCGAGCCGAAATTCCATCGCGTTGAAAATTTTGATCCGAACACGGGTCTTGCCGTGGCAGAGATTCTCAACTGGGATGATCTGTCCCTGCCGGGCGGTCGGATCGCCGGATTTATAAATCCAAGCGGCATCTGGGAAATCACTCCGAAGTTTCGTGATCTCAAACGCTTCGATCTTACCACGGGGCTGGCACCGGCAAAGGATTGTAACGAAGGGACGTGGGGTTTGATCGACAGAAAGGGCAACTGGGCGGTGCCGCGCCACTTTTGCGATATCGACACGTTTCCCGGTTCGGACGGCCTTTTCTGGGTGGAGGTCGCGCTTGAACATCGGGTCGACGTGAGCAGAGGGAATCGAAGCACATCCTCAATCGGCGGGAATTGGGGTGTGATTGACAAGAATGGTGATTGGGTGATTGAACCGCAGTTTTCGAGTGTCCGCGTGAAGTCGTGTGAAGCCGGTCTGGCTTGGGGGATTTTTGGAGGGATCAATGGTCAGGAGATGGGCGTCGATTCGAAAGGTCGGTTGATTGCCTTTGATCCTCCTGCCGACTCGATCAGCGAATTTAATTCGGAGACGGGTCTGGCAGTCGCTTGCGCAGGCGATCGCAGCACTAATCTCGGTTGGGTTTCCCGGGTGGGGCGCTGGGTGTTACCACCACGCTTTGCAAGCCTCGGTAGTCTCGATGCAGGCTGCGGTCTGGCCGTGGCCGGGACACACTCCTCTAAAATGCTGGGATGGATTGATGAAAGAGGTGAATGGGCGCTGCATCCCAAATTCGAAGCACTTGACTTGCCATCGCCTTGCGATGGTCTTGCCTGGGCAAATGAAAACAAGGTTTGGAGCGTGATCGACCGGAAAGGACACATTGTCGCCGCCTTCCCCGAACTTACCGGTGTCGCAATAGATTCTTCGTCACGCTTGAGCAACGTGGAGGTAAAGGCATGGGTGGGTGCAGGTAGTGAAAAACGATGTGGATGGTTCGATCGGAAGTCCGGCTGGATTGTATCTCCTCGCTACCTCGCTTTGCAGGCGCTTCCGTTTCATGATTCGGAACCGAAATTTTTCTGGGTGGAGTTTGAAAACGAAGAGAATGAGACAGCGCAGTATGGTTTGATCGACAGGAAAGGCTGCGAGTTATCCCCGACAAGAATCACGAGAGGGGTTGACTGGCCCGATATCACCTTTCTAGAATGCGGTGGATCCTGGAGTTTTCTGGAGGTTTGGTTCGGTCGCCTACCCCGTGCTGTCACATCTTACGGGTTCTATCTCAACCAAGACACAGGAAAGGTGATAATTCAGGATCCCTATCGGTTATGAATGCAAAGAAGTTCAGCGTTGAATCCCGGGGTAGAGGGACGGTTGGAGAGCTCAAAGGAAGCACTCACCAGTTCTACGAGGATCGCTATCGTTTGCTGTCCGGGGAAATTGATCTCGTCCGAAACGCAGATCGAGGAGAGATCTTCGCGGTCTTTGATGGGGTGGGAAGTGCACCGAAAGGAATGCGTGCTGCTCAGGCGATGGCGGACGCTCTCATCCAATTTTTTACGGAGCCGGACAATCACGATCCGACGAGAGAAGGATTGGGAAAGCTGCTTTTCGATGCAAATGTGACGATCCACAATTGGGGCTTGATTCCAGGAAGTGCGCGTCCCGTGGGAGCCTGTGCAGGCACTGTCGCCTGGGTATGGGATAAGAAGGTGATATTATTTCATGCGGGGGATACCGAGGCATGGTCTTGCACCAATGGGCAGACTTGTTGTGTGGCTTCTAGTCCCCACGAGGGTGAAGCTTTGGTGCAATACTTTGGTCTAGGAGAGAATCTGAAACTCACAATTCGTGAAACCACTTTAGATGCCGATGGGAGGATGTTGCTATTTTCGGACGGACTACGGAAAGTGGTTCTTCAATCTGTCATCGAAACGTCGGTGAAGGGAATGGAAGAGCCTGAGATGGCGATTGGCAATCTCATGAAGATTGCTGAGGGAAACGGTTTTCCAGATGATGTAACGGCACTATTGATCACGGGCTAACTTGTCCTCACGCTGGAGCTTATTGATTGATGATTATCGAGGAACTTGGCAGGCATCTTCTGATTGAAGACCGTGTTAGAGCGGAAGAACATGTTCACGCCGATCGCGATTTTTGGAATGTGATTTCGTTGATAGGGCCTCGAGATTTGGCCTTCCCGGAAAACTATGGCGCGAAATCCATCCACACTGAACGTTTTGAAGATGTCGAAGACCCCTGTGAATTCGGTTCGGTCAGGTCCGTTCACCTGAAAAGGATTTTCGCCTATGTCGACGCGTTGGACTTCACCGAGCCGATTTTGATTCACTGTACTCTGGGCCTTTCCCGGAGCCCAGCGGTAATGTTGGGGGTCATCGCCCGTTCTCTTTACCTAGACGGTGAAGACGCACCCGTTCCGAAGGCATTGGATATTCTGATTCAGCTACGGCCGATAGCAGGGCCGAACATGCTGGTAGCAAGACTGGCTTTCGAACAGTTTTTGCCTTCTGTTGAAGTAGAGATTGCTCTTGAGATGGTCCGCTCGGATAATGTTCTGAAGGGAAATCGTTTCCATAGGTCCTGACCACTACGTTCAAGCTTTCTATCACCTGTCTTTGCGGGAATGCCTGTCCGGCTAGGTGCCCTTGTATTGTGCTGAAGGTGAGAAGGGCGGGTGCCGATAATGATGGTAACTTTTTGGCACGCTCGTTGCAAAGAGGTTTTCATGAACGAGACCTCCAAAACTGCGACAATCACCCACAATGGCAATTCATTCACCATTCCGGACTGGATGCGTGAAGAGGGCGTTACTGCCGGGCAGTTGAGGTCGCATCTAGATCTTTCGTCTGACGCGGAACCATACCGGCAGACGTCATCCGGTCACGAGCTGATTTCTGACGATCAGCCTGTGCAATTGCAGGAAGGAGACCGGCTGGGCAGTGTGACTCGATTTACTGCGGCTGGCCCCCGTGTCAATACGCAGCGAGTCAATGAAGAACTCAGACTGCTCGAGTCAGTGGCCCCTGGAAAAGTCGATTGGACAGAAGATCTGAACTACGTGCGGATTCGTGACTATCGGTTGCCAAGCGGCTACAAACCGGAGACGACGAATGTGCTGATCGTTGTTCCAGATAACTACGGGTTTGGAGTTCCACTGCGGGAGTCATACATCGATCCGAACATCCGGCTGCAGAGGGGAGGAAGATGGACTGAGATTCCCCACTACTTCGATAAAGAGAAAACGTTCGCGAAAACGAAGCGTGCGCGGCTCAAGGGGTGGCGGTTTATGTGCGTGGAGTTCGACCGCTGGAAGTCGGGGGACAGCTTTCTGACCTATCTCGATGGTTTGCGCCTGTTCCTCAGTGATCCTTATCGCTATCCGCACCAGCACTAGTCTTTCGAAGAACCGTATCGCGTCGATTTATGAAAACATCCTCCGCCCGCAACGTTTTAAATTCCCTTGGGGAAAAAATGAAGAACGCATCCACACAAGTGGTTGGTTGGCGTTCTCATCCGAAGCGGAAATCTAGCGCTAGTTCGCTCAGAGCTGGGACAAGTTCCTCACAAGAGGCTGTTCTTGTCGCCCCTGAGGGAAGCTGGCGAGATCTTCGGGAACATTTGCTTAGACCGGATGGATTGGAGCGAGTCGCGTTTTTGCTCCTGGGCGTGCGAGAAAGCGAAGATGGGACAGAGTATTTGCTTCATCGCGTGAAACCGGTTGCCGACTCTGATTGCAGCCAACAGAGTCCGGTCATCATTGAGCCGAATCCCGTTACGGTTCTGGACAATTTTGGTAGCTATACCGAGAGCGCTGCGTCCGCTTTTGCCCATGTGCATAGTCATCCATTTTCTGGACGGCCAGAATTCAGTGCTGGCGATGACAGATTTCTCTCCGGACACCTCAACAGCTTTTTTGGTTACTTGGATAGTGCTGAGTCGGATCGGCCGCGAAGATTCCTCAGGATGGTTTTAGGGACCGCCGAAGACGGATTCTACGGGGAAGTATACGACGAGAAGCAGACACGTATTCATCGTATCCGCGAAATTCGGCTGATAGGCAACAGTGGAGAGCGATTCCTCAAAGCCACTGTTCAGAAAGTTGAGGAGCCCTGTGAGCAAGCCGAAACATTGGAGCCGGCTGAACATCTGGACCGAAATATCCGTTGGTTGGGGAAGGATGGGCAGAAACGCATCTCTGAACAACGAATTGCAATCTGCGGACTGGGCGGGATTGGAATGGAAATTCTCAAGCACTGTCGGGGACTCGGGTTTCGGAAGTTCATCCTGGTTGATCCTGATCGATTGGAAGCCAGTAACTTGAATCGTCTCTTCTGGTCGCCTTCAGATGTCGGGAAAACGAAGGTTGAGCTGGCGGAAGAATTCGTTCACGCACTAGATCCTGAGGCCGATGTCACGACGTTTTTCTCAAAGGTAGAAGAACCTGAATGTGAGATGGCCCTCTTAGGGGCTGACATTATAGTTGGTGCGACGGATTCGGATTCGGCCAGGCTCTCCATCCAATTGCTGGCGGCACGCCACTTGAAGTCTATCGTTGATCTTGGCGCAGGTATCCATCTCGATAAAGCCAGACAGTCTGTGATTGCGATGGGCGGTCAGGTATCCTGTTACATTCCGGGAGGGCCTTGTCTCTGTTGCCAGGGGCTGAATCCGGGAGTGATTATGGACGAGGGGTTGCGCGAAGTTCGGGAATCGGTTGGATATATTCGAGGGACAAACGTGTCGCCGCCATCGGTTAGTACAATCAATGCCGTGATTGCTGGAATTGCCGGGGATCTCCTCGTTCGCCTAGCAACGGGGTTTGGGGAAGTTCCGCGGTGGGTTGGATATGACATGCTGACGCACAACACTCAGCAGATGTCCTTCCAGCGAAGACCCGGGTGCCGAGTCTGTGGCGATGACGGGATTGAAGGAGTTGGAACAGGCCTGGTTTCGCCGCTTCCTGCGAAGGGAATCGAAGAGGAAATATTCCAAAATCAGGGTGCGGCTGGTTTGGCACAGGAGTCGCAGGAGGCATAGCGGAGACGCTTCAATGTGGATTGAACCTACGAATATCTTAATGACAAAGAATCGATGCCAGCAATGCGGGACCCTCAATGAGAGTAGGGGCGTGAGTTGCCAAACATGTGGGGTCACCATTTCGTCGCCACCCGTTTCAGCATTGTCGGATTGGTCTGCCTCAGATTCGATGGGGGAGGAAAGTCGGCGTCCCACGAATCGACCTTTGGCGGGGAATGGTATGTCTCTTTTAGACAGTTCTCCTCGAGCCGGCCAATCATCGTTGAGTCGGCAAGATGCGGTCCGGGGTGAGAACGAACCGCTCCGGGGACGAGTTACTGCCCGGATTCTTGCCGCTGAACCAGTGCTTCAAGAGCAGCCGGACTTTGATGGGTTCCGTTTCGCTACTAGGACAATCTGGATTCTCCTTTTCCTGGGGTCGCCCGTCATGATTGTTTACGGATTGTTTCAACTGGGTGGGATTTTGCCAGCACTTCTCGCCTTGGGATTGCTACTTTTCGGGCTCCGCTTTCTATCTCCCACTAACCTCTTCTCTCTCTTCCATCTGGCAGCCCTCTTAAATCCTGCAGGGAGAAGAAACCACGACCCAGTTCCCGTTCGCTACTACCGCGTGAGGACTGTTCACTCGGGGCAGGAGCATATCGTGCGAATGAAGGGGCGACTAACTCTCGGGAATATTCAACCGGATGACATAGTGACTTTTCAAGGGTCTTGGCGCGGTGGGATTCTTCGAGCATTCCGGGCCTTCAACCACCGAAGCAGAGCCGAAGTTGCCATTGGTCGGTCATACTCCTGGGTCGGATTCGTTGTTTCCCTTTTTGTCCTTGGAGCCCTCATTCTCATGTTCGCGGAACCAGTGGGTATGATACTCAGTCGCGTCAGTGAGCTGTAAAAAATTATGATCGATTTCTCTCTGCCAATGAATGACTGCATCTCAGATGGAATTGCCCGTCTTCTGCGGTCCGAACTCGATCAGGCGGCGGCTGGATGGGGCACGAATCCCGCAATGCCGAGTGACTATGGATTTGTTCGCGTTGCTTCTCTTTCGGTAGAGAGGTCGGAGGAGATTAGTTTTCCGTTTCTCCATTCAGCGGTAGCTCTTCTCCTGAGGGGAATGGCAGGAGTTGGGTCCCCATGGTGCTACTCGCTGGTTGGGAAACCGGGCTGGATTGAGCTATACTGGGGGGTCAGGGGTAATCAGGGGGCATTGATTACGGAGTTTAGAAACCGGTTCGTCGCGGTATTTCCCGGGGCAGAAATATCAAATCAATTGAAGTCCGGGACTGAGTTTTCAGAAGACTTGGGAGCTCTCCCCTACACGGCAAGATTTTCTGGTAATCCGCGCAGCGTCGATGAAACGCGGCCTTTTGATTCTGCATTGAATGACTCTTCGGTCGGATATCGTAAGGGTATTGAAACGTTGGTAAGAACGATGGAAGGACGATCCTGGGCGTGGCTAGTGTGTGCTCAGCCGACTGGCGATGCTTCCATTGAATCCTCTTTGTATGCTTTCCGGCGCGAGCTTCAGGAATTGAGATCTGCTTATCTTCGTCAAGGAACAGTCGAGGCAGAGAATCATCCCCAAGCCTCGGCTTATGAGGCTCTACTGGAAAAGGCGATTGAGAATTTCGAGAGGGGACGAGGCGAGGGTATGTGGAAGACTTCGGCGCATCTTTTCTCTGATCTGCCATCCACCCTTGAGCGGGGGGCAATGGCCTTGCGGGGAATATTTTCGCACTCTATGGCAGGTCCGGAACCGGTTCGGATTATTCCCTGTTCGAGTCCTGCCGGTAGGAGAGGGCATCTTGCGGAAGAAAGCTCTTACCTGACATCTTCGGAAGCAGCTTCTTTAGTTACTCCTCCCGCAGAGAGCTTTGCGGGTTTCGAAATTTTGCGGGTGGAAAGGTTTCGGCCGACACCGCAGCGTCCAACCACCGAACCCAAGATTGCGATTGGGACAATTCAGGATCGATCAAACGCCACGCCTCACTGGTATGAAGTGACACTGAGTAGTCTTGCCGGGCACGCACTGATTGGAGGGATCACCGGTTCCGGCAAATCAACAACGGTTAAGTTTCTGCTCCGGCAGATTTGGCAAGAGCACGAAGTTCCCTGGCTGGTAATAGAGCCTTCGCTAAAATGCGAATATCGGGAAATGCTACAGACCGAATTCGGAAACGATTTGCGGGTCTATACCGCAGGAAATGAACCTATCGCGCCTCTTCGGATTAATCCACTGGCTGTGCCGGAGGGGATATCTGTTCAGCAGCATATTGACAGTCTTTGTTCGCTCTTCAGCGCAGCGTTTTCCTGGGTAACTCCGATGCCTTACGTGCTCTCGGCGTCGATGCACCGATTATATGAGGACTTTGGCTGGGATCTCGTAAATGGTGTCCATCCAGGTGGCGTGGAGTCGAAGCACCAGCCTACCCTGGCTGATCTCATTCCCGTTGTCGAAAGAGTTGCAAAGGAGTGTGGGTATGATGGGGAAGTGACTGCCAATGTTACTGCGGGAATTAGGACTCGACTTCGAAGCCTTACCCAAGGAGCAAAGGGCCACCTTTTCAACAGTCGTTCCGGGCATCGTATGGAGGATCTTCTGAGTCATCCTACAGTGATAGAACTGTCCGCTTTAGGCGATGATGAAGAAAAGGCGTTTCTGATGGGAGTGCTGAGTTTGAAGATTGCCCAACACTGGCAGGCTTTGGGAGGATCTGATGGGAAGCTGAGGCACGTACTGGTTCTGGAGGAGGCGCACCGGCTGCTTTCTGGGGGCTCGTCCACATCAGGAGCATTTGAAGCGGCAGAAGCCCGGTCGAAGGCGATAGACCTTTTTTGTAATCTCATGGCTGAGATAAGGCTGTTTGGTCAGGGTCTATTCGTGGTCGATCAAATTCCCGGTAAACTTGCTTCAGAGGTGATCCGAAACACGAACCTCAAAATCGGTCATCGCCTTCCGGCAGCCGATGACCGAATCGCCGTGGGGCAGGCGATGGCTCTTAGAGATGGGCAGATCGATGAATTGGCCCGTCTTTCCACCGGAGAGGTGGTTGTTCACGCGTCGGGGCCTGAGGAAGCCGGGCGTGTAAAGGTTCCACGGGGCGTTCCGACTGATTCTCCGGCAGCCCCTGTGTCCTCAGAAGCAGTGAGGGAGCATATGACTTTGTGGAATATTCCATACGATAATGGTGAAACTGGGCATCCCAACGATCCTCCTGAGATGAAGCCTGTGCCGATCGTTGATCTCCCACAGTGCCTTGGTTGCGAAAATGATTCGTGTGGTTACCGGAGAACTGCTCTGAAAGCATTGGCATTGAGAGACAACCGAAATGCCTTCAAAGCTGCGGTTGATGGAGGGTGGAAACCACTTTGGCAATTCGGCATGCGTGTTGCTGCGGAGGGAATAGAAGAACGGTCGGCACCAGAAATACTCTCAAAGTTGGCATTCTGCATCCTCATGAACCTGGCCAGTTTAGCGGGATGGGATGCGGATACAGCAAGTCGATTGAAGCGAAATCTTCAAGTTTTGATGAGCCGCGAACTATCTCCCCCAAACGAATGAAAAGAAACGAAAGCGAAGGGACAGCTGAATCTGCTGTCGAACGAACCTTTTTTGGGGACTTGGACAAGGCTGCGGTCGAACGACTTGAGGAGCTCTACGGGAATTCTGTTCCGGAAGAGACGATCGCCAGGATGAAAGAACTTCCTTCGAGTTTCGAATTCGGGGATTCGTTCGAAGAATCCTATGCGGAGATGACGGGCGAGAATCCTCCCCCCGGGGTCATGGGGTTTTCAAGTGGATTGGAAGTCCCGGCCCATATTCGCATTGATGAATTCGAAGGAGTTCCGGAAACCACACTCCACGAGCGAATGCACCAACTTGCCCACCCCGAAGCTCCTCGACTCTTCGGCAGGCCGCTCTACGAGGGGGTCACTGAGAATCTATCTCTCTCAGCTGGAGAGGTAGATGTGAATGCCGAGTTGCAGGCCTATCCTAACGAAACCAGAGAGGCTCGCCGGATTTCCGATCTTTGCGGAGAAGGGGCAGTGGAGAAGGCCTATTTCGAGGGCGACGACTCTGATCTATTGGAATGTGTCGACCAGGCTCAAGAGCGATCTTTCTTCGAGGCGCAAACAGAAGACAAGGAGGTCATTGATGGATGACGCACTGGGAGCCTTGGTTGGTGGTGTCGTTCTGCTTTCCTTGGCTTTGGCTGCACTAGCGTTTGTGGTGGTCGCAGCATTGATCGCCGTGGTAGTTCTCGGGCCTCCTATCGCCGGAGGTTTCGCACTGCGTCGGCTTCTAATTCGATACCGTTTAAGCAAACGGCTCAAGCGGCGCTCTATCGGTCTCTCGGTCATCCTTTTTTGTGGACCGCTCCTGCTCATACTCATTGATCACGAAACTTGGCCCATAGCGCTGTGGTCGGGAGTGACAATGAGTCTAAGTGGTTTGGTGCTGTTCCTGGCTCTGGAAGGGTTCCGGCAGCACTTTCTCTCACTGAGGAAAGAATCATTGAGCCATCAACTCAGAGGCATGGCTGCTTCATTATCCGTGTTCGCCAATCGCTATAAATCATGGCGGATTGCTGTCATGAGAAAATCGGTTCGGCGTCGCTTCGGAACCATTCTTCATGAACGACAGCGAATGGAAGACCTCGCCTCGGAAATTATTGGCGACGGAGATTCGCGATTTCTTAGCAGTGAGCGTCTTCGTCTGAATCGGGTGATCAGAGGATCTTCGCGGGATGAGATTCATAGGCTTCTTCAAGAGACTCTTGCTGCCCTTCGGCAGACTCCTTCAAAAAGTCCGCAATACCAGACACTAAGGCTCCATGCAGGTCTTTTTCGATTGGTTCTCTGCGAACGCCAAATCGATTCGAAGATTTGGCACACTTGGCGCAACTCCTTTGGAAAAGAAGAGTCCATTAGAGCCGGGATCGAAATCCTCGAAAGAGAAATTGAGGCCCACCGGAACGGATCCAAAGCCGCTGCTCTCTCAATCAAAATGAAGAAACGCCAAATGTTACCACTTTCCTGAAGACCCTCAAAAATTTCCAAGTCCGAAGCCCATGTCCGTCACCAGAACCTACAAACCGAGAATTGTCGTCCCTGCTCCTCAACTGCAGCAGTGCCAGGGTAACATTAAAGGAAGTCCATCAATGATGATCATGATGATGGCTCTTGAGAAAGTGGCCGCTGAGCATGGAGGAAGTCTGAGTTCAGGATACTTCGATTGCCGCGGTAAGTTGCATAAAACGATTGTCGGGATCAGCACTCCCAAGTTGGTGAATGGGCTGGGAATCGACGTGGACCCACAAGATGGATCGGTCATCTTTCGTTATGATCGGCAAAATAGCGATAGCGGACATGCTGAACAATTGTGCCGGGATATTTCCCGCGCCTATGCAGTCACTGCAGTGATGCAGGCACAGAAACGCCTCGGCTACCGGGTTCATGTGTTAGAGGAGAAAAAGGATTCATCGGGTCGACGAGTAGTGACGCGGGCAGTGAAGGTCTGAACAAATTTCCATGAAAGCGAAAGACACACAGTTGAGCGTTCATCGTTTCCTGCCACTCACTGAGTCGGAGGGGCCGGGCCGACGCGCGGCGCTGTGGGTGCAGGGGTGCCCGATCCGCTGTCCCGGGTGCTTTAATAAGGATACCTGGAGCTTTTCCGGTGGATTGAACCAATCTGTTGGGGAGGTCTTTGAAATGATTCAGGATGGACCACCAGTTGAAGGAGTTTCGTTTCTGGGGGGGGAGCCCTTTAGTTTTGCCGCTCCGTTGGCTGAACTAGCCCGCATGTGTCGAGATCAGGGATTGTCAGTTCTAACTTTTAGTGGGCACTCTCGGGAAACACTTCAAAAGAGCCTGCGATCAAGCTGGCAAAAGCTACTGCATGAAACAGATTTGCTACTTGCTGGTCCGTTTCTGGAAGACAGGATCGACCTTACACGGCCATGGGTCGGTAGTGAAAATCAGGAATTTGTCTTTCTGACTGAGCGATATTCGCACCTGCGTCCTATACTTACCAAGCTCCCCAATCAATTAGAAGCCCACATCGGCGAAGACGGAAGCCTATCTCTGAATGGTCTTGCGCGTGCTGAGGAAATCGCGGAGCTGGAAACCGAGCTTCTCAGACTTGGCTTGAACTGCAGTTTTACCTAAAAAAATTAGCGATGTCAAAAGTGATTCATACCAATATAGATTCTGAAGGAAATGTGCAAGTCGATATCGACGGGTTTGATCACATGGATTGTCTGAAAGAGGAGGAACGGTTTCGGCGCGAGTTGTCGGCGCTGGGACTGGAGGTTGGCTTGGAGGAGAAAACAGGGCAGCCACCTCGACTCTTTCAGCGAAATGGTCAATCGCGTGCTTCTCGAATATCGAATACATCTCCGTAATAGGGTGGCGGTATCGGCGCTTTGCTATTTTCCGTTTTTTTAGAGATCTGCTACGAGGGGGCGGTTGCGCAATATTCAGCGAAACCGCGTCATATATCTTTGATGAAGCGAAACATGTCGTTTCGCCACTTTTCATCAAACCACGTCAAAATCAAATGGCACGAGCTAAACACTACGTGCCGAAGATTTCGCGGTTTCTGGTCTGTGTTCTCTTTCACGAGAGGAAACGGAGAAACGTGTCGATGACGCGACTTGTGGACGAGTTGCTCACGGATGCGTTGAAATCGACTCCCGGGTGGGATGTCGCCAGAAATCAACTTTCGGAACCTTCGGCAGAAGAAGATAACGATCGGCAGAAAGTCGATCTCTAACACGAAACGCTCCATTCACGAGAATCGCCCGCCTTTGGTCATAACGACTGAAGGCGGGCTTTTTCGTGTGTGGACACAAACCTAACAAAACAAAGAAAGCATACAAAAATGGCTATCAAACTCATCGGCAATTATGCCAAGCGACTCGGCCTTCCGGGCTTCAGTTCACATCAATACAGTATTTCGGTGGAAACGGAACTTTCCGACTCTGGAGACATTCAGAGGGAAGCGTCACGGATCTATGATTTGCTGCAAAACGCGGTGGATCGTGAAATCCAACAAACCGGGTTCGTTCCTGGAGAAAGTTACGGATTGACCGAAAACGGCTCAACCAACCGAAACGGACACGGTTCACACGAATCGCCCAGAAATACGAATTCCAACGGAAATGGAAAAGCACGTTGGTCGTGCTCCGAAAAGCAGAAAGAGTTCATCGGTAACATTGTTGCGGAAAATGATCTCGATCCCGCTTCGGTCGAATCGATCGCTTTTGATCGGTTCGGCGTCGGCGTGCGCCAGCTGAACAAAACACAGGCTTCAGGGCTCATCGATGAACTTCTCGCTCTTTGCGAGAAACGAGGCCGTGCGTCGAACGGGCGGAATTAGGGACAGTGCGACACACTCTCGCTTTCCCTCACGACCTGTTCAGATGCGTCTTCAGAACGCGTTCTGCGGTATTGCCGCTTCGTGCGGTAATCCCGCATTTCATGGGTTCCTCGCTCTCGCACCCTGCGGGGGAGTCGATCCACCCAATCTTCAATTAAACCTCAATTACTAAATCACTATGAAACTAACAAAACACAATCGTAAAAGATCGATCAGCGTATTCGCTCCGGTCTTCCTTGCCGGTCTAGCCCTATTCGCAACGACCGGCTGCGGAGGTTCGTCTTCCTGGAATCCCTTCGACAGAGGGGAGCCCGAATGGAAATCTTCACACCGGGTTCTTGAGACCAGGGTCGACGGGCTTAAAGGCCAGATCGAGCAGGACAAAGCCCAATCGGAGCGTGCCGACTTTTGGCGGATCGTCGCGATCGCTTTGATAGCGGTCGCCTTCTTCGCCCTCGTCGGAGGAACTGCCCTCGGCTCCCGTGCACGTCGGGACAGTCACCTGTTCGGTGACGATGACGATCTCACACAACCTCTCGCTGAAGAGTCATGATGAAATCGTTTAATGAACTTCCGGACCACCGGGAGTTGCGACGCATCTGGAAGCAAGAGCCGCTTGAGCGCCCCAAGCCCAACCTTGAACTCACCCAGGATAATTGGGTTGAGCGGGGTGCTGAGGTGTTGGGGTGGTCTCTCGCTCACCTGGAATACTGGCTCAGCGAAAGCGGCTGGCTCCGAGCGTGGCTGCGGCTGAATTTGCTTCTCTCAATCGTCCTTACGATTGCGGGAACTCTTATGCTGCCACCGGTGACACGAGTGCTGGAGCAACTCACTCAATCGAGTCACCAGTTCGCAGCTATTGCCAATAACCTTTTCGGAATTGTCACCGGATTACCACCTGTCGCGATCAGTCTCGGTGTGCTCTATCTCGCCTGCGTCTTGGCCTGGCGAATACGCGCGAAGCTCTCCGGACGTCGCGGCGGACACTCACACGAGGACCGCTATCAGTGAGCAGCAATGCTCATTAACCCTATCGAAACCATAAATCAAAATACTAAAAAACATGAAACAACCACCCATTGAAATTCGGGTTGGCGATCTTAAGCCGGCGATGGTCGGCCTTGGAAAAGTCATCTCGACGAGGACAAGTTCCCCGGCACTTCATTGTGTCAAAATAGAGTCCCTGACTCGCAATCGCATTCAGCTCACTGCTACCGATCTTGATGTGACGCTTCGCATCGAGGTGCCGGTCACGGAGAATCAGAAGTTCGACCCCTTTCTCCTGCCCCTCGGAAAGCTGAGGGATAGAGTGAAAGGATGCAAAGCCGCGGATTACGTTCCGGTCGGTCCGCCGATCAAGGCATTAGCGTTGTCAGAGTTCCCGGAAACAACTGCGCTTCGTGCTACGCCCATTCCCTTGCCGGACAATGTGCCGGTGAGTCTGATGCGAGCGTTCTCCAGTGCCTCCCCGGATCCAACTCGGCATCTCCTTCGGGGTGCTTACCTGGATACCAGCGGCACAGGTCAAAAGGCGCATCGCATTGTCGGGACGGATGGTCGACATCTCTTCAGCAGCAACTCGCTTCACCTGCCGCACATCAAAGAGCCCGTCATCCTCCCGGATCACAAGCTCTGGCAGTGGAACCTGATCTCCGGTTCGCGACCCTGGACGTTGCGAATCGGTGGTGCCAAAGAAGGGGTTAAACCCTTCCGCATTGACGGGCCATTTTGGTCCGTTAGCGGCAAGTGCATTGAAGGTAACTATCCGAACTATCGGCAGGTCATCCCGCCGGAGTCTGACTTCAAGTCCGTCGTGGATCTGCCTGAGGAAATCGCTGAAGCAATGTCCCAGTTGATCCCGAAACTCCCGGGCAGGAAACTCGACAACCGACCACTCGGTATTCGTATTGAGAAAGGACTCGTGTCATTGCTTGCTCGTGATTCGCTACAGGAGCCGTGGCAGCTCTATCCCGTGGGCAATGCAACCCTCGAAGGGCCAAACTTCACCGTGTTCGCGAGACGCGACTATGTGGAGAAGGCGCTTCGATTCGGTCTTCACCAGGTGAAGGTCAGCGACGAATCGTCACCTGTGTTGTTTTGCCGGAAGGGGGATCTCATGGTTCTGATGCCCTTGCGCATTACGGATGCTGACAACGTCGTGCCCGCTAGAAACGTGACACCCGTGGTCGAGATTCGGAAGAAGAAAAAGGCACCGTCAAGAAAGGCGGCACCCAATCCTAAACCCGAACCGAAGCGAGCTCGGCGAATCGCGGCCAAGAGAAAGACTGCCACGACCGACCCGCTCAATGATGCGGAGGCCCGGATTGCGGATGCCAACCAGGCCCTGCTTGCAGTGGGCAGGGAACTCAAATCCGCGACCGGGTCATTGAACAAAGTGCGCAAACAGCGAAGTGGCGATCAGGAGGAGTTGAGTGGATTCCGCTCTCTTCTGCATTCGATCAGACACTTCGGAAAAAACAGCAACAACTGACCACGCCGAAATCCGGCACCCATAAACAGGCAGAAGGAGGCCCGCTTGTTTTCGCAATGCACTCATGCAGCGGAAATAGCGGGCCTTCTTCATTCCGTCTTCACCCATTCACTAACTACCTAAGTAGAACCAAAACCATCGAATCGAAAAATACTCATGAACACAAGCAACCAACCCAATACCGACCTCTTGAAGGTCCTCACTCGCGAAGGCGTTCTCATCAACGCCAGTGTGCGATACCCGCGTTTCCACAAGAAACTGAATGCCGCCGACCTCGGTCTTGAACCGGATCAGGTCAACGAGCGCCTCCTCAGTCTCGGTC
>Ga0222662_1000722_pt1 | contig 22761 bp, 32 predicted proteins | sample AntAcemetagen600_FD_179821 | JGI IMG/M metagenome (GOLD analysis project Ga0222662, IMG submission 179821) | Saline water microbial communities from Ace Lake, Antarctica - #600 | ecosystem: Environmental > Aquatic > Non-marine Saline and Alkaline > Saline | place: Antarctica: Ace Lake...
TATTATATGATTGGTCTCTACAATGTAAAAACTTAGGTATTTATGGTGGATTATTTGCAGTTGACTATAAATGGTTTATGAGCTATGCTTATTCTGATTTCAAGAAGTGTCATGCAGATGATTGGTCTGTTTATCTTTCTGCTAAAAAGAATAAAACTAAAATAGCATATTCAACAGCTATAGGCTATTCATATGAAAATAATGTTGATGAGTTTTTAAAACGACAATATAGCTGGATGAGAATGTATAATCCTGTATTATTTTATATAGTCGCATTATATAGTGTCCTTAATGTTTATTGCTTAATAAATGCCCCACTATTATTTTTAACAGTTAATAAAGCAATATTTCGGGCTCAGTCAGCAAAAAATATTACATGGAATGAGCAAATTATTAGAATCTCACAATTTAGATACAATTTAAGGAAGAAGAAAAATGACAATATTAAATCCTAATTCAGCAAACAGCACAGCATATACTTCTGTGTCTGGAGATAGAACTGCCCCCAATACATTAGCTACTATTTTAGCTGCTGGTACTGAATATTCAGGAGCACAGCTAAACACAATCAGTACTGATGATGTAAATAAGGTAACGGCAGCTGGAGCAAATGCTGCACATTTAATTAAATATCGAGTATTAGGTACTGAAACGCAATTAGATTTTACTATTAAGGCAGAAGATTCTGGTCCTAGTGCTTCTGATATATATTTCTATATTTGGAATGATAATTCTACAGCTTGGGAACTAATGGATCAAGATACGGTAGGTGCTATTAGAACTATGACCGATTCTATTACTACTAATGTAGCTAATTACATAGATGCTACAGATGATGTGTGGGTGCTGGCTACGTCTGGTTTGGGCGGTATGCATAATCTAGATTTATACTATGCACAATCAGAAACTACAGCAGCAGTTAGTTCAAGTAGTTCTAGTTCAAGTAATTCAAGTAGTTCAAGTTCTAGTAGTCCAAGCCCTATTTCTACAATTAGCTATCCGATTTATAGAAGTTTTAAAAGCGAAATTGGACAAATTGCTTTCAGCAAAATTAATTCAACTGCTTCAATATTTGAAGGGGCAGCAATAGCTATCGAAAATGGTAATATTGCTGTTAATATTAATAGTTCTGTTAAGTTTATTGGATTCGCTATAGAACAATCTATTAGAAACAAAATATTAGTAAGAACTAATGGAACTGTTCGGCTAAATATAGCAGCAGAAATTGGCGATTCTGTTTACATGACAGGACAAAACTCATTTGACGTTACTGGTACTATTAAAATAGGAGTAGTCGAAGATATTATTGATTCTGGAAGCTGCTGGGTCTACTTCGATGCTTTTCAGTTATAACCAAATCTTTAATATACGAACCACAGATAATTGAAGGAAAAAAGCCGACTATGGCCGCTAAGCCATAATCAGCCGTTTTGGAGAACTTTTAGTTATTTGCAGCATCCTTTGCTTCGAGCCAAGCCCCGATTACGCTTTCATGAGCGTTAACCGAATCAGCATCAGGATATCTACCATTCTTATTATGAAAGTCAACGACTTGCTGATTCATAAATGAATTGGCTGTTTCTTTTGCAGCAAGCTTTGCACGCTTCGCAAGCTTCGAAGCCCGTAATTCTGCCTTGATTTGACGAAGAGCTGGTTGCCATGCCGCTTGACTGTCCTTCATAACCTTGAATTGAACTTTAGCCGCTTCATCGAACTTCTTAATATCAAAGCCAGAAACTTCATTTAGAATAGTCATCGCATCTACTTTTAGATTCTCATACTGAGCACTTGTAATATCATATTGCTGTGACCTTAGAATAATCTTTACTAGTTCTTGATAGTTAATCGTTTGATTATTAACCAATGATTCCTTTACATTTTTTAAGACGAATTCGACGGTGGTTATTTGCTTATTCATTACAGTTCTCCAAAAAGTTAATCATTCAGAAGTTTAGAAACATTTCTTACTTCTCTTACACTCATACTAATCATTACAATCTTTCTGGACAAAGTCCTTTTTTGCCAATTTAATCATAAATTATCTCGTCCTCCACAATTAAATAGTTGATCTTATCTATATAGTTTTTGAAGACATATTTTTTTAATTGAGAATGATTCGCTTCTAATTCAAATTCTTCATAAATTAATTCTTTAATTATCGCTAAAGAATCTTCTATAGTTATAATCCCACCATCTGACATAAATACTTCGTGATCAGCTATATCTATTATATCTCGTACGTTTGCTTTTCTACTCATTGTTTTGTTCCCTTTGTTATTCGTTTTACATGTCTATTTAAAAAGTTTCTAAAATTAATCATTTCGATTTCCATATTAAATTTTTCCAAAAACTAAGAGAAAATATCGACTTAGCAACTTCATCCTGTTTTTCGGATTCTATACTCGATTGAATAACAGGTGCTTTATAAAACTGTTGATTTTCCGTAGACCAACTTAAAAAAGTGCGTTGTTTTATCTGCCAAACCAATTCTCCTTCTATACCCATGGGTATATAATACTGAATATCTACTGGGTATTTGATATAGCTAATAATCTCTCCATCTTTATTCTTATACGTCATAAATTCGTCTTCTAAAACTATTGTTCCTAAATCTTCTACTATAAATACATGTCTGTTTACTACGTTTTTTATCATATCGCCAGTTGAAATCATTTCAATCTCCTTTTATAATACTATCACTAGATTCTTCACTTCTGGACACAAGTCCTTCTTTGCCAATTTAATCATAATTTCAGCCATTTAAAATACCGCCAACGGTTAGTTGTTTAGTCTTTAATAGCTGTCTGAATTGTTTATTATTATCAAATTCGTCAATGTATTGTACAGCGAGCAGGTATTGGGCTGACGCTTCTTGCTCAGTAGCGTAGTAGCCGAGGTTAATCTTCTTACTATTAATTACAATTTGCGACAGCCATTTGTTATAACGTTTATAAAACGACGCTCCAACGAGACTTCCTAGTCTGTGGGATTCACGATTCTGTAAATTCTCTCTATTGGTAACAATTCTCAAATTTTCAATATTATTATTTAATTTGTCGCCATCCACGTGATCGAGCATATGACCAGCAGGAATATCTGCTTTTTTAGATAGAATATAAATGAGTCGGTGAAAATACATCCTTTTGTTTTGAAAACCAACAAGGCAGTAGCCGTCACAATTATTCTTATTTTCGACCAGCTTCCATTTGCCGCCTCTTTCCCACTTCCGATATAATTCGCTATCCTTAATCTTAAAAGTTTCTAAAATAGATTCCAATTCTGCCTTAGTTAAAATTCGTCCGTAGCAGCTACGCATGGTTGTGCTCCTCTGTAAAAAGTGTCATTATTATTAAATTCGACATTTTATTTTACAAGTCCTTCTTTTGCTAATTTAATAATAAATCAGCCATGTAATTAAAAAAGCCGACTAATCGTTTTCACAATTAGCCGACCCAGAGGAGCATGCAAAAAATGAGCTTTTCTTGCCCGTTCATTATAACCTAGAATCCTTCACCCTAATGCACACCCATTCAAATTCAGCGGCTTTCGCTCCAATCGCTGCTCTTCGTTCTTTTGAGAAGCCAGCTTTATAACCGCGTGGCATACTTCCAGAGGCGAACAGTAAGGCAGCCCCTTCGATAGTCAAACGACAGCAGGAACGGTCTGCGGCGATCTTTTTAAGCAAGTTCATAAAAAGTAGTATCTTTTCTAACTCCGGCAATTGAATTCAGTGAGCCTTTATTTACTAAGTCTGAAAGAAATTCACGAACCTGCACAGTTTTATAAGCAATATTTCTTTCGTCTCGCAGTGTCACGTGTTGAACTACCTGCCTAGGAGTTACTCTCCCTTCTTTTTTAATATACTCGAATATTTTAGAATGAATATTTTTAATATGAGAATTCTCATTCTCGTGGAAAAAGCTATGGAAGCAACTCAATCCGAAATACATAAAATTATAAAAACGCCTATAATTTAATAGGCTGTTACAAATAGTATGTCCACCTATAAATTGGCAGTCCGGTTTTACACACGAATCAATAATATCTTGATATTCATGAGCTACTGACATCTTCAAAGCCCAGGTTATAGCTTTTGACTTGAATAAATCGCTTCGCATAGTCACATGCGGATGATTTAATATCCAGTCTTCGCACACTGAATTAATAGTTTTTTCAAACTCTACATTTTCTTCTATTGAAATCCACACCTCAGCTTCTTCTTTTGTCAACTCCTTTAATAATTTCCAAGTTCTAACACACCGATCTTTTAAATGATTCGCTAATTCAAATGTATTCATCTGCTGAACATCTATATTTGGTAAGACTTCTTTAAATTTTTCCTTATTGAATATGGCAAACCGCCCTAGCAATCCTCCGTCCTGAGACGCGTCGTCTTTCATTGATTGCATCAATTCTGGCTGACCTGCAGCAATACAGCCTAACGCAGCATGATAAGTTCTTCTACCTCCGTCTTGCTTTGTATAATGAACTTCTTCAACTACATATTCTGCATAAGTCTTTAAAATTCCGGCTTGAGAACTAACTCCAGTTTTTAAAATACTTACTAATAAGTCTTGAAACTCGTCATTTATAATGATTATGCCAGATTTAAAAGCTGCTGAGCACTTTTGTTTAGCATAAAATAAGCCTTCTGCTGAATAATTATCTTTAAAAGAAGATAATTCCTCCTTTGTCGGTTGTTTGCATTTCATTAAATCAATCATTCCGCTCATAGTCGTGCTGCCTACCACCTGCCATCTGATAGATGAGTAATCACTACCATAAGAGAGAGCGTCTTTTGCCTCTTGAATTGCTGACTTAAATAAGTTTATAATACCTGTTTTTCCAGATCCAGTCCTACTTAGTGCAATTCCCCAAGGATTACATACATAACGATTAGCAGTTCCATTAGCAATTTTTATAGACTTCCCCGGAAGATGACCAGCAAATAGAGCTGATAGATAATAAGTAATGGCTGGATCAGCGGATTTATTAGACTTCAGAATTAAATCAGCTATTTCAATTGAAGTTTTAGACATTGCTTCTATTAAATAGCTGATTTCGTATTTTGCCTCACTCTTGAGTTCATGAGGTAGACTGTCTTTTATAGCCGAAGCCTCTTTTAATGTTCGAGCAGAAAGGTTTGCTAGCTTATCAGCTTTTACAATTAAATCATACGCTAGATCGGCCGCTTTAATACCTTCCTCTCTAGGAGTCCCTAGTGCTAGATTAAATATTTGAATGGCTTCTAGTGAAAAATTTGCTAATAAATGGCTATTAGAATAAGTCTTTATTAGACTTGAGGCATTCATTTCAGTTATTTTTCCAACTTTAGCATTAAAAAATTCAACCAGAGGAAGTTCGTCTTCCATTGCATAGTATAAAATATTATAATATGCGGTGCCTTTTAATATGTTTCCTATCAAAATTGTTTTAATTTCATTTCTCATTTTTTATTTCTCCTGATAATAAATTCATTGTCGCTTCAAAGTGTAATTCTATTTCATTTAATCCATCTTCCATAAATGACTTATCTATCACACTAATTAATTTAGCCAGCTTTTCTCTAGATTTAGGATTCTTCGCCGCCATGCCTATCGTTAGATATAACATATTCAAAGAATTATAGTTCTCCTTCTTTTCCGGTAAAGATAAATTAACTGCTATTTTTTCTATAGAACATATGACATTATCTATAGATATGCCTTTGCTGCTCTCACTTGTCTGCTCTAAACCAATTGAACGGTACGCATCAGGCACTGATTTATTCTCTAACTCACAAATTAATGTTATAATATTGCCCTTTATCTTTGTGCCATGGCAATAAAATCCTTCCCTGCCATCACTATTAGTCCATACATAAAATGATGGCGTATTATCATCATAAAATGGACTCTTGTAAGCTGCCGTATTACCGTTATCTCGCTCAGAATATATGCCTTTTTTATTTAAGTATTCAGTAATTGTTAACATAATAACTCCTTCAATTGTTCGTCTGAACACTCGGAAGGATCGCTTCCTTCGCATTCTACAGATTTAATATCAATAGAATTTCCAAATACCTGCTTCATCTGGTTTGTTATTCTTTCTGTGGCCAGTTTTCCAGCTTTATCACCATCTAAAAATAGGCAGATTTTATTGCTTAGCGTCAAAATTAATGCCATCCTATACTCATTTAAATCCGTTCCACTTAAAGCAACGCAGTTTCTATATCCTCTGGAATGCAAAGAGAGAACGTCAGCCTCGCCTTCTACAATTATTACATCAGAACATGACCAAGCAGCTTCTCTCGCTTTGTGGAATCCGTATAAATAGTTGGACTTTTTAAAGCCTGTCTCATATTGAAAACCTTTGTTTTCAAGATATCTTACCTTTAGTGCTATAGGTTCTCCCGAAACAGTATATTGTGGAATGGTCAATACATTTTGTTCTTGCCAGTATCCCCACTCAAAATCAATAGCTACTGACAATTTTATATGATGACTTTCTAGATAACTTAGTGCGGCAGACGATTGGTTTAGGCACAATTGATGTTTTCTAATACCAAGCTTTCGGTCAAAACTGGCCAGGTTCTCTGTTAATTCACTCATTTAAGCTCTCCTTTTTATTGATGAATTTCTATTATTCTATACAATTTTTTAGTTTTGGACACCTTCTTTTCATTTTTTAGCCACTGTAATTGATGTATTTTCTGATCGTAAGTCCTTATTTTACGTTGGTGCTTCGAGTGTTGGGAGCAACTGTAGAGACAGTCTACATTTAAATCTTTCACCAGCTAAATTACATAGATTTTAGCACCGAGTAGAGGCAAGTGTAGCTCGCCTAAACGTTTTTCTTCTACGCTTATTAATGCGTAAAAACAAGGTCAGAACGTCGAGTGTAGTGAGTGTAGTGTAGACATAGAGATATAAAGAAGAAGATTAATACATCCAAAAAAAAGTAGTTACTTCCGCACGTACGTGTACGCGTACGCACGTGAGCGTGTAAATATTAATTTTTTACATCAATAAGATACCAGCATTAATCAGAAGGTACTGTAGATGCCCCAGGATGACGTCCACAGCTAAAACCATCTCTGAGTAGCCTTTTTCATTGAAACGCGTTCTAGAGGCATCCAGCAGCGTTTGTCGGCTTCTGTCCTTTTTAGAGATTTGGTGTCTAAAATTTTGAAATTTGTAAAAAATAAATTTGCAAATATTTTTTAGCGAAATAATTATTATGAAGAATGAATACAAAATCTTAAAACGATTAAAACGATCAGTACGTACTAGAAGACTAGAAGGTATTAAATTTAAAGCATCTGTTTATTCAAAATTAGACAAGCATAATTCTAGACGTACTCGCAAGAGAATTAAAAAAGACTTAATGATTGACGTTGAACGTTGTGGTTGAGATGATGGAGATGATGGTGGTAAGGTGAAGGTTCGAGTTGTATAATGAAAAGAAACGGCAGGGACAGCGAAAGTGGGAATAATCTTTTTTCGCGAAAAATAAAAAAAGGAAATGCTTAAAAGAAGATTGAATGTATAATAATGACAGACACTTTTTACAGAGGAGCACACCATGAGTAGTTGCTACGGACGAAAATTGACGGAAGAACAGATAGAATCTATTTTAGAAACTTTTAAGATTAAGGATGGCCAATTATATCGAAAGTGGGAAAGAGGCGGCAAATGGAAGTTAATCGCTAATAAGAATAACTGTAACGGCTATTGCCTTGTTGGTGTTCTAAACAAAATGATGTTCTATCATAGACTGGTTTATATACTCACAAATAAGCAAGATGTACCTGTAGGCTATATGATTGATCATATTGACGGAGATACGTTGAATAATAAAATACAGAATTTACGAGTAGTAACCAATCGAGAAAATAAACAAAATTGTGAATCCCATCGACTAGGAAGATTAGTAGGTTGCTGTTTCGATAAACACGCTCAAAAGTGGAAGTCGGAAATTAGAATTAATAATAAGAAGATTCACTTAGGCCGTTTCGCTACCGAGCAAGAAGCTCATGATGAGTATCAACTTGCGTTAAAATATATTAACGATTTCGTAAATCCAAAACAATTTCGCGACCTTTTAAAGACTAAACCAAAAGCTGGAGAAATGTTCATGAAGATACTTAAACCTACTCCAAAAGCAGAACCTACTAGAATACAATCAACCACTGATTTTTTAGATCAATTAGAAAGATGCATGGCAGTAAAAGAAATCGTTATCTCTAAAGATTATACAGATTCTATAGATTTTACTGAATTTATGGAATTATTTGGGGAGGATATTCTAAAATGAAGAAGAAAGTAGTAGAAGAAACAAAAATATTAGACGAACTGAAAGTTCAGAAGGTTAAAAATGTTAGTAAGCCAACTTTCAATGAGTACTTGTCGATTATTTCAGCGTTTGTCAGATGGGCGTCCATTGACCTCAAAGAGATTGAGCAGATTAAAATATCACAAAAATCTTTTGTGTCGCTGCAATTAGACAACCCTGTTCTCGAAAATTTATTTAAGCAAATGCGGATTACTAGTTCAAATAACTTTAATAAAGAGATATCTTTCAGGTTAGACAACATAACATTCATTTATTATCTCGCATGAGGAAGTCTATATATGTCGAACAATAACAAGAAAGGAAAATCAGGCGAACGAGCAGTCGTTAAACTATTAAATGAGCGATTTACAATACAATGTCAAGAATTAGGTTGCTTCGCAAGAACTATAGGTTCAGGTAATAGATGGTCTCAGACGGACTGTTTAAGTAAACAAGCATCAGAATCTCTAGCTGGCGACTTAATAACTCCAGACTCTTTTAAATATTGTATAGAAAATAAGTGTGGCTATAAATCAATTAGTATCCACGATATCTTTGCAGGCTCAAAACAATTAGATAGCTTTCTAGTTCAAGCTATCACTGACGCTCAGAGAATCAATAAGTTACCCCTACTTATTTGGAAGTCAGATTATAAGCCGTATATAGTAGGGGTTAAAGAGTTAATAAATTCTAAAATCAGCATCCTTTATAACGATTGGTATATCTACAGCTTAACAGACTGGCTAGCACAGGAAGATAAGCAATTTTTTAGCTAAAATAATATTTCTGGGCAAAAAGAAGGAAATCAAAGATTTGAATAGAATATAGAAGATCATAGGAGAATATATAATGAGTAAAAACTTTCAAATATCAACAGAAGAATCAGAGAAGTTACTGAACATTGCAAGGTCTGTAGCTTCAAAATTCGGTGGATCAGAAGATAATGTTCAAGAAGCTTATAGAATAATGCTAGACATCTATACAAAGCGAACACAGGCAGGATTACCTATCTCTAAGAGCATACTAAAGCTGCGTGCTACGGGAATTCTATATCACTACACAAACCATAACAAACCAAAACCAGAGCATCTGTTTTCAGACTTAGGTGACTCAAAATTTGATAATGTAGAAGATACCAAAAATTCAGATATATTATATAACCTGTCAAAAAAAGAAATATTAACAAAGATCGAAGCATTGCTCACAAACGACAAGTATTTAATAGGTACAAAATTCGGCTTGTTTGGTTTTGATAAGCTATCATTAAAAGACGCAGCTATTAAATATAATATCTCACATAAGAAAATAGAAAAGCTCACAAATTTGGCTATCAAGAACTTAAAAAGCGAAATAGAAAGAGCTGGTATTCCTAATCCTTTTTGAGAGTTAAAAAATATGAGATATATAATTATTGTCAGTGTCTTATTAATGGCAGGCTGTGCTACTCAAATTTCTCCTGCAAAATCAGAATTAAAAGAATCCTCTATAAATACATCAGGTGGAGATAGAAAAATTACTTCTATTTATATTGACGAAACTACAGGGAGTAAAACAGATTCTAAATCTGCATCAGGAACTTCTGCTTCTTCGAGTATAATCTCTAGCGGAGATATCAAAGACTGGAGTGCTGGTATCCCTGAATTACAACTATCAAGCATTAATTCTGGACAAGCCCAATCAATCGCTTCAATCGCTTCTGCAACTAAAAATCCAATGACCATATTCTTTATTCTGTCAGCAGTTTCATTTGTAATAGCTATTCCAATTTTAGTATATGTCAGTAAACCAATAGGCATTCTTTTATTCGTTGCCTCTGCTGGTCTGTTAGCAACTGCCCTACTAGCCACTGCTGCACCAATTACATTTGGTATATCAATTCTCGCTATTTTAGGTATCGTTGGTTACATGTATTTTAATAAGAAGAAAGAAAATAATAAGGATTCAGCACTAAAGACAATAGTATCTACCATTGAAACTATGCCTATTCAAGTTCAAGAACTAATAAAAGAATCTATTAAAGAAAAAGATGACGGTTCAATTAAAGAAGTAGTAACAGAAGTCAAATCTAAACTATGAGTGTTAAAATGAAAGAAGTATTATATCATCATTTGGCAGAACTTCGAGATAACTCGTTATTTATATTTAAGTCAGATAGACAAAATAAGAATGGGTTATTTGCGTACGGTTACCTAAAGAAAGTTAGGACTACTAAAAATATCTTGTTCGTTTATTCGTACTTCCTAGATATAGAACATATGTCTAATCTAGCCCATGCTCCAATGGAATTATTTACTGCTACTGAAGCTAGGATACATACTTCTAATTTAATAGGTGTAACAGAAATAATGAATAAGAATAAAGTTAATTATGATATATTAGATGATGTAATACATATGCCGGGGTTTCAGAAACCAAAGGTAATCGGGCAGATACACGCGAAATGGTTTGAGAATGCTATACCCAACGATGGATTTTATATGTACGAAGCAATAACAATAGCAGAAGGAAAATAATTATGAGAATACCAAACGAAAAAGACAACCATGTTTACAGATTAGCTTACGAAAATTATCTTCTAGAAATAGAGGATATTGATTTAATTATGGAGTACGTAATAGAAGTCTTGAGATGTAGATTTGTAATGGCAGAAGTAATACTAAAAGAAGATGCCAATGCTTGGAATAGGTACTGCGATAATTTCAACTGGACAGGTATAGAATAATTAATAGCCACATTATTATAATGTAATTACTAATAAATTAGGGGCAACGAATATATTATAGCCAAACATTTAGCGGCGAGATCACATTTTCTTACAATTTATAAAGTTCATACACTCCGGTATGCTTCACTCAGTCTGATTTAATTACGCCCAAGCTAATTAAATAGATTGACTGGCCTAGCTTATAAGCTAAAACTGGAGAGCTACTATAGAAATTGGAGTAACTACTAGAGGTGGGGGGCATAGGTTCTCCGGAGTAGTTATAAAATAAAGAGAATGGGCGAGATCACATTTTCTAAGTACATATTATAATCATGGGAGACATTATGGCAACAGCAAAACAAATACGCAGTATATATAATATAGATGATGCTCAGCTTCAAAAGTGGCGAGGTCTAGGGTTACCGGCTATTAAGTTAGGTCGTGGATTTCAATATGAGCCGGACAAAGTAGAGGAATTTTATAAAGCGTATATTCAGCCTAATCAGAAAAATATAACAGCACAAGATATTACCTTAGCTGAAATTAAAAGAAAGCTTGAATTAGAACGTACTGAAAATATAAAGATAAAAAACGACATATTAAGAAAAAGATACATTGATAAGAAAGATGTCGAAGTTATATTAATCGCTCGTGCTTCTGCTTTTAAAGAAGCTATACTTAGAATAAAACAAGCTGTATTAATTCTAAGTAACAACCCATCTTTAGAACCGGCAATAGATAAAATTATAAGCGAAGCTTTAGAAGAACTGTTGAGTAAAAGCTAATGAAATGGACGAAAGAAGAACGGCGGATCTTAAGACATAAAGAAGCTGAACCTATTATCAATTGGATGGAAGATAACTATCTATTGGATGGTCCTTCTGTATCAGAACCCGGTCCTTATAGGTTTTCTCGAAGCCCATATTTCAAGGGTATAGCTGAAGCCTTTGAAACAACTAAAGAGGTAGTAGTTCGTAAATCTGCTCAGTGTGGATATTCAGTTTTCTTTGTAGGTTTAATTTCCTATATCATAGACAACGCTCCGAGCGATATGTTATTGGTTTTTCCTAATGCAGATTCTGGTGGAAATTTTTTAGAAGAAAAGGTATATCCCAGCTTCCGCAAGCAAAAATGGTTAAAAAAACTACTACCTAATACAGATAAAGATTTTACAAGAACAGGGATAACCTTGGCTAATTGTTCTATTCATTTAGGATATTCAGGTTCACCGACTAGTTTATCTTCTAGGTCGATAAGGTATATTTTTGCTGATGAACTATCGAAATTTCAATCTAATAATCGCGAGGCGGACCCCGTCTCCTTAATGGGTGAGCGACAGATAACTTTCGGTTCAAGAAGTAGACTGTTGTACGGAACAACTCCAACACACAGCGAAGATAACATTTCAAAGCTGTTTGATTCGGCTGGCGAGCAATACTATTATCACATTCCGTGTCCTCATTGCAATAACTACTACAAGCCCGAAACGAAGCTTATCAAGTGGAATATACCTGAAGAATGGAAAGACACAGCTATAAGACGCGAAAGATTTATACTTGAAAATGATTGTGTTCATTTAGAATGTCCTAAATGTCTAGGTAAAATAACAGAGGAAATGAGAATCAGATCATTAGAGTATGGAATTTGGCTAGCCCTGAATCAGTGGATTACTGCTAATGGAGAAATAGTAGGCGAAGAGAATGAGTACGCTCAACGTAAAGCATTCCAAATAAATAGATTAATGACCCCGTGGGGTACGTTAGTTGCTCATGCGGTTGAATTTCAAAGATCAATTGGTGATCCTAACAAGATAAGGAACTTTACCAATGCATGGGAAGGCTTACCGTTCAAACATATAAGCCGTGAGATCACATCTAACGACATACAACAATACTGTAATGCTACCACGACCCGTAGGGAAATGACACCATTAGAAGGCTTTCTAGTCGCTTCTGCTGACACTCAAGATAATAGCTTTCACTGGAGTATTTGGCAGATTGGCATATCTTCAGCACATATTGTAGATTACGGAGTTGCTCAAGATCAACAGACATTAAAGGAAGCTGTATTCAAAGATTTTGGTGGGAAAGTTCCTCAAATACTAGCCATAGACGCGAGAGGTCATAGAACTTCAGATATCTATCAATTTGCAAGTCAAGACGAAAGAATAATTTGTGTATTAGGTGGCAATAACGAATTCTATCCACCGTTTAAAAAAACTGCAACAGCAGATTATCGAGCGAAAGCATATACGATTGACACTATCTTTTATAAAGATAAATTGTATAGTTGGCTTGAAAACGGAAAAGTCACCACATTTATTAATATAGACGATTATTGGTATCGATCTATAGCAGCGGAAAAGAAGATTTCATATATGGTTGGGGCAAAGGTTAAATGGAGATACGAAGAGGTTGTCAAAGATAAGAATCACCAGTTAGATTGCTTCGTATATGCAATGTTTGCCTATGACTATCTCAGTTCTACCACTAATTCTTCTCAATACACGGCTCCAAAACCTAAGAGAATCATCGCTCCAGTTAATCTAGTAGGGACTAATATAAGGCGTTTCTAATTAGAAAGCGAAATATTGAGTGGTACCCATTATAAACGGAACATATATTATGGCAATCGACTATACCTCTCTAGAGACTCCATCCGACAGTCAAATGGTTATCCTATTAAAACACGCAATTTCTCAATTGCTTCTAGGTGGACAAAGCTATTCTATTGATGGTCAATCGTTCACAAGAACAGATGTAGATAAGCTGTCTAAGATGTTGAAATATTATGAAGATAAAGCTGCTGGTAATACATTCCCCAAATTTATACCTATAGGCTTCAATCAATCTAGGAACCCTAAATAAATGGCAAATCAAAAAACCACAGCTAAAAAATTAGAAGAAGCAAAGCAAGAATTTAAGCTTCAAGTATATACTCAGGCGTTGCAAGGTAATAATAACTCCCCTTGGTCTTCGCTCTATAAACAGGGTGACAATAGAGATTCCTACGAATTAGGATACGATTCCGCCTCTCTTAGAGAAAGAAGCAAACTATTCTTTTCCAATGATCCCGTTTATCGACCCTTGATAAATAATCTCGTTACTAATATAGTTGGTAGCGGGTTTGTATTCAAGAGCAATAATTTAGAAGCAGAAGATAAATTCTATTTATGGACCAAAGATAGTAATGAATCACAGCTAAGCTGGGAAGATTTCTTATCAACTGTAGTTCGTTGGTTCTTTATCTTTGGAGACGTATTATTAATAAAAAGAGAAGGAAAAATAATTTTAATTGATCCTCAAAGAATAGGGTCTTTATCGGAGACGTTTGAAGGTCATACAGTTATAGATGGCGTTGAAATAGACGACTTAACATCTAATCCAACATTTTTTCATATTAATACTGCTGGTGGCAAAAGTATAAGAATACCAGCGGATGAATGTATCTTCATAGCCAATAAAGTTCTTCCTTCTCAAATAAGAGGGGAGCCGATGCTCGCACAAATAGCAGACTTATTGGAGTCTATATATCAGTATACAACGGCGGCCGTTCTCGGAGCTAGAATAGCTGCATCGATGTCCTTAATTATAACTAGTCCGGACGTGGCAGGATTCGAAAACTACGCAGCAGGTCAAGTTTCTTTAACTAGTCCTACCATGAGTTATATGCCGGAAGGTAGTAAAATAGAACAAATTAAGGCTGAGCAACCAATCGGTAACTATGACGTTTTTCAGAACAATATACTAGATCAGATATGTATGGCTGTAGGATTAACTACTGCCAGTTTAGGGCAAGTGCAGAAACTTAACTTTTCAGCGTCAAAATTAAGTATTGAAATTGCAAGAGATACTTACAGAAAATGGCAGAGATTCTTTGGCGACTATCTAATTCTCAAGCTGTGGAACTGGAAAATTGGAATGGACGTAGAAGTAACTATTAGAGGTTCAGGATTTAAATCGTATGACAAGCAAGCTGATTATCAAGCTGAATCATTAGCCTTAGAAACCGGTCTAGAAACATTTGAGAATATACTCGCAGCACGCGGTATATATCTTGACGAACATATACAAAAACTTAAAGAAGAGCAAGTAAAGTTACAAGGAATTAAATTAAACCATTCCAGCATGACACAGGTAGATAAAGATGAGGAAATAAATAATGCATAAGATAGTAAATAAGAAAGGTATCATTTATGTCCTTGGGTCGCTATCAAAATATGGTACACTAGAAGCTAAAGGTACTGACAGCTATCTGTCTATCAGACAATCGATAGTTGAACTAGAAGCCTCTAAGTCAATAGACGAAATAGCCATTTACATTGATAGTCCTGGTGGGCAAGTAGATGGATTATTTGACACCGCTGATTTAATCAAAGACAGCATTAAACACACTTCAGCTTTTATTAGTGGTTGTGGCTGCTCAGCGGCTTATTTAATAGCTAGCCAGTGCAATATTATATATGCCGAGCAAGGCAGTATCGTTGGAAGCATAGGTGTTTTAAAGGCATTACAAGATACCAGTAAGCAGGATGAAATAGCAGGTATTAAAAATATAGTAATTGCTAGCGGAATAAAAAAGGGGAGATTAAACCCTGGAAGCGAAATTACTAATGAAGACATTAGTTCTATTCAAAGCAAGGTCACGTACTTTGCCGATTTATTTGCAAGCTATGTAAAACAAGGACGAAATATGAACGATGAAGAAATAAAAAATATAAAAGACGGAGATTCTTATATCGCCGAAGAAGCTATTGATTATAAACTAATAGACGGACTAGTTAAATATACTGATTTCGTCGCGGGAACAATCGAAATGAAGAAAGAACCAATGGAAGCAGAAGTAGCAGAAGTAGCAGAAGTATTAAAAGCAGAAGTAGTAGAAGTAGTCGAAGACAATGGTTCCGAAGTTGAAGAACTTAAGAAAATAATTGAAGACTTAAAAAAGCAAATTGAAGATATGAAGAATGTCGCTGAACCGGTCGCTGAGGAAGATGATAAAGAAGATGAAGACGAAGAAGACGAACCGGAAATTACTGCTAGTTTAAGTTTAATAGATTCGTATATGCTAGCTTCCGGAAATGATAAGGATTTGGTTTTAGAAGCCATTTCTAAAAAATATACAATCGAGCAAGTCATAGAAAAGGCTGAATCCAAATTAGTAATTTCTAATCTTAAAACTTATAATAAGAATAACGATAAAGATATGGTCTCTAAATTGCTTCCGTACTGTGACAGTGAAGCTGATGCAATTGCCCTTGCCGACTTTTACAAATCTGAGAATAAGAACTAATTTACAATAGGAATATAATAAAATGGCTGATTTAACTAAAAACACTCCCCGCGAATACAAGATGGTCGGCGTCGAAAAGATCGTAAACCTACCTCTCGCAGCTTCTATAATTATCTATGAAGGTGGCTATGTATGCACGAACTCATCGGGCGATGCATTAAATGGTGATAACGGGCAGACGAAATTCATTGGTATTGCCAAAGCTAAAGCTACTACTGCTGATGATGTTAACATAGATGTTATACTCGAAGGCGTATTTAAATTGGAAGTAACAGGCGTTGATGATGATAACGATATCGGTGCCAGTGTATACTTAGCTGGTGATGATAATGCTTATACTTTGTCTAGCACATCGAATATTAAAGTAGGTATCGTGCAGGAATGGATCAGTGGGACAACTTGCTGGGTATTTTTACAGTCTGACACTCTTCGCGTATAATTAACAAACATATAACACACAGGAAAAAATAATATGTCTAAATTCAATCATTCAATACTCTTACAGGCGGCCTTCACTAATCAATATAAGTTAGGTAAGGAAAGTACCTATGGAGTGAGAATCTCTAGATTACTTGAAAATACCTCGGCTAGTTCTCTAAGAGCAATAGCTATTGGTTCCAGTAAGCCGGTTGAAAAATGGGTTGGTAATCGTTCTACTAAGCCTTTAAAAGACTTCAAACTCGAAGTTCAGAACGAGCTATACGAAACGAACTTTTCAATCCCTAGAGAAACTTGGGAAAGAAATGAAGCCAATCTATTTGCTGATGAAAGCAGACAGATGGGCAATTATATGGCTGACCACTGGAGCAAATTAGTCGCCCAAACTCTAATAGCCAATCCTACTTGGTACGACGGGGTCAATTTATTCGGTACTCATCCTATTATAAATACTACTCAGGTAAACGATCTTACTAGCACAGAGATTGCTTCTGCTAGCATAGTTTTAAATACTCAGCCTTCTGCGGAAGAGGCTGGTGATATTATAAACGAAACGTTAATTTATATTAATTCGGTAATCGTAAATGATGCGAACGTCGCTATTAATTCCAGTGCTAAACGCTTTTTAATAATTTGCGGTACGGCCAAAATGGCCGGAGCATATAGAAGTGCGATTATGCGTCAGAATTTGAGTAGCGGTTCAACAAGTCCAGTAGACGGATTAATTCGCAGCGGATATGTAATTGACGTAGTACTTGATAATGCTCTAAGTGCTGGAACCACAAAGGTATACTTTGCGGTAGAAGATATGGCGAATAAAGCATTTATCCTGCATTCAGAATCTAACGTCCGATTTGAATTAACTGGTACAGGAAATAATGATTCGCTCGCTTTCCAAACAAACGCTGTTCAGGTTGGCTGCAGTCAGATGAGGTCTCTAGCCCTAGGCGATTATACCAAGATTTTCAGGCTCACTCACGCTACAGCATAAGATTTAGGAACTCCCTAAAAGAAAATTAAAAGAAGCAAGGCGGACATAACCTGATTAGCAGCTTATTCCGCCTTTTTTCTTTTTTGGGCTAAAATAAATATGATTGTAGATATTATTAGTGCAGGTCCATCAGCTAAAGAATACCGTCCATGCGGGGCTATTACCGTTGGAGTAAATAGGTCGGTAATGCTATTCGAGTGTGACTACTGGGTAGTACTAGATTTTGAAGGCTACGAATTAATAAGTCCTTTTGTTAAAGGCATGCCTCAAATAGTCACTTGCGGTAACGCTTGCAGGAAGCTAGACAACCTCGGAGTACCGTATATTAAGACAGCCTACGGAGATATACCCTACCAATATAAACCAACTGAGTTTTCAATAGTAGCTGCTAAATATTTCGTACATAAAGAATTAAAAGCTTCTGTAGTAAATATTTATGGCGATGATAAAGTAGGTGGTGTTGACTGTGCAGATAATATAGATAGCAGCAGAATAAATAATAGATGGAAGCGAGAAATTGTATGTGAAGGGCTTCTAAAACAATACATGGAAATAAATTAAATTGTCAATATTTAGAGATGAAATTTCAGTTAATGATTTTAAACACGGAATGTTCAACGCTTATGAACTAGCTGAATCGGTAGTAATTCGTAGATATCCAAAGATTATTGCCCGTGCATCGGGTAATCAAGTCGCTGGTGAGATAACTAGTATTACGATCGACACAGCAGGCGAAGGATACGGTGCCACGCCTTCCTATAGCGTTAGTGGTACTGGTACTAGTTTAGTTCTAGATGTCATTACATTAACAGGGGGAGCTATTACGGGCATCTCTATAGCTAGTAGTTCTTCTGATTGGACTGGGCCTGCTACAATTCAATTCACTGGTGGATATTTAGATACAACGTTGAATGCAGTTATTGTTAGGCAGGGAGTTTCAAAAGTTAACGGAAGACTTAATATTACTGAAGGATTAAAAGCATCATTCAGCAGATCAGACTATCCAGATTTAGATACTGGCAGAGATAAAATAATATTAAAGAAGAGATTAGATGATGCCTCTACGTCGGAAGCTGGGCTAGTTAATATATTAATAGAAAATTCGGCTATGTATACAGTACAGGTTAAATAAATGTCATTAAAAATAGATTTCAAATCTCTAACTAAAGAAATTAAGCATCTTGAAAAAAAGCTGAACAGAGAAATAATTAACGCAACTAAAAGAAGTCTTCGAGGAATTGGTAAGGTTGATACTAATCGTATGAAAAAAGAAGGTCTCAAAGAATTTAAAGAGACAAAGATTCTAAAGAAAACATTCAAAAGAAAGTTATACGGTAGAAATTTAAATGATTTAGAACTTAGCATGTGGTCTGGATTCCCTGGTGCAGCTATATTTCAAACAGGTGGTACGGTATCTGCTAAGCAGAAGTTAATGCCTATATTCTTTCAAAAGACTTCACGAATGGTTATGAAAGCAGCTTTTAAATCAGGAAAGTTTATAACCTTCAAATCAAAAAAAGGTAATATAATAATCTTTGATAGTGAATTAAAAGTACCAGTAGGCGTACTTAAAAGTTCTATAAAACAAAAGAAGAGGCTTTCATTCTTCGAGAATCATTTAGAGAATAATGCAGAACACGAAGAAATATTAAACAAAGAATTCGATAAGTCCTTAGAAAAGTTAATGACGGAGAACTAATAAATGGCTGACTCTATTCTAGAGAAAATATCGCAGAATTTACTGACTACGCTAAATGAAATGTCTATCGCTAATGGGTATTCTGCAAATATATTATTTAGCAGGCCCCTAAGAAAGGGACGCGATCCATTACCAGATACTGGAGTATTATTTCTTACACAATTACAAGAAACAGCAGAACAAGACGTTTCAAATCAACTCCAACGTTGGATTGCTTCATATGAAATAGAAATATATTTATTCTTTTCAGAAGATTTAACTACTACAGTAGATAGTTCAAAAGCTAATATATTTGCAGACATTACAAAGCTGCTAATGACAGACGCACAGCGTGGAGTGCCTCACCTAGCCTTTGACACTTTCGTTAACGGCTTTGAATCTTTCATGGATGCAGAGGGGAGTTTCGAGGGTATCTCTATAGAATTTGATGTAGATTTCCGGGTGTTTAGAAATGATCCATATATTACAGGATAAAAGCAAATTTTGCGAACAAAAATAATAAGCGAAATATAGTATTGAACACGAACTAAATAGGAATTAAAATTATGGCTACAGTACAACGAATGAATTTATTAGCTGCAAAAGTTGAATCAACAGTGGGAACAGCTGTTTCCACCGCGGCAGTTGATTCACAGTTTCACGTATTTAATACGAACGTACAAACTAACATAGATTTTGTAACTAGACAATTAAATGGATCGCTAAGTAATTTAACCAGCGTCCACGGACCTAGAAGCGTAGTAATCACATTTTCGATTTATATGACTGGTAATGGCAGTGCTGGAATCCCCGCATATGCTACTCTATTTTTAGAAGCTTGTGGTTTAAAAGAAACTACTGCCAGCTTTAAATTCAATCCGAGTTCGTTCCAGGACGATCATACTTCACTTTCAATGGCAATCTATAAAGACGGTACCGTCACAAAAGCAAGAGGCTGCAGAGGCAATGTCGACTTTGTATTTGAGCACGGGAGGCCCATCAGATTAGATTTCACTTTTACTGGTGTAGAAGACGGAGTTTCAGACGTTAGTTCTCCAACTGGCCAGACGTGGAGTACTTTAGTTCCGCCCAGGGTTGCAAGTGGTACGTTCACATTAGGTTCATTTACTCCAGTACTTAGTACGTTTAATATAGGTACTAATAATGACGTACAATTACGCCCAACCATTGCTAATGATGAGGCATACATTAGTTCTATTATTGTTAATCGCAATTTTAGTGGACAGGCGGACCCAGAAATGGAACTAGTGGCAACTAACAATTATTTTCTTCAGCTAAAAAATCATACAGAACAGGCACTTTCGATTAGTGTGGGAACTGTTCAATATAATAAAATACTTATTACAGCCCCTAAACTACAATGGAACACGCTTCAAGAAAGTTCTCGTCAAGGGTTAAATAGTCTTACAGCGAGTTTTTCGTTGAACGCTGATTTAAGTGTTGGTATAGACACCGAACTTGAAATAAGCTTCCCACAAACCTAAATATTCACTACAGAATATATTACAAATGAAGTCTGCTATCCAAAAGATTGCAGGCTTTTTTTGTTGGCTTAGATTAAATTAGCGAAATAACTAGTGACGATCATATCTTTGGATTTAATAACATTTAATAGGAATATAATAAAATGGCAAGTAGACTTGACGGGGATTTTTATATAAACGGCAATATAGCTAGTTCAACAATGTCAATACCAGCAGGAAGCGTATCTAATGCTTCTATATTAGCCTTAGCTGGAATTCAAGCTGAGAAATTAGAACATCAGCATAAAATTCTATATGCTCAAGGTTCAGCAGTTACAGCGGCAGATTCTAGAAATCCAATATTTGTTGTCACCGGCTTGACTGGTAATATTATCAGCATTAAAGCTGGTGCAGTTACTAAATCGATTGGCGATTCAATATGTGATGTAGATGTCCTTAAGAACTCAACTACAGTATTATCTTCTCCAATGAATATAGATTCTGCTGATGCAAACTACGCTTTGATAACCGGAACTGTTTCGGTAGCCTCGCTTTCCCAAAATGACGTTTTAGAAGTTGACATCGACGCTACTATAGGAACTGGCACACTTGCATTGGGAATATTTGTAATAATAGTAATACACGAATTAGCTCAATAACTAACCTCAGTCGATTAACCACATTTTAAGGAGACATAAATGTCAATTCCAACAGATAACTCAGATACATTCAATATAGAAATCGTTCAGAAAAGCGGTGACAAGTTAAGATTAGTTTGTCGCTATCCTACATACAAAGAATTCAAGCAAGTTCTCAAAGAAAAGAAAGTACTTGAAACTATGAACGATGAAGAAGCCTATTATCAAAAGATTGAAGATACGTTCTTCCCTTTCTTAACGAATAAGGACGAAGTATTAGACAAATTAACAGCCTTAGATATAATTCAAATTAAGAATAGTTTCTTAGATGAATCTATATTAAGTGAGGTAGATAAAAAAAAATCAGCATCGCAATCGCTAGTATCTACTCCAGAATTGGAAGCGAAGACATCGGAGTAAGAATTGAGTGTCCTATTTGTAGAGGGAAATCCTGCGATTTAATCGAAAGAAAAACTGAAACGATTTTTGTATCAAGAACTCACGCTAAATATGAAGACCTGATTAATCAACTACCTATAGAAAAAATAGAAACAAATCATTTAGTTTGTAATGATGGATTCTTAATTTTAAATACTGCAATGGACAAATATCTAGACCAAGACATAGCAATGCTTTGTACGGCCGCTAGATGGGCTTCTGACGGCTTCTTACCAAATGCTGGGGGTGTAGTCGACCAGAATTGGAAGGCGTTACAAGCCATCCAGTACTGGAAAATTGAAGATAAGGCAATGAAAAGCGAAACGGAAGCAAAAGCTCTAGGGAATAATTAAATGGCGATATCGAAAAACATAGAATTAAAAATCAAAACTGTTGATGAGACCAAATCGGGTACTCAGCAGGTCAATGCGTCTTTGAAAAAGATAGAGGCTTCTGCTAAGCAAATGAACATCGCTGGGCAACAGAATACAAAATGGTCTTCTCAACTAAATAATAGTATTAGTCAAACAACTATCTCTTATGATAGGTTAAATTTTAAGATCAGAGATACTAATAAATATGGTTTAGAAACTCAAAAATGGTCTGGGAATTTGAGTGGTAATATTAATAAATTAGTTGGTAGTTATGAGGCACTGAATACTAAAGCTAGACAATACGAATCAACACTTAGACAAGCTTCTCAATTAGAAGGTAAAATTGGTACTGGTAATAAATTTGATCCTAGATTAGCTGGTGGATTTGAAAATGCTGCTTTTGCTGGTGGA
>Ga0222662_1000724_pt1 | contig 22703 bp, 24 predicted proteins | sample AntAcemetagen600_FD_179821 | JGI IMG/M metagenome (GOLD analysis project Ga0222662, IMG submission 179821) | Saline water microbial communities from Ace Lake, Antarctica - #600 | ecosystem: Environmental > Aquatic > Non-marine Saline and Alkaline > Saline | place: Antarctica: Ace Lake...
ATATATTCCTGGAACATATGTCTGGTTTTGGCCGGGCCGTTTTTGTCCGCGTTCTGTTTTTGCTGGCACTTACGATGTTGGGCGGCGTTGGCATGTTGCTAGCACTTATGTCTTTGCCCGCCGGGTTGGCGGATGCTGGTCTTGGTGGACCGGGTGCGTCCCTGGGCGCAGCACTCTCTGGCTTAGGTATTGAAACCGAAGCCGCCCGTGAAGCTGTGGTTGCGCAAACAGGTCTTGATGAGATGCGGGCTTACCAGCCGGTTTTCTGGATGGCGTCTCTCAGTGTGATCTTTTTGGTGGTCACCGGTGTGGCGGCTCTGTTCCTCCACTACGCTCTGATCAACATCAAAAAACTGTTTGAGACTCGTGATTTTGCAGAGCGCAAGATTGACACTGCACGGCTTGCGGCCTTGGAAGCTGAATATGCGCGCAACCGCGAGGCCCTTATTGACATGGAGCGGCTTGATCATCGTCGCAACGTCTTGTGGACACGGTTGATGACATCGTGCCGGGCGCATGAGCGTGGGCTGGAAGGCATACGCAGTGAGGCGATCAGTGCGCGCAAAGTGCTTTCTCTCCCTGGTTCGGGACGGCGCACAGCCAAGTCGGCTGTTGCACGGACGGATCAATTGAAAGCCTGCGCAGACAGCCAACAGATGGGGCGGTATGAGGCCTTGTTTGAAGATTGGTGGTCACGCCGTCAGCGCATGACGTTGAATGACGGGTCTGTCGGTGCGCCGGTTGGTGAAGTTTTGCCTCCCATTGGTGGCGCTGCAAGCGCGCGCTCTGGGTTTCAATTTTCGACTGAGAAGGCAGCGCAGTAATGAGCAAAGTGCGCCTTTCCAGTATGGCATTTGCACTGATGCTAAGCGCAAGCCTGGGCTTTGGCGTCGTCTCTGGTTCGGCGGATGCCGCTCTGTCAGATGAGGCGCGCGCTGTTTCCACTGAGCCCCCTCATTTGGTGATCGGTCTGGATCTGTCAAAATCAAATCCTCTGGTGACGAGCGATAGTTATGCAGCTCAAGTGGGCGCCCGGCTTGGAGATGAGATCCGTGGCCTGCCTATTCGTGCGCGTGTGACGGTGCGCTCGTTTGGCGTCTATGACACAGGCTCTAATTCGCTGCGTATTGATCAGGTAATTTCCGGGCGCGCGCGTCCAGATGATGTGGCCGAAGGCATTCAGGCATTGGTGACGAACTTGCCGCGGCTTGTGCGCGAAGGAAAACTTGAAGCGCAGATGAAAACAAACATCGTGCCGTTTCTCGAGACCATGTCGGGCGGCATTGATTGTGCGAAGCCGACCAAAATTGTGTTGCTCACTGATGGTGCAGAAGACAGTGAGCTTGGTCGTCTGACGCGGACGGGTGGCAGCCTGCCTGACCCTCGTGCGGGATCATTTGCCGGATGTGATGAGCTGCTCATGCTTGGTCTTGGGCGTGGCTTTAACAGTCCCCGCACAACGGAGCGTTTTCGTGCGGCATGGACAGGCTGGGCAACTGGCGCTGGTTTTGATCGCTTCACAGGCCTTTACGACTGGTGATTTGACCGGATTGCGTCTCACCCGTTAGGTTCCGCGCGCGAGGCCTATCGTTTTTCCTTTCCGTCGTCTCGCTGCCTTGAGGGTTTCATGGAAGCGATATCGCTCGTCTTGCCAATTTTTGGCGTCATTTCACTTGGTTATCTTGCAGCGCGGTCCGGCTTTCTCAGCAATGAGGCAGTTGATGGGATTGACAAATACGCTTTCAATTTTGGCATTACAGCGCTTTTGTTTCGCGCGCTCGCCAATACGGAACTGCCAAGTGAATTGCCTTGGGGGCTGTGGAGTTCCTATTATGGCGGTGTGCTGATTGTCTGGGCGCTGGGGGGATTTGTTGCACGGTATTTGTTGCGCCGCTCGCCTGCGGACAGTGTCATTATCGGGTTTGGTGGAGGGTTTTCAAACACCGTGATGCTCGGCATTCCGATCATTCTCACTGCATATGGGGAAGAGGCCAGTGTGCCGCTTTTCTTCATTCTCGCGTTTCATGGCCTGACGGTTTTTACGATTGCAACGCTTCTTCTGGAAACCACAAAACCACGCAACGGATCGCATCTTACCTTGCTGCAGATTTTGGGGGAGAGCTTAAAGGGTGTGGTTACCAACCCTATTATTTTGGCATTGGGTGCGGGAATCGCATTTGGGCAGACGGGGCTGGTCATTCCAGGCCCGCTTGATGTTACGCTTGAAATGCTCGCTCGCACCGCCATTCCTTGTGCTCTTTTTGTATTGGGAGCGACGCTGGTGCGCTACGAGATCCGACGGTCTGTGGGAGCTGCTTCTCTTTCAACCAGCATGAAACTCATTGTGCTTCCTATGGTCGTCTATGGGCTTGCGACCTTTGTTTTCGTGCTACCCCCGCTTTGGACGAAGGTTGCGGTCACGATGGCGGCAATGCCGACGGGTGTGTTCTGCTTTATTCTTGCAAGCCGCTATCAGGCGGCACCCGGAGCGGCGTCTTCAGCTATCCTCATGGCAAATGTGCTTGGCCTTGCTACGCTCACAGTGGTGCTTAATCTCTTTCTCTGAGGTTCATGCGTTGGCGGGTGTCAGGCGTGCTTCTTCTTTCAGGCGAAAGAGGGCTGGCCGCACAAAGAGAAATGAGAGCGGCGTCTTTTCGATCAATTTAAAACCAATGAGTGGTGTGACAACGGCGATGACGGTTGCGGTTAGCGCAATCACGTCTCCGTTTTCGATGATGCCTGTGTTGGTCATCAGGATGCGCACGGCGGCTCCCGGCACAAAGAAAGCTAGATAGACATAGAGCGATCGCTCACCGATATAGGCCAACCATTTCAACCGACCGTAGTCAGCCGCAATGCTAAGCAGGGCGATGGTGGCAGCAGCGCCTCCGAAAGCTGCCATCAATCCGAAGAGTGGCTTGGTGACGATGCCTGCTTGGACGAAAATGAAAACCATGACAAAGGCGCCAATAGACCCGGCAACGGCGCGCAACACGTTCTCTCTCGCAAGCTCTGCCAGGGTGAAAAAATGTTGAGCACCCAAATAACCTGCAACGAAGAAGATGTAGCGGCTTGCAAACTCATCCACAGCGCCCCAACCGGTGTGGATGGGGGCCACATAGAGAATGAGCGCGCTGCCGATCAAGAAGAGCGGTGGCGCATTTTTTAATGCACGGGTGATCATGAAAAAGATGGCGAGCGCGTGGATGAACCAAAGTGTCGAGAAGGGCTCAATTGGCAACAGCAAAATGTCCTGGAGGCCAATGGCGTGGCCGCTTTGGCCTGCTAGGCCAAATTTGAGCGCGAACTGAATGGCGGCCCAGACAAAATAGAAATAGGCAAAATGCACGAGCTTGCGATCAATGAATTTCGGTAAGTCCCATTTCATGGATTTGCTCACAAAAAGACCTGCAATCATGAAAAACAAAGGGACGCGGAAGGGACGGGCAAATTCCACCAGATCGGCAAGCCACATATGCCCTCCGCCCAGGTTCGCCTGTGTGGCGAGAGTGATGTGCATTTGTACAACAAGGATGATGGTGAGACCCTTTACATAATCAATCCACTCCACGCGCGGTGCGCTTGCTGCGTTTTGGGCGGTGTTTTGGGATGCATATTGGGTCATATTGGGCTCCATCCTTATCGGCGCAGCACCCAATGTCCCAAAATGGCACAGAAGCGTGCGTTATTGGGACGGGTGACGTCTGATAGATGGGTCGATGCAGATTGGAGGCCAGAGCGCCAGTTAAACGCCGATCATCACGCGAATGTCATCGGGCGACTTTCCCGCCAAACGTAGGTCGCGTAATCCCATGTCCCGCGCGCTTTTTGAAAGCCTGCGGCCCTTGTCATCTTCAATTAGCCGGTGGTGCCGGTATCTTGGTTCGGGAAGGCCAAGGAGCACTTGAAGCAATCGGTGGATATAGGTGGCGGGATAAAGATCACGCCCTCTTGTGACATGGGTGATGTTTTGCAGGGCGTCGTCCACCGTGACGGCCAGATGGTAAGAGGTGGGAACGTCTTTTCGGGCAATGACAACATCACCAAATAATTCTGGCTGGATCGGCTGAATGCCTTTTTCACCGTGCGGCCCCGCTTCTTCCTCGTGGAAGGTGATGGGCCCAGAATTCATTTCCTCCGCGAGGTGGACGGCTTTTGCCACATCCAGTCTCCAGGCATAGGAGCGGCCTTCCCACATCAAATCGTTTCGGTCACCAGACCTAATGTGTTTGTAAATGCCGGGGTAGATCAGTGCTCCATCTGGATCGCGGGGCCAGCGATCTGCACCGATGCTGCTTTGGGTAATAGCGCGTTCAATTTTTCGGCGGGTTGCAAAGCAGGGATAGATGACATTTAGGTCCCGAAGCTGTTTTAGGGCGGCTTCATAGACGTCAAAATGTTCGGACTGCCGCCGGACAGGTTCTTCCCAGGTCAGGCCAAGCCACTCAAGATCTTCATAAATCCCGTCGATGAATTCTTCGCGACATCGCCCCACGTCAATATCTTCAATCCGCAGCATGAAGATGCCGTTCAGGCTGGCGGCGCCCTGCGATGCATAAATCGCCGAAAATGCGTGTCCAAGATGGAGGCGGCCATTGGGACTTGGGGCAAATCGAACGCGGGCGGTATCGGCGACCATCGAGAATTAAATCCAGTTTTCGGCCTAACGGGCTTTGTGGCTTCACACAAGTGTTGTGGTGGTTATAGTATTTTCAAGACCGTAGTTGAAATGACCGTTTGTATAAACAGTACGGGAGATTGCAGGTGCACGGTGAGTTTGTGACGCCGGAGGGATGTCCGGCCCTGGTTTTGAATGCTGATTTTCGGCCGCTCAGTTATTATCCACTTTCATTGTGGTCCTGGCAGGATGCGATAAAGGCGGTGTTTCTGGACCGGGTCAATATTGTCTCCAATTATGATTTGGCGGTTCACAGTCCCAGCTTTGAGATGCGATTGCCCAGTGTGGTGTCGCTAAAAACCTATCTGAAACCGGCACGCTATCCAGCTTTCACACGGTTCAATCTTTTTTTGCGAGACAGTTTTTCCTGCCAATATTGCAAAGACCCGAATGAGCTGACGTTTGATCATGTGATCCCACGGCGCTTAGGGGGGCAGACAACATGGGAAAATGTGGTGACGGCTTGTGCGCCGTGCAATTTACGCAAAGGCGGCCATCTGCCGCGTGAAGCTGGCATGATCCCCATGCAGGAACCGTTTAGGCCTACAGTGAACGAGTTGCATAAAAATGGTCGACGGTTTCCCCCAAACTACCTGCACGATAGTTGGCGCGATTATCTTTATTGGGATAGTGAACTTGAAGCGTGAGCTTGCACTTGTTGAGAGGTCAGGTCTTTTCTGATGTGCGGATGGCAAGACGGCAGATTGTCTGAATGACGCCTGCGAGCACAGGATAACCTGGTGTTTCTTCCGCACCGTTTGCCAGGGCTTCTTGCTTGTGGGCAATTTCTTCTTCGCGAAACTGGATGATGGTTTCTTTTAACTCTTCTTCGGTCCCCAAAGCATCAAGTTCTGTGATCTGGGATTGATAATGCTCGTCGATCACGGTTTCCACGGCCACAGTGCAGGCATGGGCTGTCTTTTCACCCATCAGGGCAGTGACGGCCCCCATGGCAAAACCGCCCACGTGCCAGAATGGATTGAGTGCGGTTGGACGAACGTTGCGTTCGCACACCAGTTTGTTGAAGCGATCCAGATGTTCTTCTTCCTCATGCGCCATGCGGGTCAGCGCTTCAGTGACTTTTTTCTTGTGAGGCAGATTTTTGAAGACCGCAAGCTGGCCTTCATAGATGCGCACCGCGCCATATTCGCCCGCATGATCGACGCGAATCATTTCCTTGATACGGTCAGCTGTCGCTGTGCGACCTGGATGATCTTGCGCGGGGTTGGTCATTTTACTCCTCCTCAATACCAGTCGCTGTCCAGAAGCGTAACAGGGCCAAGAGGCCTAGGTCTGCCAACGCCCCCGAGATCAGGAAGTTGTAGCCTGCCATGGAAAGCCCGAACAGGCTCCAGGGAATTTCGTCGCACCTGGGAACTTTTACGCCGGCGAGTTCCTGGCGAAACTGTTCGATGCTGCCCGCCATCAAGCCACCACCGGTGCAGCCTTGGGGGCCTTCCCACCATTTGTATTCGACACCAGCGTGGTATCCGGCAATGCCGACATTGCTGAGAGCCGCGAGCGTACAAATGGCGATGAGAACGACGGGAATGATCCCTAAATTTGCTTCACGCGACATGATGGCTGCCAGCAGCGATGCTGGGATCAAGACCCAATAGGGCATGCGCTGTTTCAGGCAGAGGTCACAGGGTGCCAGACCGCCGATATGCTCAAATATGAGAGCACAGACGAGTGCTGAGAGCGAAATGGCAAAAATGAGCCAGGGGATTTGCCGATTTGTGATCGGTATAGAATTGAGAAGCGACATAAGACGGACCTAAAAAAGGACACCGACGAGAAGAAAACCGCCGATCAGAAGCACAATGAAGAGTATCGACAGGATGCCAAAGTAACGCTCAATAAAGGCACGAATAGGTTCGCCAAACCACCACAAGAGTGCGGCGACCATGAAAAAGCGTGCACCGCGCGCCACAATACTTGCTGCAATGAACACCAGAAAGTTCAGGCCTGTGGTGCCACTGGCGATGGTGATGACTTTGAAGGGAAAAGGCGTGAGGCCAGCAATGAGGACAATCCAGACGCCATATTCATTGTACCGCTCTGCAAAATTCGCAAATTTGTCGGCATATCCATAAAAATCAAGGATGGGTTCGCCAAGCTGCACAAAGAAGAAAAAGCCAATGGCATATCCAGCCACGCCGCCCAAAACTGACGCGACCGTGCAGATGAGTGCATAGACCCATGCAAGCGCTCGTTTGGCCAAGATCATGGGAATCAGCGCGACATCAGGTGGGATTGGGAAGAATGAACTCTCTGCAAAAGAGACGAGCGCCAGCCCCCAGCGCGCGTGGCGATGGGCGGCAAGGTTTAAAGTCCAATCGTAGAGGTCACGCAACATGGTCCGTTTCATAGCAGGAGGATAATTTTCTGTCTATCGGGCGTTCTTATCCTTTGACGTGGGGCTCGCCATGCCTATTATGGCGCCGCTTCTGACGCTTTCTAGGCGTTCGGGGCCCCTGTGGCGGAATTGGTAGACGCGGTAGATTCAAAATCTGCTGTCTTATGGGCGTGCTGGTTCGAGTCCGGCCAGGGGCACCACATCAAAAGCGATTGCATCCTTATTTCAGGCGGTATCCTTTGTGGATGGTTGCTGGAAACTTTGAGAGCAATTGGCTTGTGGCTTCTTCTTGACCTTTTCATTCTCAAATCCCTCCACTGTTGCTGGCGTGCGTGCTGCTGCTAAAGTGATGCGCCTTTTGTGCGCTCAACAGGCGCACTGAAATCCAAGGAAACGAAATGGCTGATCCTCAAAAATTCTACTCTGACGCGCAGCGCGACATTCAAAAGGAACAAGATAGCTCAACTCTTGCTGAGGCAATGGCCGCAACAATCGTTTTTGATGAGTTGCAAGACGAGCACCGTGATTTCATTTCAAGCCGCGACTATTTCATGCTGTCGACCGTGAATGCTGAAGGGGAACCGACTGTGTCTTACAAGGGTGGACCAGTTGGTTTTGCTCAAGTTGTGACCTCCAAGAAAATTGCTTTTCCAAGTTTTGACGGCAACGGCATGTTTTACTCCATGGGTAATATTGCAGAGCTTGGAAAGGTGGGCATGTTGTTCATTGATATGGAGACGCCGCACCGGGTGCGGGTGCAGGGGGCCGCATCGCTGAGCCAGGCCCCTGAATTGATGGCGCGCTTTCCAGGGGCCAATATGATGGTCGAGGTGGAGGTGACTTCTGTCTTCATTAATTGCGCGCGCTATATCCATAAGCACAAGCGCTTGGAGACCTCCAAATATGTTCCAGATGAAAACGGGGGGCAGCCTTTTCCTTCATGGAAGCGCATCGATCTGTTTCAGGGCGTGTTGCCGGGCAAGGATGTGGGGCGCGCCGAGAAAGAAGGTGGACTGATTACGGCGGAGGAATATCAGGACGCTTTACTAAAGGGTGATTCATAGATCCCAATGACTGGGAAGTAGCTGCAACCAGCCTTGATCATTCGTCCGAGGCATCAAGATTAGGGGGCAGTGAATAATCTGATAGCAGTTTGCCGAACCACTTTCTGAAACGTTGCGGCGCCTCGGGGTCGTCGCCCAATCCGCACGCCTTGTAATAATAATCGCCCATGATGGCTTCACCAAATGCAGCATTTGCGATGAGCAAGGTCAGGAACAATGTATCTTCTCGATCTGGATGCGGATGGTTCACTTTGTCCGCAAGCTTTACCCGCGCTTCGTGGCCGCGTTCCGCAATGTCCAGAACCACGTCTTTTGCGGGCTCCTGATTTGACGATGCGTCAGCCGTGAACATCCATGCCATTAATTTTGCCGTGCCCTGATCGCTAAGTGCTTCAAAGGTATTGTCTACCAATGATGGCATCTGGCTTTCGACTTTTTGGTCGTAGCCACCTTCCAGCACGGCGAGAAGTTTTTCGCGCAATTGCGCAGTGGTGCGATCGACAAGAGCAGAAACCAGTCCTGCGCGACTTTCGAAATGATGCAGGATGGCAGGATGGGAAATGCCGACGTCGCGGGCAATGTCTTGCAGGCGAATGCCATCGGGCCCTTGTTCGGCAATACGTTTGGCTGCGGCATCCAATATGACACGTCGTGATTCTTCAGCAGACCGTCGCACACGTTTTTGCGCGGGCTTTGCAGGTGGCGCAGTGTCTTCGAGCGCTTTACTCATTAAATGCCTTTCTGCTGGCGGCTGGGCTGCTGGCCAGGCCTCATATTCCGACAGACCATCATAACAAGGCTTGGGCCACATGATAGTACGTAGTTCCACTACCGGTTCTTTGAATGGTTGAGGTGGATCCTCATTCCCCTCAAGATGGGGTCATTCGATTGGGAGAGCTTTGATGATCAAAATCAGCGGGTTGAAGAACTGCGATAGCTGCAAAAAGGCCGTGAAGTGGACGAAAGCAGAGGGATTGCCCGCTGTTTTTCGAGATATCCGCGCAGACCCTGTGTCGATGGAAGAAGTGAAACGATGGGGAGGTGCTGTGGGTTTTGATGTTCTCGTCAATAAGGCCAGCACGACTTGGCGCGGCTTGAGCGACGCGGAAAAAGCCGAGGCTCTGGGAGAGGGGGCTGCTTCTCTGCTGGTTGAATATCCAACGCTGATTAAGCGACCTATTTTTGAAGTGGGCGACGTGACACTTGTTGGCTTTAAGGCAGCGCAACAGACAGCATTGAAGGCGCTTTAGAAATGAGTGAACAGGCGCTCCCCCTTCCTCTTTTCAGTGAGAGACTGATGGTGCGCGATCTGGTGCCCGGTGACGTTTACGCAATGCACGCCTATGCCTCAAACGCTGATGTTGCACGCTATTTATTTTGGGGTCCCAATACGTATGAAGAGACGCAAGGCTCTCTGAACTCCTTCATCGCAGCGCAAAGCGATGAGCCGCGCCTGATTTATGAGTTGGGTATTGTTTTGGCAGCCAGCGATCAGCTTGTGGGCGCTTTGTGCCTCTACCTCGGCAACAGCGAGATGAGAAATGATGCTGAAGTAGGCTTCGTCTTGCATCCTGATCACTGGGGGCAGGGGGTTGTTTCAGAAGCTGCTGTCCTGCTCGTGCGAGCCGGGTTTGCCAAACTTGGGTTGCACCGGATCTGGGCGACCTGTGATGCGCGGAATGCCGCGTCAATACGCGTTCTGGAAAAGATTGGCATGCGCCGTGAGGCGACGTTTAAGGAGAGCCGGCGGGTAAACGGCAGTGGATTAATGAACATTGTTACGCGGTGGTGGCATCGGCGTTTTCCTGAAGCTCTCGTTTGATACACTTGATATAGAAGATAAAAATATCGTCTGAATTTTCCATTTTCAAAAGCGCATGTTCCAAAAGCTTATGGCCACTTTCCTGGCAAAAATGGGGAAAGTCGATGGCTGCGATGGGGTCGGTGGCGAGGACCTTCACAATTGCACCCTGTGGGACTTCTCTGAGGAATTTTTGCGCTCGCAAGACGGGCAGCGGGCAGGTTAGTCCGGTTACATCTAGCAATTTGTCATAACTTTGGGTCATCAGACCATTTTTCTGCGTGTTGAGTCGCTTCGCCAATTGGCATGGGGATACATATCATTCTAGAGTTGAAATGAAAAACAAAGGGAGCGGATATGGGACTGGTTAAACGTATTGGCAATGAGGTCACTTATTTACGCGCTGCCTTACGCTCCTTAAAGCGCGTGGGCGCCGTCTATGACGATACAAGCCGCACTTTCGCAGATGTGATTGAGGATTTTGCGGCGGAAAAACCGAACAATATTGCGATTGTATCGGATGCTGGCGAGATGACTTATGCTGAGCTGAATGCCGCCGCGAACCGCTATGCCCGGTGGGCGCGAGAGCAGGGGATCGGCCCCGATAAATCCGTTGCCCTGCTGATGGAAAATCGCGCTGACTATATTGTGGCGTGGCTTGGCATCATTAAAGCCGGTGGTGCCGCTGCGCTCATTAATACAAATCTATCGGGAAGCCCCCTTGTGCACTCGCTCTCGATATCCAGCGCTGACCATCTGATTTTGGGCGCGGAACTTGCGGAGAATTATGCCAGCGCTGTTGATCAGCTTGAGCGCCCCCTGACCGTTTGGGCCACAGGCGGTACTGTTCAAGGCGCAAACGACCTGGATGCTATTCTTGCGGATCGTTCGCCGGAACCTTTGGCCTCTGGTTTTCGCGATGGGCTGACGACGGAAAATACCGCGCTCTATATTTACACCAGCGGGACCACAGGCAATCCAAAAGCGGCCAAAATTCCTCATGCGCGCCTGTTGGTTATGATGGGCGGCTTTTCTGCTGCGGCCAATGCGACCGAAAAAGACCGCATGTATATTTGTTTGCCACTTTATCACTCTGCTGGTGGTGTTTGCGCTGTTGGCACGACGCTCACGGTGGGTGGGTCGATCATCATCAAGCGCCGGTTTTCTGCGCGTGAATTTTGGGATGATGTGGTCGACAATCAGGCGACGCTCTTCCAGTACATTGGGGAGCTGTGTCGTTATCTGCTGAACACAGACCCGCACCCAAAGGAGCGTAAGCACAAGCTGCGCTTAGTGATCGGGAACGGACTGCGGCCGGAGATTTGGCCAGCCTTCCAAAGTCGCTTCAAGATCCCCAAGGTGCTGGAATTTTATGGGGCAACCGAGGGCAATGTGGCCTTGTTGAATTACGATGGCACTGTTGGGGCCATTGGGCGCATTCCTGGCTGGGCAAAGTCGAAGTTCAACGTTGAGATCGTGAAGTTTGACGTCGAAAATGAAGAGCCTGTGCGCGGCAGTGATGGGTTTTGCCAGGTGTGTGCGCCGGATGAAGTTGGTGAGGCCATTGGCAAAATTACCAATGACCCGAGTGAACCAACCGGTCGTTTTGATGGGTATGCTAAGAAAGAAGAGACGGAAAAGAAAATCCTTCGCAATGTGTTTGAAAAAGGCGATGCCTGGTTCCGCACGGGCGATCTTTTGAAACAAGACAGACTTGGGTATTTCTATTTCGTCGACCGGATCGGCGATACTTTCCGCTGGAAAGGTGAGAATGTCGCCACCTCTGAAGTTGCAGAAGCGATTTCGGTTTTTCCTGGCATTAAGGAGGCCAATGTCTACGGCGTTCATGTGCCGGGTGCTGATGGGCGTGCTGGTATGGCTTCTATTGTGTCGAGCGAAGAAGTTGATTTGCCAAAGCTTCGCGCACATTTGGAAAAACAGCTGGCTGCTTACGCCCAACCTTTGTTTGTGCGCATTCAACCGGAGATGGAAATTACCGGCACCTTCAAGCACCGGAAGGTTGATCTTGTGAAAGAAGGGTTCGACCCTGAAGCGATCAGCGACAAGATTTATTTTAATGATCCGGCGGCGAAGGCGTTTGTGCCCCTGGACAAAGAGCTTTATGCGTCAATCAGTGGCGGTGGCGTACGCGTCTAACAGACGCTTAGACATGCAAAAGGGCGGTGCGGGTTTTCCCGACCGCCCTTTTTGTGTTCTTGGAACGTTTATTCAGCGGCGTCTGTTTTTCCAGCGCCAGCAGCAGCCAGAATTTCAGGGCTGATGTTGTCTGTGCCCTTCTCGGCAATGTGCTTCACGATGCGATCTCCGACAGCGGCGATGGCAGCTCCCATGAAGGTTTCGTGATTGTCACGGGCCCAGGCATAGGATTGCTCACGGTTGGTGTTTAAACCCTGGAACTTTGGCATCACATAACGTGCCATTAGCTCGTAGGAATTTTTGGTACGTTCGAAGTTCGCCCAATTGTGTGCCATGAACAGGAAGGCGCCATAGCCCCCTGATTGTTGCTCTAGGCGATCAAGCTGTGCAATCGCATCGTCTGGTGTGCCGATGACGGCAAGGCCTGAGTTGATGAGGGCATCAACCGGATCACCCGCGTCATCTGGTGCGAGTGGCAGGGCAGCAACTTCACGGAAATAAGTGAGCCAGTCTTTGAGGCCAAACTCAACGTCCGCCCGCGCCTGTTCACGTGTTTCAGCGATGTGCATCGGGCCAACCAGGCGCCAGCCTGAACGATCCATCACATTGCCACAGTCCTTGGCTTTTCCTTCTGCAATCGCCCAGTTGGAGGCGAGGGCGTTGAAGCCACCTGCTGATGTTGCGCCGAGTGAAAGCAGGCTCAGACCCAGACGGCCGGCAGCGGTCGCGCCCGTCGGTGACACTTGGCTTGCCGTTGCGATCTCAACAGACGGACGCGAATAAGGCGTCATCTGCAAGTGTGCATTGTTCAGCTCAAACCAGTCTGATTTGTGCGTGACGGTTTCACCGCGCAACAGGGGGACAAGCACTTCCAGTGCTTCATCCATTTTGTCGCGCTGTGTTGCCACATCAATGCCCATCATGAAAGCATCTGATGGCAGGGACCCTGGACCCACGCCGAACATCACGCGTCCGCGCGTCATGTGATCAAGCTGGTTGATGCGGTCTGCCAACATGAGTGGGTGATGGTATGGCAGGGACGACACGCCGGTGCCAAAGCGGATGTTCTTTGTGCGTTCTGCGGCTGCGGCGATGAACAATTCCGGGCTTGCGATCACTTCAAAAGCTGCGGAGTGATGCTCGCCAATCCAAGCCTCATCATAGCCAAGCCTGTCCATCCATTCGACCAGTTCCATGTCGCGGTGCATGGCCAGCGATGGGTTTTCTCTCAATGAGTGGAAGGGTGCGATGAAAGCACCAAAGCGTAATTTTGGACCTGCCATGTGAATTTCCTCTTGTTCGATCTTCAATTTTGTTGGGCGCAGCCTAGCGTCAAACTCTGCGGTTGTGCCATTGGAAATGTGATTAAGTTTTCAATCCGTTCAGCATGATGCCGAGTACGTCCTCTCCCGCCGATTGGGGGATGTCGTCTCTGTCGGCAATCCAGGCTGAAACAAAAGCGCCCCAACTGGCCACTAATGCAGCAGCCACAAGGTGTGGCGCGACGAGGGAGCGAAACTCTCCGCTTTGTTGACCGTCTCTGACAATGTTGGTGATGAGATCCAGAATGCCTTCGTTTGCTTTTGTCGCGGCAGCAGGCAGGGAGGGTTGATTGAGAAAGTCTCCGACCATCTTGCGCATGATTTCTGCATTTTTTTCCCAGTCCATGAGCATTGCGCCCACAAGAAATCGCAATTTGTTTTCGGAGCCACCTTCAACGTTCAACAGGCGTTGTTCCAGATCGTGGGTGAGCCGTTCATTGAATTCCGTCAGAAGTGCTGCTTTGTTGGGGAAGTGAAGGAAGAAAGTTGCTTTGGCAACATCGGCGCGCTCGCAAATATCTTCGATGGTGACCGTGTCGTAATCACGCGCTGCGAACAGCGCCATGGCAGCCGCAAAGATGCTGCGCCGGGTCTGTTCTTTTTTGCGTGAACGGCGCGAAGCCGCAGGTTGCGGTTTGCTATCGTCTGACGCGCGTGTTTTTACAGCAGCCAAGCCCGTATCCTCAATTCGCACAAAAAAAGTAGACCGCAGTCTAGTTTTTCGATTTATCTGAGTCAAACCTGGGCAAAAAGCCTAAAGTCTCCAGCATAAATATAGGCAAAAACAAAAAAAGAGGGAGAATTTTATGGGACGCTTGGAAAATAAGGTTGCGCTGGTCACGGGCGGCGGCAGCGGCATCGGACGTGGCAGTGCATTGGCCATGGCGGCTGAAGGCGCCAAAGTGCTCGTCACTGATATTGATGTTGAAGGCGGTGAAGAGACAGTTGTCTTGATTACCAAGGCTGGCGGCACCGCAAAATTTGCCACACAAGACGTTGTCGATGAAGCGCGTTGGGGTGAGATTGTCGCGATTGCCGTTGAGAGTTTTGGTGGTCTTCATATTTTGCTCAACAACGCCGGCATTGCCATTGGTGCGCCTGTCACAGAAATGAGCCTGGAAGATTGGCGCGTGCAAACCGCGATCAATATTGATGGCGTCTTTTTGGGATGCAAACATTCCATCCCTGCGATGGCGGAAAGCGGCGGCGGTTCAATCGTCAATGTGTCGTCTGTTGCGGGATTTAAAGGTAGCCCCGGTCTGGCGGGCTATTGCGCCACGAAGGGTGCGGTTCGCCTGTTCTCTAAATCAGTAGCACTGGAGTGCGCGCAGGCGAAAAACAACATTCGCTCCAACTCCATTCATCCAGGCATTATTGATACGGCCATTTGGACCAAGTCGATTGTGGCTGACAGCACATTTGTCGACTCAGGTGTGATGCCTGAGGGCGCGAATGCCGTGGATGCGGATGCCCTTGCAGCCCTCGTCGCGCCTGTGGGCACTGTTGGTGTGCCTGCTGATATTGCGGCAGCCGTTGTTTTCCTGGCGTCTGATGAGTCCCGTTACATTACTGGAACGGAACTCATCATTGATGGTGGTATGACGGCCTAGGCTTTGACGACCAAAAACCCGGCCCGCGGGAAGTGGACAGTAACGTCTCCTACGCGCGGGTCGTTTCGTTTCAGCGCAACATGCTGTGCGGATGAGGAGACGAGCTCTCCTGCAACTGGATCACGACCATAGTCATCGGCCATGACCATGATCTGATCGCCAGGTTTCAAACCATTTGGTTCATTGGGGTCTGCTGATACCTTCTCCGTGGAAGCTGTGTCGCGGGCAATGTCGAGTGCTTCCTCTCGACCCATTTCTTTGCGATCCCCGTGACCAATTTCCTGAATACGCTTCTCCCACAATGGCAGATGAGAGAAGCCATCGATGATGGCAGCACCCTCTGGTGCAATCCAACGAATGAAGGCCAGATTGTAATAGGCATTGACGTCTGCAATGCCCGCATCCTCTCCCATCAGGAATGCGCGGCCATCTGCCAGTTGCGTTTCCAGCCAATCTAATTGGGCACGCAGTTGCTCCTTCATCATGGGCACACCGGCTTTCATCTGTTCGGTATCAAAGGGACGGCCCATCAATTCCGCACGATCTTTTTTGAAATCTTCATCGGCAAAGTCACCGGCTGTACCAAAGATCACGGCGACGGCCGCGAGAAAGAGTGGTCGGTCTGTCCATAGGCCGATGCCCCAGCCCAGTGCTCTGTCACCGCCGACAAAGAGGGAGCGTTCCGGGTAGCGTTGCTCAAGTTCGGCCAAGATGGTTTGCGTATCGCAATAAATGTCTGCCCCGATCTGCATGACAGGGATTTTTCGGTATCCTCCTGTGAGCGCTGTCAGCTCCGGTTTTGGCATGATGACCGGCTGTTCGACGGCGTGCCAGCTGAGCTGCTTGATGCCTAGTGCCACGCGCACTTTTTCCGAAAAGGGAGAGACATCATATTGATGCAGCATGATGGCGTTTTGTTTGTCTGTCATGATGGTCCTCAGGAAAAGTCGTTTGAAAAGCGAATGGTGTCTTTTTCCAGGCCGTTTGCGATGATGCTAAGGCCTGCGGTCTTTGCCATCCATTCAAGTCGGTGATCGCGGTACTCGCGCTTGAACAGGCCTTGAGCGACGATGTCTGCGACGGCGCTCATGCCTGCCACACTGTTGGCAGCTTCTTGTGCCGTTTGGGAAATAGAGGGACGTGTGTTGACACGTGCAGCCCAGGCAGACAGCCGAGATCCCGGCTCTGGCACATTGCCAAAGGAAGCTGACCCATTGATATGGGGGATGATTGAAAGATCCGCCCAGCCAAAGGCTTCCCCGTTAAACCATCCGCGTGTGCCCAATTGATCTTCGAGCCAGGAGAAAAATTGTTGCGTTTGCGCCGCTGCTTTTTTCAAAATGGCGTCAGCTTCTGCACCTTCAGCGCGCTTGAAATAAAGCACTTCGCTCAACCCCCAGTTGATGGCTTCAACTTGCGTGTCCATGACGTCTTCGATCATGCGAACACGGGCGCGCTCGCCCGGGTCTTCGGGCAGCAATGGCGGTGTTGGCCATTTGTCTTCGATATACTCCAGAATGATGGTGCTGTCGAAAATGGCGATGTCATCGTCTATCAGAACAGGGACTTCGCCGCGCGGGTTGGCATCCAGAAAATCGCTGCTCGTGTTTCCTGTGCCAAAGGCATCTGGTGTAACGAGCGAGAACTCAATGTCTTTTTCGCGGAGCGCGATTTTGTTTTTCTGGGCATAAGGCGACAGCGGGTGTTCGTAGAGGGTGAGCATGTTTGTTCCTTCCAAAATCTGATGGAGGGAGTATCGCTGCGTCAGCCTCCACAACAAGTGGCCATTTGATCACGCTACCGTGATGGGGACATTAGCCGCGTTCTTTGGCAAGGGTCGCCATTTGTCCAAACAGAGTGGGGATATCTGGCTCTGCATGGTTGCCTGAAAACTCACGGTAGAGCGTTGTGACATTGATGATGATGCGCTCGCCGTCTCCCCAACTGTCATAATCTGAGAAGTTGATGTCGCGGCAGGCTTCCATCGCGTCCAGACCGGCATCAAAGCGTTTTTTTGCTTCATTGCGGGTGTAGATGAGATAGTCCTGCACAGCTTTCACGCCGCGCTTGTCTGTAATGGGGCCATGGCCCGGCACCACGGTTTCCACATCCATTGCAATAATGGCGTCACAGGCATCAATCCAGTTTTGTACGGGCCCTTCCCACATAATGGGGTGACCTTCGATAAATAGAATGTCGCCTGTGAAGACAGTCTTGTCGGCTGGAACATGTACGAGAATGTCACCCGGGGAGTGGGCAGGCCCAAAATATTTCAGGTCTACAGATTTATTTCCCACGGTGCGGGTCAGTTCCTTTTCAAAGGTTGTGGTGGGGAGAGTTTGGGTGACGCCTTTGAAGTCAAATGCACCAAAACTTTTGGTGATGAAGTCACCCATGTCTCCGAGCTCTGGCGCCATATCCAGGAAACCCGCCAACAATGCCGGCGGTTCGCGCAACATGGCTTCGGCAGCGAGCTTGTGTGCAATGATCTCTGCACCCTCACAACATTCATTGCCATTGCAATGGTCTCCATTGTGATGGGTGTTGACCAGCGTGCCGATGTTTTTGGCTGCTTTTGGTTCGGCACTTCGCATGGTGCCCAGCATTTCACGCGTTAATGGCACATCAAACAATGTGTCGACGAGCAATGCTTCTCCGCCATCGACGACCAGTCCAGCGTTGGACCAGCCCCATCCCCCATCTGGTTGCAAATAGGCGTAGGCGCCATTGCCGAGGTCATGGAGGCCCTTTGTGTAGCTGAATTGTGGCAGTCCGAGCGACATGTTGTTCTCTCCGTTCCGTTAGCGAATTGAGGTGAGGCCCGCATCAACAGCGAGGATTTGTCCGTTCACATAGGATGCTTCGCCAGACATGAGGAAGAGGGCTGCATGGGCAACTTCCCATCCGGTGCCTTGGCGGCCTCCGGGAATGTTGGTTGTTGCGCGGCTCGGGCGACCTTGTGTGGACAGGCGGCCCAGAGGCGTGTCGATGAGGCCGGGGGCGATGATGTTGGCCCGAATGGCCTTTGGCTCGGCCTCTAATGCGACATGGCGCATGAGGCCGCTTAGGGCGGCTTTTGAGGCATCATAAGACGGCATGCGACTGCCCGCTTTCATGGCGGCGATGGAAGACACAAACAGGATGGCGCCTCCTTCATTCATGATTGGCAAAGCAGCGCGGCACGTGAGCATGGGCCCACGCAGATTGACGTCCAACACTTGATCCCAAAGCTCAGGCGTGGAGCCTGCGAGATGCATGCCAGCCCCGATGCCAACATTCAGCACAATACCGTCCAGGCCACCTGGTTGCCTGGCTGCCTCGTTCACCATGCGGGTGACGTCTTCAGGGTCTGCGATGTTGGCAATGATGGGGACCGCTTTTCCATCTTCGGAAGCGATGTCGGCAACGGTTTTATTGGCGGCTTCTGCATTCATATCAGCGACCGTCACGTGAGCGCCTTCCCGGGCAAAAAGACGGCAGATGGCGCGGCCGTTGCCCACGGGGTCGGTCTGTGCGTCGACTACACGCTGGCCTCCTCCGACGACGAGGATGTTTTTTCCAGCCACACGATTGAGATGAGGCGCGCGCCCTTGTGCCTCTTTGCTGAGGGGAAGAGGCGTGGAGGGAGGTCGTTCCTTTTTGATGTTCATATCAGTCAGTCCCTGCGAGTGCTTTCACGCTGCGCTCAATTTCTTCCAAGCCCGAGCCTGTGATGTCTTGTTCTTCCAGATCCACCTCTAGGGTTTCCAAAAACCGACAGACCATGATGTAGGTGTTGATGACCAGGGTTAGCTCAACAATCTCTGGATCAGATAGATGGTCTTGAGTTGTCACAAATGTTTTGTCTGACACTTTGACGTTTGCCACCTGTTCGTCAGCAAATGCAAGCGCGGCAGTTTCCTTCGTGTTGAATAGCGGCGACGAGCTATTCACTTTGACGGCTTGTATGCGTTCTTCGGTGATGCCCAATGTGCGGGCAACGCGTTCGTGTTGATGCACTTCGTAAGTTGACCCGCATAAATGTCCCACACGCAAGATCACCAGTTCGCGGAGCTCTTGATCAAGTATGCCGTCGTTTAGATAGGCGCTGATGAAACTCATGAAGGGCGCAAAGGACGCCCCTGTTCCTGACATCATGCGAAACACATTCAGCGGCGGCAATTGCGCCATGAGGTTTTTGTTGGCGGGTGTCAGGTCATCAGGTTCTGGATAAGAAACGCGTGCCATTATTTGCGCTCCAGGTCTTTCATGTTTACCCCTTCAGATTGACCCTCTTCTTCGATGTCCACATCAAAGGTTTCAAGGAAGCGCGATACCATCATGTAATAGCCAATGGTGAGCGTGAGCTCCTGCATTTCCTTGTAAGAGAGCCTTTCACTCAAAGGATTGAAAGTCGCGTCAGTGGCCCGGACGTTTAGGACGATGTCATCTGTATAGGCCATGACAAGGCTCTGCATTTCGTCGAAAGCAGATGCCTTTGGCCCTTCATGAATGGCTTGGATCAGGTCTTCGGACATGCCGATCTGCCGGGAGATACGCTCATGCTGATAAACCTCATATGTGGCTTTGGAGAGGACACCTACACGCACAATGGCTATTTCTCTCAAGACAGGGTCCAGGTCGGACCGACCTAATATCTGGTTTCCGAGACCTGTGAATTTTGCCAGCATATCGCCTGAATGGCCCATCATCCGAAAGATGTTGAGGTTGGGTAACTTGTCGATGGTTTCTTTCAAGCGGCCTTCTGCTGAAGCTGGATCAAAATACGGTATGCGTGCCATGTTTCTTCGTTCCCTGTTTCAAATGCGCTCTTGATGCCGCACGATTGTTTGGGGATAGACTAATCGCTGTGGGCGGCCCCTGCATAGGGGCTTCTTGTTTTCGCTCTGTCTTAGGGGCTACCTTTCGATCTGGCGCAGGGAAAGCCCGTCGTTCTTTTTTTGCGCGATGTGATCTCGGAGGGGCAGATGGGTGTGGCACCGGCAGCAGTTATAGAGTTTTGGAGTGAGGCAGGACCTTCTAAATGGTTCAAGAAAGACACACACTTCGACAAGGCCATTCTTGAACGCTTCGGCTCGGGGGTTGAGCACGCATTGGCAGGTGAGCTCGACCATTGGTGTGATACGCCGAGCGGCACCTTGGCTTTGGTGCTGATGTTAGATCAATTTCCCCGCAACATTTGGCGCGATAGTGCGCGGGCCTTTAGTGGTGATCGAAAGGCGGTTGATGTTGCCTTGCTGGCGATCGGAAAGGGGTGGGATATGGATTTGAACGAACAAGACCGCCGATGGTTTTATATGCCCTTCATGCACTCGGAAGACTTGGACATGCAACGGCAAGGCCTCACCTACTTTGCAGACCGTCTTGATGATCCAGGCACCTTGAAGTTTGCTGTGCTTCACGCTGATATCATCGAAGAGTTTGGCCGCTTTCCACACCGGAACGATTTACTGGGAAGACCTTCTAGTGATGAGGAAACATCATTTCTCGCATCTGGTGGGTTTAGCGGGTAAGCACAAAAAAAGAGGCACTGCGAGGTGCCTCTTTTCTATTCTACATGTGCTGTCTATCGCCACATGCGTGCTTAGGCAGCCCGTACTTTCGCTAGGAACTCATCTACTGAGGATTTCAAGCTTTCAGCCTGGCCGGCAAGTTCACCAGCGGCAGCCTGTACTTGTGTCGCAGCACTCGATGTTTCTGCTGCGGCATCCGTCACACCAGAAATGTTGGAGGCAACTTCACCAGAGCTTGCCGCGGCTTCTTGCACATTGGTTGAAATTTCAACCGTTGCTTCCTGTTGCTGCTCAATTGAGCTGGCGATGGCATCTGAGATTTCGCTGATTTCACCAACCGTAGAAGTTACGTCACGGATAGCGCTCACAGCTTCATCGGTCGAGGATTGAACAGCCTGGATTTGCTTGCCGATCTGTTCTGTCGCGCGGGCTGTCTGGTTAGCCAGTTCTTTTACTTCAGAGGCAACCACCGCGAAGCCTTTACCGGCTTCCCCGGCACGGGCTGCTTCAATTGTGGCGTTCAGGGCCAGAAGGTTTGTCTGTTCAGCAACATCCTGGATGAGCGTGACAACTTCACTGATCTGACGTGCAGCTTCTGACAGGCCTTCGATGCGGTCGTTTGCGTCGTTAGCTGTCTTGTTTGCTCGCTCAGTGATGGCCGTTGACTGTTCTACCTGACGGCGAATTTCCTGAATGGAACTAGACAGTTCTTCCGCAGCGCCTGCAACTGTTTGAACATTTGCACTTGCTTCTTCAGAGGCCGCCGCAACCGCCGCTGATTTTGCGTTGGTTGTATCAGATGTTGATGTCATGGAGGTGGCGGTTTGTTCCATCTCCGTAGCGGCGGCACTCACAGCCCCCAGCATTTGCTCCATTGAACTATCGAAGTTCGTAATGAGAGTTTCGATCTCCAATGTACGGGCTTCTTTTTTGCGTTGTTCTTCAGCCTGTGCTGCCTCAAGAGATATGCGCTCAATAGCATTCTGGCGGAAAACTTCAACGGCTCGGGTCATGTCACCGATTTCATCCGTGCGGTCCTGGCCAACCACTTCCAGTTCCGTTTCACCAGCGGCCAAACGGTTCATTGCATCTGTTGTTGCTGAAATGGGCTGAGAGATTTGACGGGCCAGGTAAATACCCGCAGCGACAATGCCTGCTATGAGAGCAAGGGCGATGGCTGCCATGGTGTTGCGCATGCTCACCAGACCGGCTGAGACTTCATCTTCAGAAACCTGTGCAGCCATGGCCCAACGGGTGCCGTGGAACTCAATTGACTGCGCATAGGTACGAGCTTCGTGGCCAATATGGCTTGTGTCGCTTGTCGATGTGGCCGTCTCTTGGCCCGTGAAAATGGCGTTTGTTGCTTCTGCATCCACAACGGTTGAGAGCAGTGTTGATGTTTCGGAGAGGCGCGAGTCCGCTCTCATTAGTTTGTTTTCACCGACGAGCAGTATCTCGCCTGTTTCGCCCAGACCTTCAGCAGCCTGCATGAAGCTGTTGATGGCATCAATTGGCATCTGGAAAGCGATAACACCAATTTTCTGGCCGTTTGCATCAAGGACGGGGCGTGCAATGAAACTTGCAGGCGCGTCGTTGCTCGGTGCATAGGGGGTGAAATCAGTGAAGGTTATGTCTTTGCCACCGCTTGCATTGATTGCGCTGTTGAAAACGGCGCCAAGATCAGTATTGCGCCATTCACCCGATGTCAGGTTCGTCGCGTAATCCAATTCTTTGAAAACTGTGTAGATCAGGTTGCCTTCTGTATCGAAAAGGAAGACATCATAGTATCCGCGCTCGGTGAGGAATGTGCGGATCCAAGGATGGAACCGTGCGTGGAGTGTCGAATAATAGGACCCGTCTGAGGCTGCATCGAGTAGATGTTTCTCACCGGTCGCATTTGGGTTCGACGTAATGTACGTCTCTTGGAGATAAGAAGTGGCGTTGGGACCGAGAACCTTCCATGCTTGACTAAACTGTGTAATGAACCGCCCCGGGTTTACCGGAGGCTCCTGATCTATAATAAAAGGAGCCATTATGAGCAAAACAAGAAACAGATTTTCACTTGAGGTGCGAGCGCGAGCCGTGCGGATGGTGTTGGAGAACGAAGACGAGTATCCGTCCCGTTGGGCGGCGATTACCTCGATTTCAAGCAAGATTGGATGCGTACCACAAACCCTGAGTAGCTGGATTAAGCGCAAG
>Ga0222662_1000725_pt1 | contig 22680 bp, 21 predicted proteins | sample AntAcemetagen600_FD_179821 | JGI IMG/M metagenome (GOLD analysis project Ga0222662, IMG submission 179821) | Saline water microbial communities from Ace Lake, Antarctica - #600 | ecosystem: Environmental > Aquatic > Non-marine Saline and Alkaline > Saline | place: Antarctica: Ace Lake...
AAACATTGACTGCTCCCGCGTCAAAAGTGTCAGTACCCAATCGGGTAAGTGTCAACCGATCAAGCTCGGCGGAAGGGGTTACGTCGGTCATATGAGTGTCTCCAAAACAATAAGCACCGCCGCGTAGACCAGTGCGCCAGCAGAGGCCAGTGCCCAGACAGACGTGGAGACACGGGAGCCGGGAGCGAAGCCAATCCAGCCGCGCCACACATGGCCGTTCGGGCCACCGCGCGGGATGCGGTACAGAAGGGCTGAGATCAGGATTGCTGCATAGATCATATCACTGTGCCGTTGCTGGGGGTGTAAGCTCGCCGCCAAAGGGGTGTTCTGCAAATGCCATGAAGATGTAAGTGCTGCCTGATGCGTTTACGTTGAAATTACTATTACGCAGCTTAAAACCGTTAGACAGCAGATCAAAACCAACTGCTGTTGATGTTACTTCTGCGTTTGTAAGGTCAGCAAACAATCTATTGTATGTTTCATTGTCTGTATCTCGAATTGAATCGTACATAAGCCAACTGCTTGTCGAGTTAGTACGCTTCGTCATAACAAAAGCAGGTCTGAAGCCCGTAAAAATAAACGGACCGTCTGCCGAACCGTTGCCGGTGTAGCTGCCGAACTTGCTGAAGCCATCTACTCCTGCAAAGCAGTATGCAACATAGTCTTCAGTGTTTGTGTTTACTTCTACGGCGTTGCCAAGACTGAAAACAGAACTGGTAGGCGCAGTGTCGTTCCATCTATTTACATTATCAACCGAGGCGGCAGTTGTGTTTAATACTAAATAATCAGTTGCAGGATCAGACGCTACGCCGCTGTGATAAACTTGCCATGCATCGGCAGCATCCCTGTTCTTAACAATAATTACGTCAGGAGCAACACCGAGGCCGTGTCCAATAGTAGCTCCGCTTGTGGCATTACCCGTGTAGGTGGAAATGCTAATACCCGCCGCTGTGTTGACGGAGGTTGCAGTTGTGTTAATGCTACCGTCTTCGTTGCTGCTGCCGCTGCCGTTGGCCTTCCACTGCCACGCTGCGTATGTGCCCGTGTTGGCGTTGTAAGAACCATCTGAACCGACAGTAAAACCAGAAGAACCGAAAGTCGTTATGCCTTCTGCAACAGTTTCTTCTGCGCCTGTAGCGTTCGAGCTAAGTTCTTTGGTGACACCACGAACTGCGTCAGTAAGCGCGTGTTCAACCGCAGCATTTCTACGCCTGATCCAAACAAAGTCAGGCTGGAAGGTACTGTTCTCGCTCTGAGATACTGCGTTACCGCCAGAGCCTATGGCCGTGCCGTTGCCCGTATACAGTGTTGTCTGGAAGTTAGCCGTGCCGTCCTTGATTGCAGGTGTGGGTAGGTTGGCGGTGGACAGAGCCACGAAGCCGGTGGGCGGGGTGTACTCAAAGCCGGACTGGCCGAAGTTCGCGGTGTAGTTAGGTGAGTATGTGGAATAACCTGCCCACAGCGCAAACCATTCCGTGCCGTCATTTAACCCGCTAAATCGAGGATCAGTATTTGTAGCCGGGTCTGCGGTCCCGCTGCTGTCAAACCACGTTCCGTTTTTGCCAAACCATAGTGATCCGTTGTCGCTGTCATACGCAACCATAAGCACGTCGGTTGCAGCAGGGTTGCCTACGCCAGTCCAGTTAGCTCCACTGCCCCCGCCGCCTACATCAGATTTAAATTTGGTTACATTGCCGTTAAATGAGGAAAACCAAGACCCAAATCCCCAGCCACGGTTGCTAACCGTAGCACCGCTGTCGTTTATATTGGCCATTGATTTTGAACTACTTGCCAACCCTATTTGGTTTATGTAACCCAGCGTATTACAAGTTACTTCCCAGTAGTATTTTCCGCTTTGAGGTATTGCGATGGTTGACCGAATACCAGCCTGATCTGCTCCAGACGTAACGGTTAAGTTTCCGTCTGACGCAGTAATAGTACCTTTGTCGAGTACGTTCCACGTCGCATAGTTCTCAGTCGGCGTATCCGTAACCTGATCGTCCGAGGTCAGCCCTGATGAGGTGAAGTCGTTGCTGTTACCTGACTCGTCTGCGCCGAGATCGGCACTGTCCTCGCCTGTAAGATAAAAGCCGTTGTCGCCGTATGATCCTGCGTAGGCCTTGGCAATCCACACGCCATCATCGTTGGTTTCGCCAAAGCTCGTTGGTGATAGTTGCTGACCGTCGATGAAATTAAATTCGGCCATGTAGCCGTCAAAATAGTTTGTACCGCCGATTGTCGGATTTATTCGACCAATGTTTTGTGCACCGCCTGTATTAAAACCTAAATTTGTGCCGCTGCTGGGGTTGCTGCTTGCGGAGAAACTCGTTTCCTCAACGCCGTTGATGTAAAGTTTAATGCGGTCTGCCGCAGTCGCTTGATTTGTATCTACAGCCAGAACAAAGTGATACCACGCAGAAGGATCGCGAAAGACTCTAGTAGTTGTACGCCAGTTTGTGGTGTAACCGCTCACATTGATCGTGTCGGCCGGTTGAAGACGCATGATCAGGTATGCAGCGTCGCTGTTCCCACTGTATTCATTTATCAGGGTGGGGGACTGTCCAGCAGTAGTTAAGTTTCCACGCTTGAACCAAAGGCTGATCGTAAAAATTGTAGAAGAGGTTGCGGTTGTTGATGTGCGGCTCATGTACGCCGCTCCGTCATCATTAAACCGGATCGACTGGTCTATGCCGTAGCTTGCGCTGCCCGATGCGCCCATGCGGACGCTGTCTGAACCTACGACACTCATGCTTTGGGGAACCTTTTCTTGACGGCCTGACGCTTGATCTCAAGCGCGTCCTGGGCTTCTGGGCGACCCTCAACTGATGCCTCCCACAGAGCGACGATAATTTCCTCCTGCGAAGGGTACGCACGTCGGCGTTCCTCGACATGATCGTAGTCAGGGTCAGCAGGGGTCTTGTCCGGGACGACCGGGGCCACATAGTCGATCAGTGTATGGACGCGCGTGACGATACCGTCCTCAAACGTGTCGGTGTGGCCTGTCGAGCGTTGCAGTGGACCGACCCGCTGCTCGTAGAACCGGGCGAACCCGAGTGCGTTGAGTTCCGCGTCGGTCCACTGGCTGGCCCCAACGAAGATGCCCTTGGGGTACTGGACCATGTCGTCGCCGTCGCCCACGTTGACAGCGCGGGGCTTGAACGTGGAGATGACAGAGCCATCAAGTTTTATCTTTGCAATGGTCATGCGATTGCTCCTGTCCAGACGCACTCAATGGATGTGGTCGTCCGCACAATATAGTCGATGCGATCTTCGGCAGAGTTGACCGCCGTTATTGTCGGTGCCGTACCCCCGGCGAATTTGTAATAGCTACCGAAGGCCATGGTCTTGGGGGACGATGCGTGCTGCGTCAGGAAAAACGATCCGCTTGTCCCGGCGACCAGATTGGTCGGGTTGGCGAGCGTCGTGTTCTCGGTGAGGGTATGACTGAAATGATTATTCAGCGCAGCGTCCACAGCGATGGATGCCGCCGTTGAAGTCAGTGCCGTGATCGAACCTGACTGCGCTGCGGTGAATGTCTGCGCGGTGGCAAGCATAGGGACCGTGTCGCCTTCTACGGCGATAACCCCGGCGCTTACACGGGTGATAGTTGTGTCTGTTGCTGCGCCAACATTTACCCCCGTGAACTGAGGGCTGTCAGTGGTGCCGAGTTCTTGTGCTACAGCAGCAGCACTTGCCGCTGCTGCTGTAGCACTTGCCGCTGCTGCTGTAGCACTTACTGCGGCAGCAGTGGCATTAGGCCCTGCGTTAGCAATGTCTGTAATAGTTGGGCCTGTGTCAAAACCTGTCCCGGCGCTGTCAATCACCAAGGCCGTGTCGGCGGGGAACGACGTTGGTAGGGTCGTGTCAAAAGTCCCTGTGAAACCTTCAGACAGTTTGACCGAGCGGGTCTTGGCGTCGTTGTTCTGCTGGGCCATGATCGCCAGCTTGTCGAGGGTGTCCTCGACCGTCTGGGACGGAAACGGGTCGTTCTCAACGAGGTCGGTGCCTTGCGTGTAGGGCTGCTCGCGCACGATGACCAGTGTCTCACCGACTGCCGGGGCCGCGTTCATCGTGACGGTGCCACCTGTCGCGACACCCGAGCCAGTGACCGTGTAGTTCGTCGTGATGACCTGCGTCACCTCCGCTGCCGTGCTGTCAGTGACGAGCGTAACCGTGAGGTCGCTGTTGGCAAAGAACTTGAAGCCCGTGGCGAAGCCCGTGGTTGACCCGTTACCCACGAAGGAGATACGGTTGGTGGTTGTACTAATGGTCATGTCTTGCCCTCTGTTGTATTATTGCCACAATGGGCTAGAAAACGCTAGCGGGTAAGCCGCTGGGCGGAACTATAAAGGTCTGCGCGTTGTCTTCGGCTATGCGCTTTTCCATGCGTTTCAGGTAGCCGGGGCTGATTGTCTCCGAGATGCGGTGCAGGAACAGGTAGTCCAGCGCAGTCCTAGTGGCGATTATGTTCTGAAACGGCATGTTGCTCATGGCAAAGCGGAGGCTTTGCGCGGCGAGGTCATCCCCGTCTCTAGCGCGCTGCGCCAGGTCGATGAGGCTGTCCACCGTACCGGCTGTTGGTCCGGCGAGCGAGGACAGCGCAGAGCCGCCGTAGCGGTTCTTCATGTCGCCAAACAGGAAGTCGCCGTAGAGGCCCATCGCACTGCCTTGGAGCATAGCCGCTGTCCACGTCTTCACGTCGTTGGGGTCGCGAGGGGTGCGGCCCTTGGCGAGGTCTTTGGCCGACATGCCAATGTATCCGAAGATGGTACTCCACACCAAGAGATTAGCTACCCCCTGCACGGCACCGTTTCCGCTCGTCATCGCGGCCTTCAGAGTGTCGTCGCCGTACCCATAAAGTTCCCGCGCGCCGACCTTGTGCATGGCGGTGGTCGTGAAGGACTTGAACAGCGTCAGATGCCGAAGGGTCTCACCCTCTACTGTCCCCGCTTCCGTGCCGCCGAGCAGGTAGCCTTGCGTCTTCGCGTCGGGTTCCAGCACGGCAGTTGTCGCGCGGTCGTGGAAGTAGGACCGGAACTGCCCCGCGATCTCTTGCCGCAGATTTCGGATGCGAGCGGGCGTGGCTTTTATATTGCGCTTGGCGAGGTACGGCTCGAACGCTGCGTCTGCCAAATCCTCCACACCCTCTGGTGTCATGTATATGTTGTCGCCCTCGTACTCTGTGGCGGTGCGGATAATGTCCCACTTGTCTTCGTCAATCCCGTAGATGCCCAGTACCCGGCGCTGCCCCAACTCTGTGTCGCCCCACATCTTCCCGGCGTCCAACCCCAAGGCATGTGACCGGGCTTGCGCGAAGCCCGTGCGAAGCTGGTCGGTCCAGAACCGCAGCCCATTAAACTTGAAAAACAGGCTGACGGCGGTACTCATGTGGCCGCGCCCACTGGCGGTCGGGTCAAATCGTTTTGAAACGGCAGAGATCAGGCCGTCATGCACGACGCCGAGAGAAGAAAACAGCCGCGCCCGCTCATGCGCGGGGACAGAGTTCCCCAGCGAAGCCAGTGCCTCACCCATGCCTGAGAGCATGGACCCACCACCATAGCGGACCTCTGACCCGTAGAACGCGATGTCCGAGATACCCGACAGCACCGCACCGCCCAGCTTCGACATTTGCTGGATGGCACGTATCCCCATCGAAACATCCGCGAGCATGTGATTGCCGGGGACGCGAGCCAGCCCGCTGACATGCGGCCAAAACCTTTTAAGCGCCCGCTTCCGCTGCTTGTCGAACTTCACCAGTTTGTCGGCGTCGCCCTCCTTGCGGAGCTTCTTCTCAATCACATCGAACGCCGCGCGCATGTTGGCCTCGGCGTTGGGGCCGAGATGCTGCATGACGCCGATGTCCTGCGCCATCTTCTGCATCCCGTAGATGATGCCCTCGCCCATCTTGGCCGCGCCAAACTCTTTGAAGTAGGCGAACTCAGCCTCGGGGGACCGGAAGTGAAGCACACGGTCGTGGCTCATCTTCTTGCCGATGTTTGCCACGCCGGTAAAACGGCTCTCGGGCGCTGTGACGGACTGCATCCCTTCACCGAAGCGCCCCGCACCTGGTGCCGCCGAGTGTATGCCGGTGGACAGGGACAGCCACAGACCGTCGATAACTTCCGCCACCGCGTCCGCGTCGTTGCGGTCCACGTCAGGGAACGACCGCTCCCAATCCACTTCCTCCGCGATAGCCTTGCGCCAAGCGACCTCGTTCTTTTTTATGCTCGCGTGGTCGTGGGTGTGCTTCGACAACCAGCCGTCGAGTTTGCCGATGTTGGCCCCGTGCTGGTTCGCCAGGAGACGGAGGCTCTCGCTGTGCTTCTTCACCACCTCGGCCATCTTCCTCGCGGCGGGGTCGATGCCGGTGAAGTTTGGTGTCTCCGCGTCCAACTGGTGCGCCGCCTTGAGGATGTCCCCGTCGAGAGCGCCGCTGATAAACAGCTGCCAATCCTCGCCCATGTCGTAGATCATACCCATCACATGCTTATTGAACGTGACGGCCTGTGTGTTGATTACGCTGGCCCGTGAGCCTTGCCGCGCGCCGCGTGTCACGCCAACAAGCAGCGCCTCCATCGCCAGACCGGGCGTGTCTGCCCACGTTGTCAGCGCGTAGTCCACCATCTGCAAACGCGCAGTCTTGTTCAGCGCCGCGTTGCGGGCGAGTATCTTCGCGCCGATAACCTTCTCGGTCGCCAGCTTCTCAATGAGCGCCTTCGTGGCGTCGCTGGACGCCGCCTCGCCACCCTCTGTCTCAAGGCGCTCGAAGTCGGCGCGGAGTGCTTCTACCTCGCCGCCCTTCAGCTTGCGCCCGAGGGCTTTCTGGACTTCGGCCAGACAATCTGCCGCTGACATCTACCCAATCCTCAATCTGCACTGAGCATACATCTCAGATGCTTTGTTAACTTCGTCCACCTCCGCGATGACCTCCTCGGCTTGCGCCACCGACAAGGTGTCGTCGCCGTCCACCAAGAGGTCTTCTTCGGTAAGCCCCGTCCGCTCATAGAGTTCGTTCAGCGTCTCCTGCGCGACGGCGATGTCCTCGTCTATCGCGGCGATGGGGTCGCCACCTTTGCCCGCTGCTTCGTTGATCCTGATGGTTGCTTCGTCAGCCGCGCTCGTACTCGCGAAGCGGTCGTTCTCACGTCCCAGCGTGGCCCGCGCCGCCTCGGCTTGGTCGAAGTCGCGGTTGACCTCCCAGGCCTTCGTGACCTTGAACTCTGGCGCAGCGCGGCCTCCTGACGTGCCGCCGGTCGCGTCCGTCCGCGCCCGCGCCTCTTTCATCACCCGTGAGAAGTTAGGGGCCATGTCGCGCATCTCGGCGTCGATGTCGGCCAGCTTGCGGCGCAGCGCGGCCATCTCGTTTGTGTCTGCCGGGGCTTCCTTCGTGAGAAACCGCTCGCGCTGCTCCACCAACTCAGCGAAACGCTTGTCGAGTTGTCGTATCTTCTTTGCTGACAGGCGGTACTTGGCCTCGGGGTCCAACTGGTCGAGAATGTCCGCAATTTCTTCATCCAGCGGACGTACCACGTCCTCTCGGACAGCCTCCCTGCGCGGCTCTGCCGCTTCTATCTGCTCGCGGACGCCCGCCGCTCGCCCCTCCAGCGCCTCAAACCGCCCGACAACGTCAGGGTCTATCTCCCAAGCTGTCTCACGGATGACCGGCGACACAGCCTGGGCGTCCTCGCCGGGGATGTACACCATGCGCTCGACTTCGCGGACGGGCGTGAAAGTCCCGACAACCTCGCCTATGTCAACGTAGCGGTCATCAACCAACTGCGAAACGGACGCGCGGAGCGACGCCTCCCGGTAGTCGTGGCCCGCGTCTTCCATCGCCTTCGACACGGCGTTTCGGATGCGGAACATGCCGTCTGCGTCAGATATAACGCCGATGCCCGAGTGCAACCCGCCGCCTAGCGCCGCGCCAAACACCACGTTGAGCAGACTGTCCATAAGGCCGTAGTCCGCTTGCTCTTGAGACGCCGCAGACAGAATTATAGGCTCCACCACCAAGGCACCCACAGCACCCTCCTTGGCCCCCACACGCGCGCGAACCGCCGCACGTCCGAGACGCCCCGACTTGGCTGCGAGCATCTGAGCCAGCCGCGCTTGGCCCACCACCGGGATGAACGCCGATGCAAGGTTGAGAGGGTCGAGCATGGTCACGCCGAGACCCACCGCGAGTTTGGCCGCGCCGGGGGCAAACCCGCCTTCGCTGCGGGCCAACACCTCGTTGATACGCATCTCGTCCTGCTTGCGCTTGATGAGTATTTCCAGCGCAATGTCGGTCGTACCCTCTTTGGGTATTGCGAGGCTGACACCAGCGCGCTCCACGCGGTCCTTGGCCTCGTCGTCAGTCAGTATCGTTGCTTTTCTGTCATACACCGTGGGGAAGAACTCCGCGCCCACATAATGCTCGCGCGACACAACGTCGCCAAATCCTGTGTCGGGGACAAGCTGGTAGTTCGCGGGGTTGTCCCTGATCTCGCGCTGGTCAACCGGGCGGCGTATCTTGCTGACCGCGAGTGCGGCCTCCGGCGTCAGTTCCTTCTGGCCCCGCGCCCGGCCCAATTCCTCGTATCGCACCAACGACATGAGGGGCGAGAAGCGCCATGCGTCCTCTGCCGTTGCCCTGAGAACAGAGGACAGGGGTGCCGTGTATTCGTCAGCGAAGGTAGACCTTCTGCGCTGCGGCGAGGGTGTGTAGATGGGTGTGGTCATCGTCTGTATGTTGGGATAGTGGGCAGCGGTGCTGGCGTCTCGGCACCAAGGAGGGCTTCCACTTCGGGGTCACTCGGGACTGTGTAGGTGGGGAACTTTCGCACTGGTTTGTACGTCGGCAAGGGTTGCCCGGCAGCATCCTTCGGGTTGCTGGCGGTAGGACGTATCTGCCGCAACACAGACCCCAAGGAAGCGTCAGGGCCAAAATTCTGAAGGTCGGGGGAACTCTCCGTGTCCAACCCTGTGAACGTCTCGGCGCTCGTCGTCAACTCCTCCCACGACACAACGAAGGGCGCGCGGGATGGGCCTTCCAACCCGGCGACGGGGGAGAACACCTCAATCGGTTCACCCTGCTCCGACACTAGCATGAGGCCGCTCCCATCAGGAGCCGTTACCCACCGGCCGAACGCTGCCAGCGAGTTAGCTTTTTCTTCCGGCGGTAGGCCCGATGTCGGGATGATATTGTAGTTCAGCAAACTCTGCTTCACGACAGCCGCCCCGCGCTCCACCAAGGCCTCTGAGATGGGCTGGTTGTTGGTGTCGGTGCGGGGGATGCGATAGGCGTCGGTGTCTGTGGTGACGGTGATGAAGGCGCTACCCACCAAGTCCTCATACGCCTTTTTCGCGGCGTCAGACGACGACATCCTGCGTGTGGCCGAGTAGTGTAAGGCGAGCGTGTACACCGCGTCCTTGTATATATTTCCGGTGGCCGTCGCCCCCGATGCGTTGAACGTGACGGCGGTGTCCCCGAACACTGCGGTGACGGCGTCGTCTGTGGCCTTCTCGGCGGTTTTGCCCAGAGATGCCTCGTTGTCCTTCTGGTTGTAGATGGCTGTTGCCATGTTGAGGGCCACCGCCCCCTTGTTACCAGCACCCGCGATGCGGGCAAGCGGGATGTGACTGCCGGTCAGCGCCTTGTCCGCGATGAGTTGCTTGTAGACGAGAGGCCAGTTCTTGCCATACGTCTCGTTGTACCCCGCCAGCAGAGAGACGAGGTTCTCCCCAGCGGTGTCGTCCTCACCAATGGCGCTCACTGCGTCGGCCACACCGTCCACTTCACGCTGCGTCAACACGCTGGGTTCGTCCACGCCCAGCCGCTCCTGGGCGGCGATGGTCGTGTCGATGTATGCGGCGCGGGCCTCGCGCTCGCCCGGTGTGCCGAGGGCAGAGTTCAATCGCTCCCCCGCGAATTGCGTAGAGGGGTCGTTGTCCAGTGCGTAGCGCGCCGGGTCAGCTTTTAGTTGCGCGGCCTTGATGCGCGCCGCCTCGGCAAACGCTTTCAGCTTGCCCACGGCTTCGTCGTGGTTCTCGGGAGTGGCGGCGTCAACCGCCGCAGCGAGAACCACCCCTCGCTGCGCCTCATCTGCTTCACTCATGTTTGGGCCGGCTTGTCGAGCAGCCCCCAGCGTCTCTGCGACACCCAAAGACTTGTGCATCCGGTTCCGGTCATCGACGTTCAGTATCGTGCTGTCTATCTCCGCATGGGTGGATGCCACCGTCTCCGGTGGGTACTTACCGTCAGCGATGGTCGCGAGGATAGCGGGCATACGCTTGACTAACTCGTCCTGCGCGTGAGAGCGCCCGACCCGCTCGCGCCGTAACGCCTGTAGCTGGCCCAACTCGACATTGTCGTTGCCGGGGATGTCCAGCGCCGCGAGCAGCGAGGCTTCCAGCGCCTCCATAGCAGCCGGTGTCTCGTTAACCAACAGGTCCGCAAAAGCGCCGACCGCCTCGCCCCGCTCAAAATCCCGACGCGCTAACCCTCGCTTACGAGCGTCCGTCATGGCGTCTATGTCGGCACTCGTCACACCATTGCCCGCGAAACCCCGCACTCTGAGATTGGCGTGGTCCCCCACCGCGTTGGCTATGTCGGTATCGCGCTGGCGCAGAAACAGATCGTGGGATGCGTCAATCTTGTTCAGCGCGCTGGCGTAGGTGTCGGCGTCCATCTGGCCTTGCAAGTCCGACAGATCGCCCTTGACCGCCATGACCGCCTCGGGCGTGTCAGCGGCGCGGAGCAGGGATTGAAAGTGGGCGTCTGCCGCGTTATTGCGCCAATCGTTCAGCGCGACCTGTTGCACGTCCCCCTGCATACCGGCTGCGACAATCAGCGACGTGCCAGAGTTCAGACCGTCTTTGTAAGCTACAGACCCATCGCCTATCTGGTTGCGAACCGTACCCAGCCCAACCTCTACGTCCTCGCGCACCTTCTTGGCGGTGGAGACAGCCTCGAACCGCATGGACGCTGACACTTGGCCCGCGCGTCCCCGCGCCAGCCCCAAGTCCAAACGTCCTTGGTTCTCCGGTGACACATTCGTGAAGTTTTCTTTGAAACCCTCGGACCAACGCTCGTACTCAGATCGCATGGCCTCTGTGTGTCCAGCGGCACCGGGCTGTGCGTCCTTCTCCAACCCAAGCCGGAACTCATCCATCTCAAGCCCGCCGTCGATCAGAGCCTTCTCAATTGCTACCGCATCACGCTTGTCGCCTACAGCCTTAATTCTGGCCCCAACGTCCTCGGCGGTGTTCGCCAGGTCTGCGCCCGCCTTGGCGAGTGCGCTGCCGCCACCGAACGCTTCCGCTGTGGCACTGATAACGCTCTGCCCCGCAGAGGACTGCGCCTGTCGGGTGTACTGTGTGAGTTTTGGCATCTAGGCTTCCTCTACGCTACTGCGGGTGGGGTGCCGCCCGCGAACGGGTTGACGCCGGTGTATTTGGGTTCGCTGTCAAAAGCGCCCGACCCGTACAGCGAAGCGCCGCCCTTGAGCAGCGCGCCAGCCGCGCCCATGTAGCCCGCGCGCTGTGCGCTCTTACCCTGCGCTGTCAGAAGCCCTGCGCTGGCCTCTAGGCCGGAGGCTTGCAGTTCGCCTTGGTGGATAATCGTCAGGCGGTCGAGTTCTTCCTCAATCGCGTTGTCTTCGAGTAGGTCGAACGCCGACCCGCCATAGGTTCCCGACGCCGCAGAGTTCGCCCGGTTTGTTCCAGCCCGCAGACGCGCCTCGCGCTCCTGCCGTTTGGCGTTGGCCGCAGCGTTCTGCCGCGACGCTACAGCGTTGTTATTTGCCACCTGTGCGTTGAACTTCGCCGCGCCCTTTGCTGCGTTTCCCTGCTGGATAGCGCCCACAGCCGATATGGCTGCGCCAGCGATCATCGCAATTTCAACGCCGGTCATCGCACCCTCGCATACAACGCGCAAGCGCCGCCGTCAGGGCGGTACGCCTCCATGCGCGGTGCTTCCATCGCAAAACCCAACAGCTCAGCCCACCTATGTCCTGCCTCAAAATCGCAGTCTACTGTCATCTCAATCCGCTTGATGTAGCAGTTGTCCAAACGGTTCTGCACCGCACGGTGTACGGCGACAAACTTGCTCCCCGTCGCATGGACGGAGATGTAACTCCACGCCAGCGCCCGACCGGGCCACAGCGGGATGATACCCGCGCAGCCTAGCACAACCCCGTCATCAACGCATGAGTGCGTCCAGTCAGGGCGCTCAAGCGCCACGGCCTCTGCTTCGGTCATATACTTGGCGAGGTATTGCTGCTCGTCCTGCATGTCGATCTGCATCAGGTGCGCTGCTTTGAAGTCTACCACGTCCATGCTATCGGTCCTGCACATGAAGCTGCGGCATGATTGCCTGGATGGTCATGGGGAGCGGCTGATCCTGCCGAATGAAGATGCGCTCATTCGTCCCGTAGTCGCCGTCCCACTCAATCTCAAAGTCGCCCTGGAACAGGGACACCGCTGTATCCATAGGATCGCCGCCTTCGCGAAGAACGATGGGGTCGAGGTCGTCGCTGGTGGGGCCGAACTTCCCGCCCAAGGTCTCGAAGAAACGAACAAACACGCGATGGATGCGCTCTGTCTTGCCCTGCGATGTGCCCTCGCGGCGGCCCTCAAGCGGCTGTCGCAGCGTCTCGAAGTCGGAGTTATATGCTAGGCCCACTTGAGCCTCAGAGGTCTCCCGGTCGAGCGTGATGGCTCCTGACGCCACTGTCTTGCGGGGGTGGGCAGACCCCTCGGCCAGAACGGCAACCTCTTGCCCTTCCAGATGGGTCAGGCCGGTCACGGTCATCACACGCTCGCGGACCTCGCCAGCCGTCTCATATGCCGTGAACCCAGAGGTGTTGATGGCGTTGCCGTCGCGGTCGTTCAACTCGAATGTCGTCGCGGCGACGTTCGCCACCACATAAACCTTCCGGTTTACTTCGGTCATACCCTGCACGTTCTTGATGCGGATCACATCACCGTTGGAGAAGCCGTGTGCGCCGTCTGTCGAGACAACGCCGGGGCTTGCTGCCGTGATGCCGGTAATGGTCTTGGGGTCGTCAAGTGTCAGGCCGCTATCCACGAAAAAGGCTTCTTCAGGGTCGTTGGCGCTGTCCCACATAGGCTTCAAATACTCGATATACCGCTTGGTGCCGCCGTCGATGTAGCGGTTCACAATCATGTACAACTCGTCGGACAGGCCGTCAGGTGCCGGGATGACCGACACGCTCTCGACCTTCGCTGGCGTAGCGCCGTAGGCGTCGCTGAACCCCCCAACAACATGCCGGTGGAACCCGAGTATCTTCTGGTCGCGGTCGTAGGTCAGGCCAATGAGAGAACCGTCTGTCAGGCACATCCACACGATAGCCTGTGGCTCTGCTTGGAACGCCATCTCCACCACGCCGGTCTTGGTGATATGCTCTGCCACAAGCGTCATGTCAGGCGCGCGGAAGCCGTCGTCCTCGAACACATAGGACATCTCACGCAGCTTTTGCAGGGCGCGCTGGACGAAGATGACGGCGCGGCCCACCCGAACAGGTGAGATGTTCGCGCTGCCGAAGGTCGATGAACGCGCGGCCTGGATGTTGGATGGTGTCAGAACACCGCCGTTGTCATTAGGCCGCACGATCCACTCGCCGCCCACCGTCCCGACAGCCAAGCCCTTCTCCTCGTCGGATAGCCAGAAGATAGAGTTTACGTTGTCCGCCGACAGCGATGTTGACACCGCGAGGTCGTCGGCCACGGTCCCATCAGGATCGGTCGGCGCAAAGTTCTCAAAATCGCTGCTCACGCTCATGTCGATGCGCTGCGGGAAGTCGGTCGGCCCCGCAAAGCAGAGACGGTTTTGATGGAACGTCACGGCGGCGGGGTAGCCGGTCGTGTCGGACCAAACCCCGAGACGCCAAGCGTCCGTGGCGGTGGTGGCTGACGCATCTGGCCCCGAAATAGTCGCCGTAACAGACGTTGTGCTTGCGCGAGCTGTGACGGTCAGCCACGTCCAGTTTGTCGCAGCATCCTGCCAACGGATCGTGCGCCCGATGTCGGTGGTCTGAAATCCGGTGTCGTTGTTGATGCCGGTCACAGCAGACGCCGTCACCGTCACCGAGCCGGTCGTGCCGCTCAAGCCGAGCGTGGTCGTGGTCGCGTTGGTGCTGAGGAAAGGGCCGTCTGAAAATTCAATGGTCGTGATGCTCCACGACGTATCCGACGCGCGCTCAATCTTACGGGGCGGGTAACTCGGGTGCGTGATGTACAGCACGTCCGCCGACTGCGCGAACTTGAGTTGGAACAGGTCGGCCTCGGCGTAGGTCGTCACGACCTCAACCGGGGAACCGCCGCTCTCAATCTGCCCACGGTCCTTGACGAACCGGATGTAGAGGTTGCCGAACTCAATCTGGTAGGCTTGCTCCGTCGAGAACTCGAACCGAACAAGCCGAGACTTCTCGCTGCTGGTTTCACACTCCACGATATGTGCTGTGCCGGGTCGGCGTTCGACCGGCCCTTGCAGCAGCGGGATGAAGTTCTTGCACGTCCGCAACCCCGTCTGGTACTTGTCGAGGTCCGGTCGCCCATACACCAACGGCGACACTTCGCCGCCGTTGAAATTGCTTTGTATGGGGGAGATTTTTGCCATTAGTAGCGGGCCGTGACCCAAGGGTCTTCGGGAGCCTGTTGCGGCGGGCGCTCAAAAGCGTTGATACGCCGCGCCTCAGAGCGAGCCTCTGTGTACAAGGTCTGCGCGGCCTGTATCTTGGCGTTCGACTGCGTGATCTTCTCCGCCAGGTCACGCGCAATGCGCGCCACCAACAGATCGGTGAACAGTTGGTCGAAGGCTTCTGGGTCGGTGATCTGCGCGATGTAGGTGATCGGCAGCGGTGCGCTGTCGTTCGTCAGGATGTTGCCTGCCTCAATTTGCAGATCGTCCTGGTTTGTCAGCCCGAGCCGACCGTTATTCGACATCAGCCGGAGGAAGTCTGCTGGGAGCGGAAAGGCGCGGGCGTATTCGAAGGCCGGGGCCGTCGAGGACGCCGCCAGCGACGCGCGTTTGCGGGCGAAGTTCCATGGGTGCGCCCTTAATTCACTGTCACGCGCATGTGCGTAGGTACGGTTGCACGCACGCGCATTTGTGCTGTCGTCGGTCAGTGCCGTGATACTCTTGGCACCGAGACGCTGCAACGCGAGATTGCAGATATCAACTTCCGAAGCCATGACGGCCCCCGCTAGTTGATGACGACTTGGTTCGCCGCGATCAGGGACGCGAGGTCTTTGAGCGACTGCACGACCTTGTCGCGGTCGGCGCTCTCGGCGATGTCAACGATGACTTCCCCAGCACCAGCGGACCCCGCATCGGACCCCGCGACCGAAGTGGCCGAGTTCAAATCAAAGTCCGCGATTGTCAGCGTGTAGGTACGATTAGCCATTCAGGTAGTCCTTCCAAAAGAGTGAGTGGGGGAGGCGCTGGCCTCCCCCAAACATCAATCAATCACCCAAGTACATGCGAGTGAAATCGTGCCTGTGCCGTTAGCACCGGCCAGCGACACCGTGATCGGTACACCAGTGCCGTCAGCGTCACAGACTGAGTACCGACCCAGAGCCTCGGTCAGTGCCGCGCCCGTAACCGCGACGCCGGTTGAGGCAGCAGCGGCCTTGTACTCGTCCACATCCGCAGCCTGGGCAGTGCCGTCAGCTTTGGTGTGAGCCGCGTAACCAACCGACAAGGTCGTGGACGAGCCGAGTGCGGCGTGGGCCACTTCCATTGTCAAGATACGCGCGCCGTTGGGGAGGTTGAACATCTGGATGTCCGACTGCTCCGCATCAGCAACGTAGTTGGCGTAAGACGAACGAACGCGACCGGCATTTTCGTTGGTCTTGATTTTTGTCGTGGGGGTGTCCTGATCCCACTTGGTCTTCTGGACTGAGTAAACAGTACCCATGGTCTATGCCTCCGAGCAAGTGATGGCGACGACTTTCTTCTCCTCAAGGCGCGTGGCCCCGAAGGTTCCTTTGACGTACACCTGAGTGGCATACGACTTGTCGTCACGTTCGGTGATGCGGACTTCCGTGTCGTTCCAGACGCCCAAGCACATGCCGGACTTCGCCCAGCATACCGCTGTGCGATCCGTGCCGGAAAGGGCAAGGCGCTGGCTGTCGAGGAAGTTGAAGCCCATGAACGACCGGATGCGACCGTCAACGAGGACCGGCTTGTTGGTGTAGTCGAGGCTGACAGCCTGAGTTTCACCGAGCAGATCATCGTGCTGCTGCGCGCCGATGGCGCAGTACAGTTCCTCGTTGTCCACATCAACTTCTGCGGCAATGAGAAGCTGCATGGCTTCACGAAGTTTGGCAATGGTCATGCCGCCAGCGGTTGTCGCTGCCGTCTGCGCCCCTGGGAAAGTCGTGGATGTTTCACCATCTTCGCCCGTCTTAGCGGTGCCGGTTGTGGCGGCGATGATCTCGTCGTCCATTGCACGACCAAGGGCATACGCGCCGTTGATTGCATAAGGGGACGTGGGATCAGCGATGACACGCAGCTTGTCCTGATCGTCGATCAGATCGGCCCACTCGTAATCTGCGGGGTAGACCCAACGGCGGTCATGCGGCGTCTCGATCAGCGGTGTGTCCGCGTGGCGAGTGGTTTTCTTCTGGGCCGTGACGGCTCCAACCTGGTTGACCGGAACGCCCGACTTGCCGGAGAAACTCTCATTCATCACAGAGTTGCGGAACTTGGACCCTTTCTGCTGGAGCAGATGGTCAACCGTGGACTTGTAGTCAATAAATGACCAGTCTAGGATTTCATTGGACATGATATAGCCTTTCGCTTTGTCCTAAGAGAAACAAAAGCCAATGGCTTGTCCGAATATCGGGGCCGCTACTAGGGCTGATTTATCGGCCCGACAGGGGTTATCGAAGGGTCGCCCGTTCGACGCAAATAGCGCGCTTGTGGTAAATATGGCACAGGTGTCGTGTTTGTGCAACAGATTATCGAACGCCTACTTCACAGACGCCAACAGGGCCAAAACCCCGTCCTCAAACTCAGCCACCCGCTCCATGAACTTTGTCTCCTGGTCGGCCAACTTGGCTTTCTGCGCGGTGAACTGGCGCTGGTCGAACGCGAACTTCTCAAGCTGCTTGGCGAACGCCTTCTTCTCTGTCGCCAGTTCGCCTTTGGCCTTCTCGACCGGGCGCATGGCGGCATTGGCACTCTCGGTGATGGACTTGGCTTTCGCCTTGGCCGTCTCGACAGTACCCGCCATGAGCGCGTTCATCTCATCGAACTCAGCGTTGAGGGTTTTGTTGCGCTTCTTCACCTTGTCGTGAGAAGCGGCAAGGTTGGTCTCTGCGTCGGCCAACTCCCGCAACCGTGCTTTGAACTTCGCGCCGTCCTGGACAATGTCGAGGGCGTCGCTCGCGCCTAGCTTGCTCATGCTTCTGCGCCTTGCCTAACCGCGACCGGCAGCGGCTTGCTGCGCGAAAGCGGACTTCTTCGCCACCATCGCCTTGTGTTTGGGGTGACCCCGGTCCATGAGTGCCTTGTATGTTTCTGGGTCGCCCCACATCGCGTTCATAGCCTCGATAGCCGCTGACGGGGTGAGCGCACCCTCGGCACTCTCACCGTTGACCACCATATCCTCGCCCAGCTTGGTCGCCAACTGATCGACAAACCGCAGGGCCGCTGCTGGCCCCATAGCCGATCGAAGGCCGAGAAGATGCTCATTGTTGATACCGAGCGCGGCTGCTGTGCTGTCCATGCCCGTCATCTTCTGCTCGAAGGCCGCGCCCCACTCGCGCCGCAGTTCTGTTTCGGCTGCTGCCGCCGATTGCTCGTTGGCCTCCTGCCGCGCGCCGGTCAGGGAGGCGACGTGTTCGTTCCACTCCGCTGCAACGCCCTTTGCCTGTGCGGGTGTCAAGCCGTGTTTGTGGAACACGCTGCCCGCCCACTCGGCCATCGCGCCGTCCTGACCCTCGGGGACCGGCAGTTCGTAACCGGCCGGCGTCTCGGGGCGGCCCAACTTGCCATAGAACTCGCCCAGGGCTTCGGGGTCGGCGTCCGGCCCCGGCAGAGTGACCGTGCGCCCGGCCTTATCCGCGCCGAACATCTTTTCGAGATTGTGATACATCGAAGCCAACTGCTCCGGTTCCTTCACGCCCTTGTTCTCAACAAACCCGCGCAAATCCTCGTTCTGGAATTTGCTGTAGAAAGGCTCTGCCGGGGCGGCGGGCGCTGCTGCTGCGGGCGCTGCCTCCGGGGCGGCTTCTGCTGCTGGTGCCGGGTTGCCCGCGTCTACGGACCCAATATCATCAGACATGAATTATTCTCCTGTTGGGTTGAAGTATTGTACCAATTCGTCGGGCGTCAGGTTGAGGTGCTTCGTGATCCGAAGCCATACCTCACGTCGGCCTTCCAGCAAGGCGGACACGCGGGGGTCTGTGTCAAAGGTGGTTTCATCCGCACGGCAGAACCGCGCAAGGTCGGCCAGTACCGCCTGTCCACCGACGCCCGCGAAGGTCGTCTGATAGTTGCGCTTGCGGGTCGTGAGGAACCGCAGGGTGTCTGCGAGCGCCATACTACGACCCCAACTGCTTCATAATTCCCGCCGCCGCCGGGGCGGCATCGACCATCTGCTGCACCTGGGCTTGTTGCGCGCGGCCCCGCCGCAGAGACTTGATGGCGTCCTCACCATTCATCCACGACGGCGGCACCGCGTTGATCTCGGCCAGGTTACGATAGATCACGTCAGCGTTGAAGTTGTCCAGCACCGAGATGTCCTTTGTGGTGTTGGCGTAGGCAATCGCTGCTTCCAGCGTCCGCAGCCAACCACCGGCCTCCTCGGCTCGCTGTGAGCGAGACAGCGGGCTGTCGTATTGAACTTCGTACTCACCTTCGGCCTCGATCAGTGCTTGCGGCATCTCTGGCATGACGTTCTGCTTCATCAACAGATCGAGTTCACGCTCGATCATTGGCCCGAGCATCTCGGACTGCTGACGCCCCATCGTCGGTGCCAGGAGCATCCCCTTCTCGCGGGTCCGCTCCAACACTTCCGTCGCCGTCATGGCGGGGGTTTCAACCAAAATCTGGAACAGCGTCACAAGGAACGCATCGTTGATGACCTGCCGCTCCATGTCCATGAGTTCCTGACCCGCGGCGAGGTTGCCGGTGGGCAGTTCATGGACCAACCGCTGGCCCGACGAGTTCACCCCGCCGGAGTTCATCGCGCCGGGGCGCATGGAGAAGGTGTCGAGGATGCCGTCATCATGCGTCAATAACACGGGGTCCACAATACGGTGGCCCTGCTTGAGCATGGTCTTCTTCTGCTCGTTGAGAACCTTGATGGCGGGGAGTGCCATCATCGCAGGCGAGCGCCCATAAATCTCGCCCGGCCCTGTGACGTACCGACTGATCGGATATGGGAAGGTGTCGAACCCGCCCTCGGACAGAAGCACATGACCTTCGAGCAGGACGTAGTACGACCCCCACCGCTTGCCCCGCGCGTCGGCCCGCGCTGCGCTGTAATCCGAGCGTGGCTTCACGCAATGGATGATCTCGTATTTCTTGTCTGGTGTCTCGCGCGCGCCCTTCTCAACATCGCCCACATTCTCGAAACGACCGTTCTTTTTGCGCTGCATGATCTGGCGCGCGGTCAGCGTGAACTTCCGGTAGGAGGTGTCAACAATGCCCTGATGGTTCAGGTCGAAGTAGATCGAGCGGAGGTTGATGGCCTGGTAGCGCAGCCCGCCGTCGTCATGTGCGTCGGGGAAGATGCAGGACGTGCCGAAGGCACCAAGGCCAATGAAGACCTCGTGCATCTGAGAGGCGTAGTTTGCGCGGGGTGAATACCGATAGCGGAACAGCGAGTTGTTGGCTTCCTCAAACCACAGCTTGACCTTATGATTTCGCATCAGCGACGGATCGGACGCCGTCAGCCGGTGCCACTTCTGGTTTCTTGGAACCAGCATACTTTCCATGACAGCAGCAAACCGCTCAAGCCCGAGCGCGGCTGTGCTGTCGAACATCTTCTCTGTGCGCTTCTCGCCGCGTGTGATGCCCGTGTCGGGGGTCTGGAACGTGTCAGAGTAGCGGGGGAGCACGCGATCCGCGACTTCCTCCCAATGCTCCTCCCAAGTCCCACGATCACCTTTCAGGCGCTCGTAGCGTTTGACGATCTCTTGCGCGATGTTGTCCATCAGTGGTGCGTCCTCTTGCTGCTATCGCTGCGGGTCAGCACAGTGAGCCTGCCAAACCGATGCCCCACTAGATCAAGTGTTTCTCTCATGTCATTCGCCAAGTAACGTTTTTCGGACACTCTGTCCGTCGCCGCCCTGAGATGACGATGTGTTCGCGCGTCTGCGCGCGTCCAGAGGATCGGGCGTCGTGGGTGCCGATGGTGCCAGAAGTATTCCTGACGCCGGTGCGCCGGGTTGCCGGGGCTGCGGGGCCAACGGTGTGTCGCCCCCAGCATCGCCGCCAACACCCGCCCCCGCTGTGCTGGTGCCTGTGTTGCCCATCGACATGCCCTCGACGGCTGCTGAGATGCCCATACCGTCGCCAATGCCGCCAGCACCGCCCACGCCACCACCAGACCCACCACCCATTAGGCGGAGCCTAGCAGCGTCTTCTTCACGACAGGAACCTCATCAGTCACACCCTGTCCACTTGTCAAAATTGTTGATGCGCGACCTTGTGTCCCCGCTTGTCGCAGCCGCTCATTGCGGGCGGCAAGCTGCACGTCCGCGTCCGACCGATCAGGCGGAGGCGGCGGCGGGGCCGGGGCTGTGGGCGCTGCGCCTCCAAAAATTCCACCCATAGAGTGTTGCTCCTTTGTCACACTATTGCATAGTTACCACAGTTTCGCCTACGCGAACAAGTCATAATCCATCCCCGCCGCCACACGCCGTCTTGCGGATCGCCGGGAGGTCTTCGCATCGCCGCGCGCGATGGTCCGCGAGAAGGTCATCATGTAGGCGTCCGCATAATCGGGGCTGGCGAAACCTTTGGCGCGCATCTGATCCTTCGACCACAGCGCAAGCTGCCCCTTCAAATTTATCCGGTAGCGCATCCCGCAGAGATCGACGACGAGTTCCTTGTGATCTGGTAAGCTGCCACTCGGTAGCCACTCCTTGAAACGGCCCCAGATTTCGGTGCGGTGGAGGTAATATCTCTCTGGGTCGCTCGCCGTGCTGCTCGCCATCACCGAGATGATCTGGTAGCCCATCCGCTCCAACAGTTCGATCACCGGCCCGCCAATACCATCTGCCTCAATCATCACAGCATCCGGTTTGTACTTCTCAATCGCGGCGGCACAATGCTCCGCCAACTCTGCTGTCGTCGTCTTGGGATAGACCAACGGCTCGATGGAGCGCGCGTCGCGCCCCTGCCGGAAAGCGATCACCGCCTTGTCCCGGCCCATGCGCGCAGGATCGACGCCCATGATGAGCGGCGCGTGGATGTCCGGCTCGACCTCGCGGGCGACGGCGTCCTCGACCTCGCCACGGCTCAGGAAGTTCTCGTCGCCCTGACGGGGGAACATGCCGTAGACCTCGACACGGGCCTCGTCGCTATCCTCACCGTACTGCTTGATGATACCCGCGTAGAGCGCCTGATCGTTCTCGTTGACCGTGCGGGCGTCAACCGTGCGATGCCACCACGCATCGCGGTTCGCATTGAAGCACTCGAAGAACGTGCCGGATGGGTTGCGTGGGTTGGAAATGGCTACCCAGAAACGATGCACGGTCGGATCGGTAAAATAGCCCTCGGTCACGGGCCAGATGGGCGCGGGGATGCCGCTGGCCTCGTCGAACAACACGGCCATGCCAGCATGGCTGTGGACACCGGCAAAGGCGTCTGGTGACTCCTCGGACCACAGGCGCGCTTGGATGTACCAGTAGGCATCATCGTAGTCGGTCGTCGTCTTGAGGGAGTGGATCAGCCACTCTGCCGGGCGGAGGCTCATGGCATTGTGCTCGAACCAGTTGGCGTTGATCGCCATCGTGGCCCACTTGCGGATTTCCGGGAACGTGGTCGATTTTAACTGCTGTTCGGTGTTGGCGGAAACGATGACCGTGGAAGATGGGACTGTGGAGAATAGCCAGAGTGCCACCCAGGCGAGGAACGCGGACTTGCCGATACCGCGACCGGACGCTATGGCGATTTTAAGGAGTTCGGGGGTGAGGTCTTGGCGGGTGCGATTGCGGTTACGGGCGATGTGGTCACGCATCTCTTGGAGGGCTTCGAGTTGCCATTGGCGGGGGCCGTGGTGGTGTTCGAGGGGGGAGTTGGGTTTCTGCCACGGGAAGGTGTAGAGGACGAACTGCAGGGGGTCGTCTGCAAAGGCGAGCATCTGGGCGATGAGTTGCTGTTCGCCTTCACGTGGTTCTTGCTTGGCCATTGACTAACCCACAACTTCCCAATCGTCCGACAAGAGATCGGTTTGGCTGGCGAGCCACGGCACGACCATGTCGTCGGCGGTCTTCATGTCGATGTGCGCATGGTACCGGATTTCGGTGCCCTCTGGGTAGATGCCCATGAGAGGGGGGCGGTTAACCTTGAACGTAGAGCCGGGGACAAGGAACAGGAACATACCGGCACCGTTCCACCCGGCACGGGCCACTCGGCTACCGGCTTTGATGGCTTCAAGTGCTGCTGAGAAAGTTAGATAGGTACCCATGTTGGGCCTCGCTTGGTTGGTGGTTGATGAA
>Ga0222662_1000726_pt1 | contig 22628 bp, 29 predicted proteins | sample AntAcemetagen600_FD_179821 | JGI IMG/M metagenome (GOLD analysis project Ga0222662, IMG submission 179821) | Saline water microbial communities from Ace Lake, Antarctica - #600 | ecosystem: Environmental > Aquatic > Non-marine Saline and Alkaline > Saline | place: Antarctica: Ace Lake...
ATTACGTGATTGATCATCCCAAACAAGACCTGCACCTAGATGTTACATCAAATATGTGTCCGCCAGACGACCGTTTAAAAAACAAATATTTTGATAGTGTCAAACGAATATGTCTTGATCAGCACGTAGAACATTTCATGCAGTTTGTTTCTGTAGATGCATACGGCAAAAAAGCGGAATACATACGTAACGGTTTAAACTTTAAAAAAATGATGGATAATGTGGATGAATTTTTAACACGTATACCAGTACGCAACAGTGTCACATTTATAATGACCTACAATAACCTTAGTGTTACATCGTTTAGATCGTTGTTAGAAGATATACAGCAACTAAGGAAAAAACACAGCACTACCTATCAACGAGTATGGTTCGATGTACCACTACTGCGTCAACCCGCTTGGCAACAGATCACACTGTTACCGGAGGCATATCAGAAAATACACCAAGGTAACATAAAATGGATGCAAGAGAATGCCGGAGAAGACAATTATACTCAATTCAAGGACTTTGAAGTTCAAAAAATGCAACGCAATCTCGCCTACTGGCAAAAAAATTACGCTGACGATAAAACGCAAAAAAAGAACTTTTACGCATTTTTTAACGAACACGATCGCAGACGTGAAACAAGTTTCTTAAAAACGTTTCCAGAGATGATGGAATTTTGGGAGGAGTGTAGAAATTTATGATAATAACTAACGGCTGTTCGTTTACTAGATATAAATGGGAGTGTTGGCCGCATTATATAAAATTACTTGAAGAGAACACACTTGTTAAAAATTTTGGTATGTCGGGTAGCGGCAACGAAACAATCAGTAGAATGGCTGTTAATAATGCTTTAAAATTTAAAGACATTAAAAAGTTTTATGTAATGTGGTCGGGTTATGATAGATACGAAATAATCGAAAACAAAAGTGCATATGAAAAGGTTGCTGATGCAACGTATTCGAGATGGGATCCAGATTTTAATTGGCACGTGTGGTTTGGAGGCCATCCTTTAAAAGAACATCATAGATATTATCAAAAATATTTTTTAAATGAAGATCACAATAGATTTAGAACACTAGAAAGAATATTATACACACAACAACATTTCCAGCAATTAGGTATTGATTATGCAATGATGATTTTCAAAGAAGATGTTTTAAAACATGAAAACTTGTCAGCCGCCGAAAAAACAATCTATAACCTTATTGATTGGACAAAATTTATATTTTACAAAGATAAAAAAGGATTATGGGAGTTTGCTAAAGAAAACTTTCCAAATGAATATGTGGACGGAGATGAACATCCTTTGCCAATAGCACATTATGAATGGACAAAACAAATAATATATGCCAACAGTAAAGAATTAAACAACGATGATAAAAAAGCAATAATTACTAAAACACAACGTATAAAAGACAAATATGAACGATCTTGAATATAAAAAACAGATACTAGACACAAAGAGTGCGAGCTTCTGCGGAGCCAAGTGGTACAATGCGACCATATGGTTGGGCAGTGGAATGACCACAAGTTGTCACCACCCACTTCCGCACAAGATCGATCTAGAAGCAATAAAAACAAATCCAAGCGCCATACACAACACCGTACAGAAGAAACAAGAACGTAGACAGATGCAGGGCGGAGACAGACCTAAAGGTTGCGAGTACTGTTGGAAAATAGAGGACATAGACAGGGACAACATCAGCGACAGGGTTTACAAATCAAAAATATTCACAAACGAAGCATTGGATTATGCACACAAAACAGATCACAACACAGATGTAAATCTAAAGACACTAGAGATAGCATTTGATAGGACTTGCAACTTTGCTTGTACATACTGTAATCCTGCATTCAGTTCCACGTGGGCAAACAACATAAAACAAAAAGGACCGTATGTAGGAATGACCACAGATGGTAGGAATCATTTTACACACAGTCATGAAAGTGCAGAGCCATACAAGAAAGATGAAACAAATCCTTATGTGGAAGCATTCTACAAATGGTGGGAGACAGACCTACACAGGAGCCTAGACGAATTGAGGATCACAGGCGGAGAACCCATGATGAGTCCTAACCTATGGAGACTGTTGGACTGGATAGAAACACAGGGAGACAAGATGAATCCCCACATGCGTATAGCGATAAATTCAAACCTGGGTGCAAAGCAAAGTATCATTGATAGATTTAAGAAAAAACTAAAAGGATTTAATCATTTCCATTTGTATACTAGTATGGAGGCAACACACAAACAAGCAGAATACATCAGGGACGGATTAGATTACGGAGATTGGTTCTCAAATTTCTTACACATGATGGTTGATAAAGTGCCATCTGAGCTACACAATATGTGTACAATAAATGCGTTGTGTTTGGAATCACTGCCTGAGTTATTAGAGAAGATGGTGTGGTTCAAGAGTGCAAGTAAGGTATACGGACCAAAAGTTAACTACACACTAAACATATTGAGGTTTCCGAGCTTCCAGTCACCGCTTGTGCTACCGGATGACCTTAGAAACAAATTTAAAGGTGACATACAGAAGTTTTTAAATAACAATGTGAAACGTCTAGAGGAAATGGAAGTCAATCAGACACAGCGATTGATAGACTATTTGGATGTTGTTAAGACACCACACGCAGGTGCGGCCACGCAGGAAAAGTTACAGAAAGATTTTAAAACATTTTACAGTCAATATGACAAACGAAGCGGAAAAGATTTTGAAAAGACTTTCCCGATAATAGGAGAATGGTATCGTGGCATATGAGTACGGGGCTAAAGAGCCAGAGAAACTAAAAATTAAAGATATGACTCCTAAAGAAGAGGAGTTACTGATAAAAAGTGATTCATTTTGTATGCTACCATGGATGCATCTTCATGCGTTTCCAGATGGCAGAGCATATCCTTGTTGTTTTGCATTGGATAAAATGCCTGTAGGAAACGTAAACAAAAACTCTATGGAAGAAGTATTCAACAGTGACAAGATGAAAAAACTGAGACTGAATATGTTGGAAAATAAAAAGTCGACAATATGTTCAAAATGTTACGATCAAGAAGATTCGGGATTCTTTTCATTGCGTATGAGTTCAAACAAACACTTTGGTCACAACATTCCTATGGTAGAAAGCACACTGCCAGACGGGGAAGCAGAGTTTACAATAAAATATTGGGATATACGTTTCTCAAATTTATGTAACATGGCTTGCAGAAGTTGTGGTACTTGGTTCAGCTCAAACTGGTATGAAGACCATAAAAAATTAACAGGCAACCCACCTCCCCATGCAAAAATCATGAAGGCAGGAAGAAATAGTACCGATATATGGGATCAGTTATTAGAACAGTTTGACCATGTAGAACAGTTTTACTTTGCTGGTGGAGAACCAATTATAATGGAAGAGCATTATAGAATATTAAAAGAGTTAGATAAGCGTAAGATGTATCACGTGCGATTAATCTATAACACTAACTTTAGTAGATCAACATTTAAAGATATTGATGTGTTTGAATTATGGAACAAATTCGATTCAGTTTCTATAGGAGCAAGTTTAGATGCCGAAGGTTCAAGAGCAGAACTGATGCGTAAGGGAACAGTGTGGGAAGAAACTGTTGCTAATAGAAAACGTATGATGGAAGTTTGCCCACAGGTAGACTTTTATATTTCTGCAACAGTAGGATTAACAAATTGTCTGCACGTGTTAGATTTCCATAGAAGTTGGGTAGAGCAAGGATTGATTAAACCACAGGACTTTAATTTTAATCTTTTACAGTATCCAAATTGGCAAAGAATGGATTTATTGCCAGCAAAATATAAACAACAAGTTACAGCAAGATATAAAGAACACATAGAATGGTTAAAACCTAAAGATCATTTAACAAGAGCAACTAAAGGGTTTGAATCAGCGTTAGATTGGATGAATAAAAAAGATATGTCTGACAAATTAGAACAGTTCTTTAGTCAAACAAGACAACTAGATAAGATCAGAGATGAAACATTCACTGATGTTTTCCCAGAATGGAAAGAACTATTTGACAAGTATGAAACAAAGAATTAAACCCAGCGAAGGCAACAAAACATTCTGTATGGCACCATGGACGCACACGTTTATATCGCCACAATTAGAAAGACGACTGTGTTGTGCTTCATTGGAAAAATCAACTAATTTCAAACAGTACATTGACAGCAGTGGTCCTGACAACAAAGAGTTAAAATTACTTTCACTTAAAGAATATTGGAATTCTGATTACATGAAGGATGTGAGAAAAGATTTAATGGCCGGTAAGGAGATCCCTCAATGTGCAACGTGTAATCATAAACTTCTTAATGCCCAAGTTTACAGACAGCATTTCAACAGATTCTATAGCAATCAAATAGATGAAGCATTTGAAAAAACAGACGAGAATGGCAAAACTTCAATGGAAGTTTCTAGTTGGGATTATAGATTTAGTAACTTGTGCAATTTTACCTGTAGGATGTGTGGTCCGCCTTTGAGTTCTAGTTGGGAGACCGAGAACAGGAAAGCAGGCAAAATAGAACCGTGGATGCAAAAAGATATAAAAGAGCAACTACAAAAATTCCATGACCAACAAGTAGTAAAAGAATTTTTAGAAGCAGTCGAAAATAAAAGCGTTAAAGAATTTTACTGGTGCGGCGGTGAACCTCTTATGTGGAAAATACATTGGACCGCTATGCAACGAGTAATAGAGCTAGGATATGCCAACCAAGTATTTGCTAGATACAATTCAAATATGAGTAGAATTACATTCTTTGGAAAAAATCTGTTTGACGACGTGTTATCAAAATTTCAAGACTGGCAGATAAATGCTTCTATTGATGCAACAGGAGAAATTGGAGAATACATTAGGACAGGTTTAAAGTATGACGAATGGTTAGAGAATATGCGTTATGCTAAAAAATGGATAAAACATCCTAGACAACTACAACTCGATCTTACTGTAACCTTACCAGGATTGTTTGATCTAGAAAATATGTATGAATTACATAAAGATTTAAAAATACCTTTGTTATGTAAGAAAGTTTTTACATTTGCGCCAGACACATACATGAGTCCGTTGTTTCTACCTAGACGCTTGTTAAACAATATTGTAATGAAAGTAAAAGAAAAATACAAAGATGAAAAAAGAAGTGTCTTTAATCTAGCATTTCTTGATGGATTAGATGATTTGCTTAACCATCCCACTAACGATGAAAGATATAATAAAGAGACTTGTGAAAAAGGGTGGAGAGATGGAAAATCTCAATGTGAAACTATTGATAAACGTAGAGGAACCAATATAAAAAAAATATTAGCAAAAGAACCGGAGATACTAGAGTGGTGGACAAATATATAAAATCAAATATGTGTCCATTACCCTGGACGCACTTAGAAGTAGACGTAAACGGCGGAGCATCACCGTGTTGTCTGTACAAGGGCAGTGTGCCTGGAGTTAAAGTATATGAACAAAGTTTAAAATCTATACAGGACACAGAATACATGACTAATTTACGAGAACAGTTCAAGAACGGTGAACGTCCTAAAGGATGCCAGAGCTGTTGGCAGGAAGAAGACGCAGGCAAGACATCAAAAAGACAGAATTCATTATACAAGATGAAGAAGAGCCTAGAAGACTGGACACCTGATAGCGAGCCAACGCTGAAGTTCATTGACTTTAAGTTGGGCAACGTGTGTAATCTCAAGTGCAGGATATGTGGATCGTGGAGTTCCTCAAAATGGGCTCAGGAAGAATTAGATTATGGAGAAAATCCAGTCGCAAGAAAAAATTTAATTGAAGGTGGATGGCCTAAAAAACATCCTAAATTTTTTGAAGATATAAAAGATGTATTACAGGATGTGGAATACTTTGAATTCACCGGTGGCGAGCCCTTTATGATACAAAATCATTTTAAAATTTTAGAACATTGCGTTGAACAAGGATATGCTAAAAATCAAGATATACATTATAATACTAACGGCACTCAGTTACCACCACAGGAGATATTTGACCTATGGAAACATTTTAAGCACGTGGAGATAGCGTTCTCAATTGACGACGTGGGAGAACAGTTTGAGTACCAACGACATCCTGCAAACTGGAAACAAGTAAATCAAAACATTAGTAAATTTAAAAGTTATAATCCAGGCAATATCGATTTCCAAATATGCAGTACTATTAATATATTCAATATTTTTAGTTTAGCTAAATTAATATTATGGGTAAAACATATAAACCCAAAATTTTTTTATGTTAACACTTGTTTCGATCCAGATTATTTCAATGTACAAACACTGCCTCAACAAATTAAAAATATTGCTACAGAACGATATGGAAATATTGCCGAGTTTAAAGGTATAATTGACTACATGAACAAAGAGGATAGATATTCAGAAAGCATAGCCGATCAACGCAGAGAACGAATTTTGAAAGCAGATCGATATAGGCAAGAAAATTTTGCCAAAGTATTCCCAATTTTAAATAACTTATTAAAAATTTATGAACCAAAGCACACATAAAGAAACAGTTATAGCCGGAGGATGTAGTTTTACCTACGGTAACGAGTTAAGCGATGATTTTGGAAAAACGTATAGTTTGAACACGTGGTCTTCTGGATTGAGCCAGTCCATGGCAAGCAATTATTTTTGTGTAGCCAAAGGCGGATTAGGAAACTCCGGAATAGCAAGGCGGGTATTTGACTATATTTCAAACAACAACGATGAAAACCCTGTTGTTGTTATTATGTGGTCGTTTCTTAGTAGATATGATTGGGCCATGGCAAGAAATAGCAATCTTGAACACACAAGATGGGCAACAATTACACCATGGGACACAGCGTTGAGAGTTAACGAAGTAGAAAAGACTATAGGAAATAGCGAACCTGTAATGAAAGAATTTAAAAGAAGACAAGATCTATACAATGAAACCGGTATCGGAGCCTTTGCTGATAGTCTTTATAAACATGCCGCAAATGAATATCACGAAGCATACTTGAGCTGGAAGTCAATTGTATGGTTACAAAACATACTAGAAAAAAGAAAAATACCTTTTATGTTTACACTCGCAGACAATAGTTTGTTCTATGATACTAATAAGCCTCTTTGGAAAGAAGACCAACTGTTAACTGCTTTATACAACGAAATTGATTTTACCAGATGGTTTTCATTTGGTGATAGAATGATGGGATTCAATCAATGGGCGAAATTAAACGAGTATGAATATGCTACAACACATCCACTAGACGAAGCACACCGAGATGCTGTAAAATTAATGAAAGGAAAGTTTGAAGAATGCTTAAAAAGATAATTGGTAAAATAATAAATTTTTATAAAACTCTTGCTTACAAGAGACGATTAAAAAAAATAAGAAAACAAAAGGATCCGTATTTGTACAGATGAGAAATATTAAAGACTTTTATGATCTAAATCCTTTTCCGGGTGTTTATACTGTGAAAGATTTTATGGAACAACAAAAATATAAAGACAATGCGTACATCAATTTTATATTAGATAGTTGCAAGGATAAAACAACAGTGTTAGACATTGGGTGTGGTACGGGGTACATATCAAATTTTCTTGCACGTGCAAACAAAAATTTAAAAATTACAGCTATTGATTTCAGTGTCGGAGTTCAAACAGGAAAAGCAATAGCACACCGATTAAAAAACAAAAACATAAAATGGATACAGGCAGATTTTCTAAAGCATAATTTTAAGCAGGAATTTGATATCGTGCTTTGTCAGGGTGTGTTGCACCATATACCAGAATACAAACTAGCATTGTTAAAAATGAGAAGTTTGGTTAAAAATAATGGTGTGTTTCTTTTGGGTGTTTACAACAAGTGGGTAAAGAGATTCCAGAAAATACTACCATTGGACTTTTTTAAAAGTAAAATTTTGAAAATAGATCAACTAGAATGTCCTTTTGAAGTAGGATTTCATCGCAATGAGATATTAGGAATGGCAGAAGATATGCAGATTGTTTCTTCATATCCAAAAACTTTTAAACATTTTCCAAACATACATTTGTTGTGGAAAGCAAACAGCGGCGGATTAACAACATTTAAACTGAAAAGGAGAAACAATGCTTAACTGGATAAAGAAAATCTATATCAAGATCAAACAAGAACTTGCATACAGGAAAAGAATAAAAGAACTTAAAAAGAAAGACCCATTCATCTACAAATAATATAATGCTTAAACAAAAACTTAACCAAATTTTTAAAAAAAATCCCGTCTTTGATCTGAAAGAATTTACTGTGATTGATGTAACAGAAGATCCTATACGTCCCGAATTAGATCTAGAGTTTAGGACATCATATGGAAGAAAAATTTATGGACTGCTAGATAACACCAGGAAAGACAGTTTAATGGCTTTTATCTGTGTGGCTTTTGTTAATGACATTCCTAAAAATGTCGAGGACTTGGATCTAATGAGTAGAGATGCTCATTTACAATCAATATTAAGAACTCCCGATATAGGCAAGATAGCAGTTGCATATACAGTTTGGGCAAAACAAAAAGGTGGCGGCAAACACATCTTGAACGAAATCTACAAAAAATTTAAAAGAGAACACCACATTGATCGTTTAATTACACTTTCGCCATTAACTATAATGGCAGAAAAGTTTCATATAGGAAACGGAGCAACATGCCTTCAGCAAAATGCTACCACAGTAAATTATGAATACGACATAACGCTGGAACAATGGCAGGATAAATTTATCAAAGTCAAAGATAAAGTTTTAACAGTGTTCCAGGAAGCCTGATATGAGAGAAGATCTTATGGTTCAACAGCAAGTACAGACTGTTTGGCAACACATGGTTGGAGTCATGTGTTTAAATTTAACTTACAGGAAACAAGTGAAAGAAATACTGCCAAAATTATTTAAGAGATATCCAGATCCAAAAGCATATCTGCGAGGTAGATTAAAAACACAACAAAATATGTTAAAACCTCTAGGTATGTGGGAAGTGAGATCTAAGAGATTAAGAAAAATGAGTGAACAGTTTCTTACTTGGGATCACAAGGAAGCATCTGATCTTTACGGGATAGGCAAGTACGGTAGTGACAGTTATAAAATATTTTATAAAAACGAAATACCTGCAGATGTACAGGACAAAGAACTAAAAAGGTATGTAAACACATTATGAAGATACTAGGAATCAACTGCATGAACCACGATGCATCCATGACAGTAGTAGACGGCAGGGAGATACTATGGGCGGCACACAGTGAACGTTATTCTAGAGTCAAAAATGATCACTTCCTTAATTGGAAAATAGTTAATGAAGCAATGACTTATGGTCCTTTTGACAAAGTTGTTTACTATGAGAGACCTTGGCTTAAGAAAACAAGACAATTCTACGCAGGACAGTTCGGTACTGCTTTAAGTTACACAGAAATGCCACAGTGGCACCTAGATCACTTTGAGATAAAGATTGATGAGTATGTTAAACATCATGACTCACACGCCGCGGCAGGATATTTCACGTCACCATTCAAAGAAGAAGGTGCAACTATATTAACGGTAGATGCAATAGGAGAATGGGAAACAGTCAGTATATCGACTGCTGACAAAGTTTGGATTGACAGGAAAGAAACAATCAACTATCCACACTCGGTGGGCTTGTTGTATTCGGCATTCACACATCGTTGCGGACTCAAACCCGCAGAAGAAGAATATATCCTGATGGGCATGGCCGCATATGGCAATCCCAAGTACAAGCAAGACATATACGAGGACTTTGTACATCAGTCACCGTTCAAGATGAAGAAGAATTTACACAGAGGACTGAGCGACTGGCATCCAGAAGCAGATGTCATGGACATCGCCGCGAGCATACAAGCAGTCACGGAAGAGATACTTGCAGACCTTTTCCTGAGGGCATCCAAGTATGGCAGTAGGAATTTGGTATACGCCGGCGGAGTAGCGTTGAACTGTGCCGCCAACAGAACACTGGCCAATCTAGGATTGTTTGACAACATATGGATAATACCTAACCCAGGAGATTCGGGATCCAGTCTGGGTTGCATAGCGGCCTCAGAAAAAATACATTTGAATTGGAAGAGTCCATTCCTGGGACACAACATAGAAGGTGAGTATCCCGTGGATGCGATAATAAAAGAATTGAAAGATAACAAGATGGTGGGAGTTGCAAATGGCAGGGCAGAGTTTGGCCCAAGGGCACTTGGTAATAGATCATTGTTGGCAGACCCCAGGGGTGAGGAGATCAAGGATCTGGTAAACGGAATCAAGAAGCGACAGAAGTTCAGACCATTCGCTCCGGCCATTCTAGAAGAGGACGTAAATGACTATTTTGACCTGCCTACAGGCGTCAAAAACACCCCTTATATGCAATACACAGCGGCGTACACGCATGGTAAAGACTGTCCGGCTATATTGCATCACGATGGCACGAGTAGGGTGCAAACCGTGTCTAAAAGCGACAACGAAGGGTTTTATGAACTGCTGACTGCATGGAAGAAAGCAACAGGATGTCCAATACTGCTCAACACCAGTTTGAACATCAAGGGCATGCCCATGGTAAATGACACCAAAGATGGTAAACTATGGACACACAAATACAAGGTGAAAGTTTTATAATGAGATGCTTGATCGTGTTAATTCTATTGGTAGGTTGTGGTATAAAACCATCAGCCGGTTGCGATGTTGACACACAGAAAGAAACGATGAAAGAGATCAAAGACAGTTGTGTGGAGAACCCAACAGTACAATTAAAGAAGGAATTTTGATGAGGATAATATATTATGTCTTATGATTGTATATGTGTTGATTTTAATATTAACAAAAATAAAGATGCTGTTTTAGAAAAATTCAGCAATGCAAAATTTACACCTTTTGTTGATTCCTATTTTTTTCTTTTAAAATCTTATATCAACGAAATAAAAACTTCACATTTTTGGTTACTGACTACGTTACAAGATTATACAGATTTTGATTTTGATTTTATTCCAGAGCAATTTCAACAAGAGCAAATCCACGTGTGGCATAATAAAGATCAAAAAGAAGGAAACACTTTCTTAGTACCAACTGAACAATTTAAAAAACAAATAAACAGTATCAAACATTTGAGAGATTTTAAAGATATAAATTATCATGAATACGAATTTAATGTTTCCAAGTGGCCGGTAGTACATACAACTTACAAAGATTTGTATACAAAGATAAAATTACAAAAAACTCTTTATTCTCATTATCTTGTTAATTCAACATCAGAATTTTCTGAACCTAGTTTTTGGGAAGATTTAAAACTTTATGTGAACAACAACAAGCACACTTCAATCACTGTTCCACGTATGAATTTTCAGGAAGAATTGTACGAGTATGATAGAATTTATTTTGTAGATAAATTTGCAAAACCACCGAAATTTGATATATTTTTTTTACATAATAATGAACCACAGGCTAAACAAAATTATAAAACCTTACAAAATCATCTAAGTAGCTGGGGGAAAACAGCCATTGAGGTTAATGGGATAGCAGGTAGAGATAATGCACTAAAATATTGTGCTGAGTTGTCTACAACAGATTACTTTTACGTTGTACCTGCAAAAATAGAAATTGATTCCACGTTTAAATTTGATTATCAGCCTTCTACTTTAAAATCTAATAGACATTACATATTTGGATGTTTTAATAAACTCATAAACTATATGTATGGTCATCAAGCAGTTGTTATGTATTACCAAGACCATGTCTTAAACACACCAGAAAAAGTCCTAGATTTTACGTTAGCTTCGGCTCATGAATATGTAAATCATAGGTCAGGATGTACCAATTTTGATTTAAATTCAAAAGTAAATTACAGAACAACATTTCGTGAAGTAACTAAACTGTTATATCAACAAAAGACAAAGCCTACTGTTGAAACTGATTATATTTTAGAGCAGTGGAAAAATGCAGACAACCAATTTACAAGACGTGCTTATGCAGATGCTGAGACTTTTTGTTCTACAGTTGATTTCAAATATGAAGAAATTATAAAGACTTTTGAATGGAAATTTGTTGATGCGTTATTTTTTAAAAGTTTTGGTTAACAATTTATTGGTTTTATTTTCCATATCATTTTTTAATTGAGGAATATCAAGTTGTAATTTAACTTTATCGATGAGTTTTTTCTGCTGGTTGATATGTTGAGAAAGTGTGCGAACTATATTAGTTTGTGTATTAGATTTAAGATCTTTTTCAATATCAAATCTAATTGTAATTTTATTTTTTAGATGAAGTTCGCACCATTTAACATATTTTATTGGCAAGTTCCTATATTCTAACCCATCTAAAACTTCAGGCCATTCTTTTACAAAATCTTTTGTAAGTTCAACCCAGGTTAAATTATTTTTTCTTTTCTGTTTTCTTTTTTTTTGAGTCATCTGCTTTTTTTGTAGTCTCTTCTACTTTTGCTACTTTTTCGTCTGACTCAAGAAAGGCTAGCTCAGAAACCTTAACATTTCTTTCTTTAGCAATTAATTTGTTTAATTCACTTAACTGAATTTCACCTTCATTGCCAGCACCCATTGTTACTACTACAGCAGTAGTATCCATTTTTTTAAGATAGTTACTTGAATGAAGATATGCTAACATCTCAACACCATCAGTAAATCTTGATCTTGCCAAAAAGTTTCCTAGTTCAAAACTATCTTGTCCTTCGCTTGATTCAAGTACTTTCATGAAAGTATCGTGGTAGTTATTATCTAAAAATTTAGGACCTATAACCAAACACTTTTCTGGTTCATCTGGAACTGTTCTAAATATAATAGCAACATTGGCACCACTATCTTTTAATTTGCCAATGTGTTTAAGCTTCTGTCTGTTGTTTCCAACAGTTTCTGCATTTCCTTCTATGTTTAAAGGCATCATTTGTTGTACCATTTTTTCTCCTATTATTTTTCTTTGGTAGGTGCTGGTGCCTGTCCGGCTCCCGCTTGTCCTACTGTTGGTGTTCCTTCAGGTTTCTGTTCCGGTGCCACTTTGGATAAAAACTGTTGAAGTTTGTTATACATAGCACCAACAGTAGCCATTTCGTTTGCTCTAAAGGCACCTCTTGTAGACGCAACGTCTATGATTGTTGATATATTTTTAAGATCGCCCACGGCTAACATACCACCATCTGTTTGTACTTCTGGTTTTCCTCCGGCTTCTACTTTGTCTTTAACTTCAGTAGTTGCTGGACTTTTCTTTTTTAATTGTTTTTTTTTACTTGCCATTTTTTTCTCCTGTAATTACAATATATATGTATATTACTACAATATAATTATAGCTGTCAATGAATATTTTTAGTGTTCCTGAGCCGCACCACTTAGATAAAATAGTGTAAGATCACTCGATTTTTCAAAAGCAATTCTGGTAATTTGCTTGACTCCGGATCTGTCGTAATGGACGTCTTTTTTGATACAAAATCTACCATTACAGTTGTTATAGATCCAATTGGATATTTTGGATTCATGGTAATCTGATTTTATATCAGTTATTGTGCTAATCCAATCAATTGGAATTTCTTTTACTTTTCTCTTGAAAAAATTTTTAGGATTGATTCTCATATTCCCATAACAGTTCAGGTAATAAAAATTGTAATACTTTGTACATAAAATGCTCAATCGTTCCTAGTCATCATAATGAACGGTCACCCCCCATGGTGCTTCTATGTTTTTTTCGTATGGATTGTTAATCAAAAATATTGTATCACAGTAGTGTTCGTCACCCCAACTACTAAAAGGCCATCCATCTGTAAACATAATAAATTTTTTAGGTTCAATGCCTTCGTTCTTCATATATTCCCAATTGCATTCAAATTCTGTACCGCCACCTGACCCTAATTCATACTCTTCAAGTTCGTCCATATTGTCTGGAGTGAATACTTTTGGATTGAATACTTCTGTATCAAAACTCCATAAATGTATATTAAAATCTTTATACTGTTCCATAATACCTCTCACTTCTGATAGGAATTCTGTACATTGTTCTTTGGATATTGATCCTGAAGCATCAAGGGCCAAACAAATATCAATTTTTTCATCATTAATCATACCAGGTAATATTGCGTCCATATGCCAGCTTCTTCTAGAAGGTTTCATAAATGTGTAATCTGATTTCATTGTAGAAACAATCTGTTGCTGGATAATCTCTCTCCAGTCCATTTTAGGCTCGGTTAGGTCGCCTATCAATCTTTGTATAGCACCTGGTAGATTACCAGCACCTGTTGATTGTGCGGCACTGATCATTGCTTCTTTTAATTCGTCTTTGATCTTTTTAACTTCTTCTTTAGAATATGTTGGTTGCCCATTTTTTCCTTTTGTATTTGGATCTTTTGCAGAAGAACTATTGCCGTCAATGTCGATGTGTTGATCTAACAATTCGCCTAACTTTTTTAAGTCATAGCCTTGTTTTTTTGCTTTTTTATAAATCTCGTCGTAAATTTTTTCTGCTGGCCAGTCTTTATATTTGTCATCTTGGAAACCTTTGTCTTTGCCTTTTGCGTCTTTGGGCATCTCTCCAACACCGGTGTCTACAAGTATTTGATTGACTGCATAGTCGGCCGCAATATTCCATAACTGATGATCTCTATCTCCTTTTCTACCTAGGAAATGATCAAATACACAATGTAAAACTTCGTGACCAAAAAGGAATTCTGTTTCTTTTGGAGTTAGAGAATTAATAAATCCTGTATTGAAATAAAATTTTCTACCATCAGTTGCCGCAGTTGGGCACCAGTCATCGGCATTAACAATTTGTAATCTTGTTGCTAGATTGCCAAAGAAAGGATGCTTCAATAAAAGACCAATTCTAGCAGTAACTAGTTTGTCAATTATCTGTGCGGGTGATGGCATTATTTAGACTCCATGGCAGTAATGACATACTTGCCAAACTTCTTATGGAACCTATCAAATGATTTTAACTTGCTAGGATCGAAAGGTAACTGATAGTTGGTCAATGCAATCTTGGCACCCATAACAACCAACTCTGTATCAAAGTTGTCCATCATATAGTCAAAGAATCTATCTGCCATGTTATTCCAATTCTTTTCTTTCTTCTCGTGTGCTTGTCTCAATTCATAGCACAAGGAAACAGTCAGGGAGTACATCGCTGATATCTCCTTTGTCTTAAGGTCTTTAACCTTACCGCTCAATATGTCAGATGGGTTTGGTAACTGACCGCTAACTTTACGATGACTCATAAATTTAACGGCCAGTCCTTCTCCTACAGCACCTGCAACGAGGTCAGTGAGCGTACTTTCTGGCAGGTCATCTGCTAGAAGCTCTGATACGAAACTCCAACTTCTCGGAGTCGCAAAAGATCTTGATGATCCTCTAGGATCAAAATCGTATAAATCTTGTTTGGCGAATGTACAGTAACCTACAACATCAGGATGTATGTTATGATTTGTTGCCCAAACCATCCAGTCTTCAAAGTCCACTCTCAATTCGATATGAACAAATCTGTTTGCCAATGGAGCCGGCATCCTGTAAGTGACACCTTTGTCGGCGTCTCTGTTACCTGCCGCCACAATCGAAACGCCTTCTGGTAGGTGATACTGTCCTACTCTTCTGTTTAAAATTAATTGATATGCCGCCGCCTGTACAGCCGGTGCCGCCGAGTTTAACTCGTCTAGGAACAAGATAGCAGTAGACTTGGGATCAGTTGGCAGTTCTGCCGGACTCGCCCAAACCATGTTGTTCTCTTTTTGATTATAATAAGGAATACCCTTGATGTCTGTGGGTTCCCACAGAGGAAGCCTAATATCTATGACATTTCTTTTTTGATTGTCACCTATCTGCTTGACGATGTCTGACTTACCAATGCCCGGTGCTCCCCACATCATTATGGGTCTTTTTAACTTAATACAATGTTCTAATGCTAATTTCGCCTCATTTGGCGTTACAGTTCTTGTTTGACTGCCTATTGCCGCCTCTTTGTTTTTACTTGATCTTACCATTTTTGTACACTCCTGTTTAAAATGTTTATAGTATCATTATAGCAGGATCTTAGTACACGTCAACCTGGTAAAAGTCGCGGTTTTATTGGCTTTCTTGGTCCTCGGCCTTGCTCATAGCCCGTGCTAGACCGTATTTCGTCACATCTCCAGAAAACATCATTAATTGTAGAGCCATTTTTTCCAAGGTAACGTGTATTTGTTTCTTATCCACATAGTATGGACAGTCAACAAATTCGTCTAACCAGAGGTACGTTTGTGGAGTGAATACAATCTTATCTGGAAACTTGATGGTGTAGATTTTGATATCTGACTTATTGATAACTTCCAATCCGGATTTAGTAAGTCTTAAGGATCTGGCCTGATAACTCTCCCTGACGTTCTGCCACCAAGTATAATAGTTGGTTTTTATACTTTCGTCATGAATTGGTAATTCCAATAGATCCATGAAGGTTCGAGTGTAGGCAGTTTTAGTGTCCATACACTTAATTATCTTTTAAATTTTTCGCCTGTTTTTAAAAGCACGACTTCAAACAGATTAGTTTTGTGCTGTGTGTTCAATTTTTTGGCTAGGTTCTCTGCGTGTCCTGGGTTGGAGAATGACACTTTCTTGTACTTGGGTCCTGGATAATTGGCCACCAAACTAGAGCTCTTAAGGTTGATCGGCTTGCCGTCATAGAAAACAGCCCAGATGCCCTCTGCCGCTAGGACCTCGTCCTGCTTGTAGGTTTCTTTATTGCTGATTGTCAACAACACTGTGGGTCTGGGCCTACTCATAATATTATATATATTTACCAAAAAAGTTACCTCTAGGCAGTATTGGAGGTAAGATGTAGCATTTCGTTGCAACCTATTGACGTTATTTTTTTTCGAAATGCTTTTGATATATATTTCTGCTTCGTTTTATATCACTAGGATAAAAAAATTGTTCAAAGTCTTGTAGAAACTTATCCTGATTGTATATGTTCTTTATATCAAACCTTCTAGAAAAATTGTGGTAGGTTTGCCATTGTATTATATCATTAGCATAATCATCAATAAAATCTCCAGTGTTATTTTTTATCAGCAGGCTGGCTTCTTTGGTAACGTTGTCATTATGTAACTTGTAAAAACGACGTGCAAAGGTCTTAATGAGGTCTGTGTCACTACAAATTAATTGGATCGTTGTTTGTGGATAGTTGTAACTGAAATTGGTATCGTGTGTAAGCACCCAAACATTATTTTTTACAGTTGAAAATCTCTCATAATATTTTTGTTTTTGTACATCGGTGTACTGGAAGAATTTTTTTTGTAATGTTCTTGTATATTTTATATGATATTCTCCTACCGTATTTCTTTTATAATCTTTTTCGTATGTTATATTTTTTTGAAGTGCTGTGCTATCAAGCATACCTAACAAAAGATCGCCATGCATACCACCTCTGAACAAAATAGGATTTATCATAACCTTACTGAGTGTGATTGTTTGTTTTTAGAAAAAATAAATTTTATATTGCCATTTGTAGTATCTGGATTTTCGTCCATTGCAAACGGATTAGATCGATCCACAAAACAAATATCTTCCCAAACGCAATACATTCCTGTTTCGTTGTATATATTTTTTGCCCAGTTTGTAAAAAACTTTTGTTGATCTGTTTTTAATCTATTCCAACCAATAATTTGTGTATCACGGAAACTATAAAAAAGTAAACCGTTGTCTTTTATTGTTTGCGAATAATTTTTAATATGTTCGGTTAATCCTTCCAACGAAACCCAATGGTCACTCCTGCTGTTTGTAACTATAAAATTGTCAAAACTGCATTGGAAATTGTGGTATAGGTCTTTCCTGTCTTTAATAATGTGTGCTTCAGGGTAAAACGTTTTTACAATAGGCCATTGTTCGACTACAGTAAGATCCTTAATCCACTCGTCGAGATAATAACCAGCACAACCAAATACACAAGTTTTTCCTGGATTCAAATTCTTTATAATAAAATCGTCATATTCGTCTAATAGTTTTACATCTTTATTTTTTCTATTTTTTAACCAATAGTAATGTTTGATTCTGCCCAAACGATATCTAATGTAATTGTGTCGATTGTTATCAACCATTTGATATTCATCAAAATGTTCTATTAATTTTTGCATATATAAAAGTGCTTATCTGGCACACTCCATGTAAAATGTTTTCCTTTATCTACATATCGATTACTTAATTCCTTTACTGTATAATCGGGCAAACTTAATTTTAGCCATTGAACTATTGCTTTTTCGTAATCGTCGTCAAGTTCTAGACCAATGTTGGAGTTATCAATGTTTAAATAGTGTCTATTTAGACAAAAATACAGGTTTTTGTTGTTATTAATTAAACCTTCGATCCATCGTATTATGCCTTTACAACTAAATCGGCTGTATCCTTGATGTGTGACCAGTACTAGATCACAATCTATTATGTTATCGACTGTTGGGATATCTAGATCTAGCCTGGTTTGTTTGATATGATATACTTTTTGAAACTTGCCTTGCTTTATAAACGTTTCAATTTGTTGTATTCTTTTTAATTTGTATTGATTTTTGTAAAATCGGTCTTGTATTCTTTTAAAGTTTCGGCTCCACTTGTAGAGCGAAGAATTTTTTACAATTTTTGTCTTCATTACTTTGTGTCAAAGCCACCACCATCCATTTCGATGTTGACTGTTTGTGCTTCTTGCACTGACTTATAAGCCTCAATAATTTCTTCCTGTATGCCTGCAAGCCTTGTCATTGTTTGTGCCAAACTGTCTGAAAGTTTCTCCGCTTCTCTGATAGGTAGATTTATAATCTTATCCTGTCTAGCTTTGGCTGTTCTTACTCTGCCTATAAACTCTTCAATTGGTTGTGTCTGTATTTTGCTCTTTGATTGCATTGTTTAATACCTGTTGCATTTCTAGTTTTGTTTTTATTGGTCCTTCATACTGATATCTTTGTAATGTTATCATTTTTGGACAGTATGCTTTTCTCCAACCCTTTTCAAAACAGATGATATAATAACCTGCACAAAAAAGACTTTTTGATTTTGGTGTTTTTGTGTATATAGGCAACTGTTTTTGTACATTAAACATTGAGTTATAAGGTTTCTGATTACAAACAAATCCATGCACTTCAAAATCTGTTGAATCGTCCTCTTCCTCCACGTCGGTCAATGTAATATCATTTGCAAAAATCCCATCTCCAAAATTTTCATACAAACTATCTTTTGTTGGAAATTCCATTCTAGTTGTTTTACCTAAAAATATCCAACCATTATCTTCTTGTTTCTGTAAGGTACCTAGCTTTGTACCATTTTCTTCAATAATCCAGAAACGATCTTTTACAAGTGTTTTAGCATTTATTCCCATACTTCTATTATACTTTCTTTAAGGCTTTTTGCCAAGTTTTTTCTTTTATAAAACAGCAAGTCGTAATTGTAGTTTAATATATCTTCAACATCTTTTACCATTTTCTTTAATTGGTCTTTGGGTAGTTTGGAAATTTCCAAAGTCATTGTCATTATTTTTTCTAATCTTTCATTTGGATCTTTTATTGTATCATATGATTCATCTAATATACTATCAAAAGTTTTAAATCCTAAGCATTTTAATTGTGTGAGTGTTCTAGCAGGGCCAATAACTATAAAAGGTCTTTTGGCAGTTATTGCCTGCATCATTTTCTCATTTGGATTAGGATAAGAATAATTAAACAATGTTTCGCAAACCAGGTGTATATAAGATTTTTGTAAGAACGGATGTACTGGATTGTTATCAGGCAAGTTATCGCTAATAAGATTATTTTTGTAGTCAAAAAGTTCAACTCTATTATATAGATCAATTAAATTTTTTGAATAATTCCAATCATCTTTTGTCCATAATGGAAATGTTATAAAATTGTTATGTGTTTCAAATTCTGGTTTTTGATTATTTTTTTCTTTGGCAATTTTTCCATTTGTAAAACTAACAAGATTTTTTTGATATAGATTATTTTCTATCAGAAACTTACTAAAAAGTTTTCTATGCATTCTATGATTATGACCCATATAACTAAAATTGTAATTGCATTCGTCTACATTTAATTTTGTATTATGATCAATTAACTCATTAAAGTGATGAAAATAATCAATGTTAATATGCTTAAAGTTATTACTAGATTCAAATTGATTACAGTAATCAGTCATTAATTTTTCTGCTTCGTGGTATCCGGTTATAAAAAAATCTGTAGAGTATATATTGGCTTTTTTAATAGCATCGTAAAGGTTAATTGATTGTAGACTTACTTTAGAGCCCGGAACAAAATATTGTGCTTCACCTTGATACAGTATTATCGCTGTTTTTACATAGTGTTCTTTAAAGTGATTTTTTATATTTAAAGATTTAAGTTTTTTAAAAAGTTTATCAGGAGTCACTCCAACCTTATCACCCCAGAATTCACAACCTATAAAATGTACCTGCTGGTAATTTTCTTTTAGAATGTCTGTTAGTATTTGTGGTACTGCTTCGTCAGTCGATATCATTGGTGCCCAATTTAGCATTGAACGGCTCTGCATAAAGTTGTGCCTGTTCTGTAACTCTATTTAAATCATACTTGGCACAGAACTTCATGAATCTGATTCCTACTTGTGTTATGTTTTTATTTTCAGCCATGGCCTGTGCAATCGTTTGATCGATGGTCTCTACTATAGCTTCTGGTTGTGCGTGTAGGTCAACTAATTCCATATTTCTTGTATAATCATCTGATACAGTGTGTTCAATTCCTTCCGGGTCGGTCCATTTACTCAGCATAAGATTATTCCACGCATATCCTTTGTTTTGCTTGTCTTCGAATGCCTCTATTAATCCTATTTTATTTTTTGTTCCTTTTTTTCTTACTCCGGGATAGGCAGAAAAAATATTGTCTGACGGATCTCCACGCATTGCTTTTTCAAAAAGCATCCATTCTATACCTGGTAGTTTTTTTTCTTGTTTTGTTTTCTTATCTATTACCGGATTTCCTTTTTTATCAAACACTCCGTCCGTGGTGATAGTTTCTTCTGTTATACCGTTGTACTGTTTTACGTTTGCGTTGACCAGTTGATTGAGGTCTTTGTCAGTGCTAATGATTACGTGCTTTTGATTAGGATGCTTGTCGATCCAACGTGCTATTAAATCATCTGCTTCGACTACAGAATTTTGTAAAACAGTCACATTAGTTTTTGTTTTAAGAAAATTACAAAAATCATCATACACTTCCCAAAATAAATCATTTTCATCTTTTTCGGATTGGGTCATTGCGTCTAGTAATACTTTTCTGTTTCTTTTATAAGGCGGATATATATCTTTTCTAAACGATCTGCCCTCTAGGCAGAATACAACGTGAGACCCTTCAAAATCCTGCCAAGACTTTTTGATCGAACTTAACATTATATGGATTGCCATGCCAATTTTTTCTGATGACTCGCCACGTATAACGTGCCTTGCTCTGAAGAATGTGTTTGCTGTGTCTACTAATATATGTGTCATTGTACTATTATAGCAGATCTTGGTATAAAGTCAATTACTTTATAATGTTATTTCACGCAGGCCGTTTTCTCGGTCTAGGTATTTGTAATCTATTCTAACAGGATCAAACTGTTTTAGGAAATTGAACACTACGTCAGTGTTCAATACACTACAGGTGTATACATCTAATTGCATTATTGCAGGAGCATTTTCGTCCCAGGTGTGCATTACTATGTGTGATGTTTCAATGATTGCAAAACATGTCAATCCTTTGTTGCCAACACGATCAACATATCGAGCTTCTGGACCGAACAGTATCTTCATATGGATACTATCAATGAGTTCTTTTAAAAACTCTTTTGCTTTTTCTTCATTGTGGGGTGGATTTTTCACCTCGGCACGAACAATTAAATGTTTGTGAACTAGTGGTTGCATACATATACTCCAGCTGAGTTTAATATGCTCTATTTAACTATTAATTAAGAAACTTCTGTTTTACCGTCGGCTCTTTTATTGACATGAACATAGCCTGCACCTGTGACATCTAATCCTTCTTCTGCACCGATAGTTTTGCATAAACTTTGAAACCAACGATCCACAATTTCTTCTTCGGACGCACCTGGGTAGCCGTTCTGTTTCAACATATTAACAAACTCGTCATTCCAGTCCAGCTCAAAAAAACCATTACGTGGATTAGTCTGGTCAACATTCACCTTAAGGACCTTAACCATGGGCTCTTGGTTCTTTTTTTTGCCTGTTTTTTTTGTTTCTGTTTTTTTTGTTTTTTTTACCTTCATAATACTATTATACCTTATTTTAATTTTTTAGTCTAGTGTTAAGTTCCCCATTGATTACCAAACAGATCAACGTGCAATCTCGGAGTGTATTTGTATCCGTTCTTCATGGCCATCTCCGCCACTTGTGACGATGTATTGGCCTGTCCTTCTTGTGTGGCTCCCACTGCCATTAGGTATATGTCTCCTGTGACGCCGTGTTTGGCATATGCTTCTCTGGCCGCATCCACTTCTTTTAAATCCTGTTCATCCTGTACCACAAACTTGAAGTACAAGTGCGTGTTTGGTATCTGCGAGTACTGGTATGCCACATCTGCTCTGATAGCCTTCTCCCACATCTCACCTGATATGCTCAACTTTGGACTTGTTGACCATGTGACGTGTACTGGATCTTTGGTGTAGTCCCCCGCTGTCAGTCCATGCATGAACTTGTCAAAATT
>Ga0222662_1000727_pt1 | contig 22616 bp, 18 predicted proteins | sample AntAcemetagen600_FD_179821 | JGI IMG/M metagenome (GOLD analysis project Ga0222662, IMG submission 179821) | Saline water microbial communities from Ace Lake, Antarctica - #600 | ecosystem: Environmental > Aquatic > Non-marine Saline and Alkaline > Saline | place: Antarctica: Ace Lake...
GCCCAGGTCGAAGAGCCGCTGTCGGAATAGAGTCCGATTGAACCGCCGAGACCGTCTTGGGCCACCGCAGGTGTGGTTGAGATGAGCATCGCGGAAAAAATTCCGCCAAGCACACGCAAATGCGTCTTTCGCGCCATGATATTGAGCCCCTTTTCCGTCGATCGAACGACTCGACCTTGAAAAGGTCATCCCGCCTCCAAACGGGACCGGCTCAATGAGCCGAAAGCAACGCACGATCTCTTTTTTCCCAAATCCTTCCGAGGCGACCCTTTATCGCCGTCGGCGACGTGAAAATCAGAATCCACGTCCCTACAAATGAAACGTAGCACCGGAATGGGGCAAGGGAAATGAATTTCCCGGACGCGGCCAGAATATTTTCGGAACTCGGATACCGGGGGACTTTAGACCCCTCTCGGGGTACGGGATCCAACTCACGACCCTGCTGGGGACGTTCGTTCCAGTACTTCGATCGAGGTGCCCGTCCGAATCAGGCCTCCGACCTTGACCAAGGCATTCCACCCAAAAACAGGCTTATGGTGCCAAGTACGGCCTTTTGCGAGCAGGGAAAGAGGCGCCGGCCCCGTTCGAATTCCGGTCTCGGGATCGACGGTGGTCGCCACGCATCGCACGCAGGGCTTGACCAGTTCCAATTCGACGCACCCGATTCTGATTCGTTTCCATCCGTCTTCCGCCCATGCTTCGGCGCCCGCCATGGTGATGTTCGGTCTGAAACGCCGCATGGCCCAATCCCCAGGTACGCCCGCGGTGAGCGTGGTCTCGGACGCGAAGAGAACCGGATATCCGTCGGCAAGCCCGGTCGTCGCACCCTGTGCCTCTGGTTCTGCCTGAAACCAAGGATCATGGGCCGGATCATGGCGGACCAGGCGAACCTGCTGCCGAAGGTGGCTGGACAGCCATGCCCCAACGGCCGCAGACTCCGGCAGAACCACTCGATCCTGCTTCCAGAGCACGGCTTTCTCTCTTCGTTCCGCCGTCGACTGGCGTGGCTCAAATTCGATCGAATCCGTGCCGAAGTGAAGTCGGACCAGATCAGGGAGGTCCCTGCCTTCGTCAGGAGCGTCCGCGTATTCGGGAAGATCGACCAGAAGTCGTGCCAGCCCCGGTACCTCTCGCAGTGAGATGAACCGTCGATTCTCGTCAATGAGCATCCATCGCCGATCCATCACGGGCCCCTGCGGTGTGAACCACCAGGTGTTCGGAGCGAGGCCTCGGGCCGATTTGACCGGGTGCACCCCAAGTGATGTGACAATTCCATTGGCGTCAGACATGGTCGGCACCGTACTCTCGGGGGCTTAGGACCACACGCCCATGCTTTCCATCGGATCCCTCCAACTCAATTCCGCGGTTCTACTTGCTCCGATTGCAGGCCACACCGATCTGGCCTTCCGGCTTCTTTGCCGGGAGCTTGGAGGCGTTGGGTGCGCGTATTCTGATCTCCTGAACAGCCGAGCGGTGCTCGCCGGCACCGAGAAGTCGATGACCCTGGCTTCGACCGCTCCCGGAGATGAGCCGTTCGGAATGCAGTTGTACGGCGCGCCACATGATCCGCTTCCTGAAGCCGCCTGTTGGGCCGTTGATCATGGTGCGGTGGTCGTCGACATCAACATGGGATGTCCGGTCGACAAGGTGGCGAAGAAGAACGGGGGATCACTGCTTCTGCGGGATTGTCCGAGCACGATTAATCTCGTCGAGCGGATCATCAAGGCAGTTGATCAACATTCAAATGGCCGGATTCCGGTGACGGCGAAGGTCCGTCTGGGATGGGATGACGATTCCATCGTGGCGCCGCGGCTCGCGCGAGATCTCGAGTCGGCCGGCATCGCGCTGGTCACAGTCCATGGGCGGACGACGGTTCAGCGATTCAAGGGCTGTGCCAATTGGGATGGCATCGGCGAAGTCGTCGCCGCGGTCGATCGTATTCCGATCATCGGCAACGGTGACGTGATCGAGCCCGACGATGCGGTGACATTGATGCGGCACACGGGATGTGCTGGCGTCATGATCGCCCGTGCGGCCATTCGAAAACCCTGGATCTTCCGGCAGGCAGATGCCGCGATCCGGCTGGCTGGACTCGGACCATCGAATTCGATCGACGATCGTTTAGAGCTGGAGCGGCGGGTCGCCGAGCCGGCCTTGCTTGAGAAACTGCACGTGATTCGCCGTCACGTGGAACTTTGTGCCGACCACTTGAACCAACGCGCGGCCGCCGAGCTCATGCGTCAGCGAATCTCGTGGTACGGAAAGTCGATGGGGCATGTGAAGCCGCTCAAGGAGGCGATTCGGACCGCGCCGGATCTTGAGTCGATGCGAGCCGCGGTCGACCACTGGATCGAGTGGGCAAGCTCCGATGAAGAGGCCAGCACGCAACCGATGGCGGCCCGCGGGGCCGGTCCGCCGTCATCCATTCGCCTGACCGGAATGGCCTGACTCAAGAACTGGGTACAGTGGGAATCCCAGAAGTGGCAGTGATAAAGACTTTTCGTGGGTTTCTGTGATACCTGACCAACATGACGATGACATCGCCCAAGGACATTGTTTCGGCGCTTGACCGGGGCCTCGATGATCTCGAGCACTTGCTGAACGACTCGCTCACCAACGAGACGTACGCCTTGAATCCAGTTCCCGGTTTCACGAGCGGGATCGGGCCGCACGTCCGCCACATCCTCGACCACCTCGAAGCACTTCTGCATGCCGCGGAATCATGTGGCGTCATTGACTATGACCGACGCGAGCGAGGAACGCCGGAAGAGACAAGTCGGATGGCAGGAATCAACCGTCTCCAGACGCTTCGGAGTCGACTCTCGGCGACCACCTTCCCGTCCGACGAGACGAGTTGTGACATCCGGATCATGCTTGCATCGGACGCCCCCCCGGAACTCATCAAGAGTTCTTGGTCGCGGGAGATCATGTACGTATTTCAGCACACGCTCCACCATCTCGCATTAATGGCTTCGATCGCCCGGGTATGTGGCGATGAAACTCCGACGCAGATCGGTATGGCGCCGTCGACTCCGGTTGAAGGCACGCCCCCATGTGCACATTGACCCTCATTCGAATCCGGCCGCGGGAGTATCGCCTCGCATTCAATCGGGACGAGCAACGGTCTCGTGATCCGGGGCTTCCGCCGACGGTGGAGCGCCGAAGTGGCGTGAGGGTCATGGCGCCGCTTGATCCTGTCGGCGGCGGGACCTGGATCGCGCTCAACGAATTCGGCATTTCCGTGGCGATCTTGAACCAGAATCCGCCGCCGGAGGACCGTCCGTTTCTCGTTGATGGAATCAGCCGTGGCCGCTTGGTCATGGAGGCATCCTCTGCCTCCAATCTTGAGGCGGTCGTCGATTCGCTTCGCGTGATCGCCCCGGGTGTGAAGCGGCCGTATCGACTTTTCGCGACCGATGGCCATCGGGTTCTCATCGCTTCGGTTCGATTGGATGGTCGTCGGACGCCGATGACCGTCAAGATTCGAGATTGGGATGGGACGCCGGTCTTGCTTGCGTCCAGCGGTATCAGCGATCATCTCGTGGAGCCGGAGAGGGCGAAGCACTTCAATGCGACGGTACTCCCGGTGCATCTTCAAAACGCTGATCGTGACGCGCTCGTCGCAACGCAGGATCAATTTCATAACTCGACGTCCCCGCTTCGTCCGGAGCTTGCCGTCCGCATGTCACGGCGGGAGGCGAAGACCGTGAGCCGCTCCGTGATCGAGGTTGACTTCGCGGCTTCCGAGGGAAGGATGCGGCACTTCGGGGACCCGGAAGACCGGACAACTCAAGATCAGCCTGCAGTCAGCCGTTTCGCGCTTCAATCTCCCGTCGATGGCGTGGTTTCACCGTCGGTTTGATCTTTTCGAGGCGCCTGTCTCTGGAGTTCAGAGCGGCTCAAACGTGTTTGCGATCTTCATTTTCGAGGATCCAAGCATCAGCGTGGGCATGAAGTTTCGAGCGAGCCTGCTCGATCCGGTCCTCGTGATGATGAGAATTTTCGCCGCAACGCGTGGTCGATCTTCTCGGGCGTTTCGACGTCACCGGAGTGGGTTGGGCCGCTTTCTTCCGGCGTTTCCTGAAGTTTCATCGCCAGCGGGGCCGGCCGTCCCTCCTTCCCCAACTCACGGAAACCCGAGGGAATCGAACAAAACACTGATTCTCACTCACTTTTTTTCGTATCTTGGGACTGACCTCACGCTCACTCACCACTTCTTCACGGAGTTTGCTCGATGCACTTGATTCTCGCCAGCCTCGCCCTTGCCGCCACGTCGTTCGTCGCTTCGCCCCAGGACGCTCCGGCGATCCAGCCAGCACCAACTAAGGCTCCGGCCAAGGTGGTCGAAGTAGGTGGGAATGCCAAACTCACATCGATGATCGGTGCGACGCTCGAAGACAAATCCGGTAAGTCAGTGAAGACTGCCGATGTTCTTAAGGGCAAAAAGCACGTCCTTCTGTACTTCTCCGCCGGGTGGTGCCCACCTTGCAAAGCCTTTACGCCAGACTTGGTCAAATTTGCGAAGGCCAACGCCGACGCCAATGACTTCGCGATCATCTTCGTGAGTTCCGACCGGAGCAAGGATGCGCAGATGAAGTACATGAAGAACTACAAAATGCCGTTCTTCACGATTCCCTTGGATGCCCCGGGAAACCGAACCGTGAAGTTGGCCTATGCTGGCAGCGGCATCCCGAACCTTCTGGTTCTCGATGAGAACGGCAACCCGCTCAAGGGTTCCTACGAGACCGACGGAAAGTACACGCCGAAGAATCGAAAGAGTTACGTGGGACCCCAGAAGGTGCTTGCCGCGTTCCCGAAGATGAGAACGGCGACCGGTCCCAAGGGCTGATCGCTCGGCAGAGATCCCGGCAGACGTCTCGACGTCCTCCCGAAGAAGTCATATTGGACGACGCCCCCGACCATTCCGGGGGCGTCGTTGCTTTTTGAGACACGGGGGTCCCGATCCAGCCGCGGGGTCGCTTTCGCCGGGTTTCCAAGCCGTGACGGTAGATCAGCCGATACTCCTCTTTTCGAGTCCATTCATCCATCGTTCCGCCCTCCAGAATTCGAGGTGCGGCATGCAGAAGACATCCCAATCAACCCGGAGTGGCCATGTCAGCGTCCTTACCTTCTCAAGACAACCCCGTAGTCGCAGTGGAATCGCCGGCCGGCCTGCCGTTGATTGTCCGGTTTCTTGCCGTCTTACTCCTGGTGGCACTGGGCTCGGGTATCTCTGTCGGTTACGTCGCCTGGGACACCGCCGGCGAGGCCCTCGAAGCCGCGACTCGTGAGCAGCTCAAGACCGCCCGAGCCATCAAGGGACGGTTGATTGGGAGCTACTTCCAGAGCGTGGAGCAGGAAGTCTCGGTACTGGCCACGTTGCCTGAGACGGCCGAAGCAATCGAGACCTTCGATCGCATTTTCAGGAAGCTCGACGCCGCGGATGCGTCGGTCACGGAAGATGCGAAAAAGAAGATGGGCGACTTCATCAGCAACGTTTTCATGGCGAAGTTCGAGTCTCAGACGGGTAATCGACTCCCCGCATCGGCGGTGATGAGTGATCGGCCCGGTTCTCTCACGGTGCAATCGGCGTACCTCGCGGACAACCCGAATCCACTGGGCTCGAAGGATATTCTCGTATCGAGCGGAACCCTTCCCAGCTACGACCAAGCGCACGAAGAATTTCATCCAATCTTCCGCGATCTCCTCAAGATCTTCGGTTACTACGACATCTTCTTGGTGGATCGAGCGGGTGAGATTGTGTACTCCGTCTATAAGGAGACGGACTTCGGTACGAATCTCCTCACCGGCCCCTTTAAGAACAGTGGGCTGGCGGATGCAGTTCGGAGCAGCCTCGAGGCAAGATCGTCGACGGCCATTTCATTTGCCGACTTCTCGACCTATGTCCCAAGCTACAACGCACCGGCGGCGTTCGTCTCCAGGCCGGTCTACGCTGGCGAGACCCTGGTCGGCGTGGTCGCGGTCCAACTGCCAATCGATGAGATCGACGAGGTCATGACTGGAGGGCGGCGTTGGGCCGACGAAGGATTTGGTAGTTCTGGTGAGGCGTATCTGGTGGGGCCGGATCGTTTGATGCGATCAGATGCTCGAGCGCTGATCGAAGATCCCGAAGAGTTTGTTCGCAACAGTCGCACCAGAGGAGTTCCCAGCCAAACGATTCGCGAGATGGAACGGCTCGGTCGGACCGTGCTCCTCGAGCGAGTTGAAAACGAAGCGGTGATTCTGGCGCTCGAAGGCCAATCAGGAGATGCGGAAGTTCTCAGTTACGACGGATCACCGTCGGTGGCTTCCTACCAATCAGTTCCCGTTTTTGATCAGACCTGGGCGCTCATCGCAGAGGTCGATCGAACGGAAGCCTACGCTCCTGCAGATGCGATGCGTCGGCGCATCATGACAACTGGACTCATCGTGCTCGTCCTGGTGGTGATCGTGAGCATCATCTTTGGACAGCGACTGACGGCGCCGATTGGACGATTGCATGCGGCGATGGTCAAACTCCAAGCCGGCGATTTTTCAATCACCGTGCCACCGGGTGGCGGCCGTGAGTTGACATCCCTGGCGCTGGCCTACAACCGGGTCGCGGCCAGTCTTGGGCTGAAGAAGCGTATGGAGTCGGCCAATAATCGCAAGGACGAGCTCATCGATGAGATCGCGGGCATGACGGCGACGCAAGCTTCGAGTTCGATCGAAATCATGGGTGCGGTCACGGAGATCAGCGCCGGTAGCCGCGAGATCGCCAAGACGTCCGAGGAACTCACCGGGACGATGAGCGAAGTCGACGAGATCGCCTCAGAGAATGCAGTGCGGAGTACCTCGGGCCTCGAATCGCTCAACCGAATCGAGACGGTGATGGGCGAGGTCGTGGGTGATGCCAAGAACGTCTCGGATCATCTTGGCGAGATCGAGCGTCGATGCGAAGCGATGGGCCAGGTCGTGACGACGATGGTCTCGATCGCAGATCGAACGCAGATTCTTTCGATTAACGCCACGATGGAAGCCGAGAAGGCTGGCGATGCGGGGCTCGGATTTCGAGTGGTGGCCAGGGAGGTTCGGCGCCTTGCAGATCGAACCGCGGAGAGCGCGGGGCAGATCGAAGACAATGTAAAACGGATGCTGACGTCCGTCGACGATGGCGTGCGAAACATGAACGTATTTCAATGCCGGCTCGACGAGACGGCGACGACGAACGCGCAGATTGCCGAAGGGCTAACCGAGGTCATCGAGCGGAATCAGGACCTTACGCCGCGGTTTGCGACGGTCCTGGAGAGCATGAAGGCACAGCGGGATGCGGCTCGTCAGATCAGCGAAGCGATGTCGGAGTTGTCGGACAACGTCGGCAATACCAGCGATGCCGTGAAACAGGTCGACGAATCCATTGCCGATCTGCGGGAGATGGCATCTCGGTTGAAGACGGAAATTGCAGACGAGGAGCAACGGCTCGGCTTGAATTGAGGATCGGCTGACTATTTCGTTTTTGGCTGCTCGCGGACGTCGAAGTCATCTCCAAGCATCCAGTCGTTTTCGAAGTACGCCGCAGCGCGGATTCCATCGAGCCCTTTGGTCCCCGGGGTCAGGGATTCGGGGCCGAATACCACAAGGTCGGGGTAGTGGACGCCGCTTCGGAAGTAGGGAATGCGTTCGGTCAATCGAGTGCCGCGCGGTCCGGTGCCGGCGACCACGCCGATCGATCCGGAAGCCCATCTGGGCCTCGGACGGATCGCCAGGACGGCGAGATCTTCGCCTTCGACCACGAGTTCTTCAAACCGGACACCTTGGCGATCGACCTGTAGCGGGTCATTCCCCAAGAGGGTTGGCCAGGCCGCGTTGGTCTCCATGTTGCCGTACAGGACAATGTTTCGCCGAGGGTGCTGGTCCACTTCGAAGTCGGTATCGAGCATGACATCCAGAGCGCCGTTTCCACGGTAGAGGAACGTCTCGGCATCGTGGATTGCCTTGGCGAGCGTGATTCGGTTCTCTTCCTCGCTTCCCTGCGTTCCGACCACCAGCAGGGGGAAGCGACGGAAGGCATTTTTGAAAGCGCCATTTCGTCCAGGGTTCTTTTGTCTCGGACCGAAAAGAGCCGCGCGGCGCCATCCATCCGTCGTCCGGTTGAAAATGGCGGGGGTGACTCCATTCATCTGATCGAGCCGGGGGTTCGGACCGAACACTTCGCCATCCAGAGTCACCGTCCAGGGCTGAGGACTAGAATCAAGTTTCAGTCGAAGCCGCTCGACGTTCTCGGTATCAAGATCGATTTGACCGGTATCTCGGTTTCGAGACCCCGTGACTCTGGACGGCGCGAACGCAACTTGCTGCTGGGCGATCTCGAACCAGTCATGTCCGGCGTTAATCCCCGGGGAGATGGTGGTGAAGTCGATCTGGTCAGATTCGAAGGTGCGGGACTTTGATTTGAGGAAGTCCATGAGCGGCGGCCAATCGACGCAACGATTTCCCCACCAGTGACCGGCGCCCGGTTGTTCGTAGTACGCAAAGTCGGGATGAAACCCACCGAGATGGCCGCGCATCGTTCGGGCCTGCTCGACGGGGACGTTGTCGTCGGCATCGCCATGGAGGATGTAGATTCCCAGTTCGTCGAGATTGTTCTTGAGGAGCAGAGTGTCACTGGGATTGGCGGCACGGGCCATGATCGATGCGATTGAGTGTGGTGAATCATCTCCACGGACCCGCGTTGCACCATACGTGTCAAACGAGATCCAACCCGCACTTGGCGCGGCCGCGGCAAAGAGGTCGGGATGATGAGCGGCCGCGTGCCAGGTGCCATGGCCTCCCATCGAATGTCCGGTGACCCATTGGCGGGCGGGGAGTGTTCCGAGGGTACGACGCGCGTGCTCCAAGACCTCTAAAGCATCAAGCCGTCCCCAGTCCTCCCAGTCGAAACCGAAGGGACGTCGATTGTTGGGGGTGACGATGTGGGCGAATTCCTTGGGGGCGTACGCCCCAGCTTGCCCACGGGCATTCACACCCGCGCCATGCAGCGACAGAATCAGGCCGAGGCCGCCACTGGGATCGCCGGCGGCCGGTGGGGGTGCGGAGCTCGGGACCAACCCGTAGAACTGCACGGTGTCATCGATCCCACTTCTAAAAGTGACCTTCCGGGTCTGATCCGGCTCGACCACCTTGACTGAAATCGTTCGAGCGTCGAGCGGTTCGATCGACCCAGAGTCAATCAACTCAACCTTGAATTCGGCGGTCTCGGCGCCGGGTTGGGAGACCGCCAGCAGTCTGATCGGAACTTTCCGGATCGAACCGGGCGGGATTGACGGCATGCCGATCGGGACTTCTTCGCCACCGGGACCCGTGACCAGGATCGAAATGTTTGGCGTCCATTGGTCGCTGAGGTTCGCGACGACAATGCCGGCGGGTGCTTCGATCGGCAATCCCGCAACCGCATCTGGAATGGTGTCGTCGACACCGGTGAAGAAGAACCTCTTTGGATCGCCCGCTGCGTCACGAGGAACATCGATCAGCTTTGCTGTGACGCGGCCGCGACCGACGGAAAAGAGAAACTCGTTTGGCCCCGCCTTTAACATGACCGGCAATCGGAGGAGCCCGTTGGCGTAGGGGTCACCAGGTCGGGGCGCACCGTTGACGTAGACCATTGAGTGTCCACGCGCTTCGAGAATTGCGGGGCCGGCTTCCTCGCGCTCGATGATGGCGAGGGCGTAGCCCCCGCGGAGCATCTCGTCCTCCAACCATCCGTTCTTTCCAGCGGTTCGCCCTTGCCAGATTCGAGGGATGCCCTCGACCATGACCGCATCGCCGGGCTCGGGTGTCTGCCAGGACCCATCCACGATGGATAGCTCGATCGCGTCGGTGTGGACCGGTCGGCGTCCACCCTCTCCGACCCGGTCGATCACCAGATACTTGTCGAAGTCGGCAACCACTGGCGAAGATCCGGCCGCAGCGGTCACGAGGTTCAGAAACGGGATGAGCAACAACAGAAGAATCGCTGGTTTCATGATTCTCGAAGGGTAGCCGCTTCAGCGGGATTGGCGACTAATGGTGCGAATCCCGGCGGCTCGCTGGAGGTCTGACCGCTCCCGATTCCAGCGGATCACCCCGATCAGCATCGCCGCCGATCGAGGTGCGTTCTCGCTCACCCAAACATCGTTCCCAGCGCGAGGTCACGCACGGCGGTGCAGGGAATTCGGCCGTCTTGGTCATCATTGAGATTGGCCGCGGCGTCCGCCACCAAGATGCCATCCCAACCGAGACCCTGATTGACCCGGCCATGCGATCCGCGCACCAAGGAGGTGTTCGTCGGAATCACGTCGAGCAAGGTGCGGAATCCGAGCTTACGGCGGATGATTCGTGAGCCAATCGCGAGTTTTGGGAAGCGGATCGCCGGATCGACGAAAAGCTCTCGAGGGTCGTATCCAGGCTTGCGATGGATGTCGACGGTGCGCTGGTAATCGGGGGCGCGATCGTCGTCGTGCCACCAGTCGTGGGAGAACCACCGGTCGCGATTGGAGATCAGGACGATGTCGCCGGTACGGGCATGGCCCAGGCCGGCAGCGCTTCGTTGCTCACCAGTGAGCACCTGCTCGATGCCCGGCGTAGAGGCGAGGAGAGATGCGATCTCGTCGTGCCGGGGGGCGCCCGTCTTCCCAAGATAGACATGAGCGACCTGATGATCAGCGACCGCGAAGGCCCCGCATGCCGCCGGGTCAACCATCTCTCGGCCGAGTTCTTCTCGCCATGTGAGAAGCCCCGCTTCGCGGAGTACGCGGTTTGGTGCAACCGCATCCGTGACCGGCACGACCCCGTATTCGCTCACCAATATGGGCTCGACGCCGCGGGCGGTGTAATGCTCCAGCAGGCGGGCAACCTCGTGGTCAAGGTCTCGAAGATGTTGAGGAATATCGGCATGGTCCGGACCAAGTTTTTGAAGTCCGTAGTCGAGGTGCGGTAGATAGACGAGGTTGATGGTCGGCGAGTGATCTCGCTCGACCCGGATGGCCGCATCTGCAATCCATCGAGTGCTGGTGATGTCCGCACCCGGGCCCCAGAACTTAAAGAGCGGAAACGGTCCGAGCGATCTCGTGAGTCGATCACGAAGGTCGGGTGGGTGAGTGAGACAGTCCGGTACTTTTCGGCCATCGGCTCGGTAGATCGGTCGTGGGGTGACCATGTAGTCGCAGGTGGAGTGCATCGCATACCACCAGCAGATGTTGGCGGAGGTCACCGACTGGTCTCGTCGTCGGGCGGTCTCCCAGAGTTTTTCGGCCTGGACCAGCGGATTGGATTGCTTCCAGAATTGAACTTCGCCGAGATCTCGATCAAGCCAGCCGTTTCCCACGATACCGTGTTTGGTAGGCGCTACGCCGGTGAGCATGCTGGATTGAACGGTCGTGGTTACTGCCGGGAGGACGGGCCGCATCGTGCGGACCCCACCACGGTCACGCGCGAACGAAGCGATGGCCGGGGTGTGTTGACCGATCAATGCGGGAGAGAGACCGACCAGATCGATGAGGGCAATGCGACGGGGCATGTGTGGATCGTACTCGTCCCTTCAGGTGGGGGTCTGAACGCGACACCAGCCAGTCCATGGCACCATACCACCGAAATCGATGGGCAATATCACGCGGTTGGGTGGGAGTGGACCTGCTTGTTCCACCAGTGAGCCGTGACGAACATCGCCGCGATGCACAGGCCCGCGCCTCCGAGGGCGACGCCGCCGAGTTGTGCTTCGGTCAGCGCCATGAGTCCGGCATCGAAGAGCGCGAGCGTGGAGATCGACCTGATCACGAATCTATGGAGTTGGTCGGGAACATCGGCGAGATCACGAATGGCGCGATGAAGGACGATTGCGAGGGCGACGACCGTCGACACGGACACGACGACCGCGAAGAAGGCCTGCCCGCGGTCGAGCCCGGCGGGCGGGGTCGCAAGCAGCAGGCCTGCGAGTCCGCTGCAACCGAGGAACGGAATCAGGAGCACGTAGGCGACCCGTTGCGGCATGCCTCGATACCGGCCCTGCGTGACTCTGACCGGTTCCGCCCGGACCTCCGCTCCACACGGCGAACCGCACTCGGGACACGTCGACTGGTTTTCCAGCACTTGGTACCGGCACTGCGGGCAGGTCGGTGAGGTCGGATCGAAGCGGCCCCACGCCACGAAGCCGGTGCCCACGAGATGGATGTGAACCATCGTGAGGAGAAGACAGGCGATGAGAAACTCGGCCCCGCCGGTACCAAGAAGCGCGTCGATCGGTTGCGGGATCGCGGCCGCGAAGCCGAGGGCGTAGATCGCGGTCCGCCGGGTCGCGAACGAGAGGATGCCGGTGAGGCCGCGGCGACCTCGCAGATCGTCGAAGATCATGATGACCGCGAAGATCATCGCGACGACGCCGCACTCGGGACGGATCATCCACGCGATCGCCGTGCCGGCGCCGATCAGCAGAATGCCGCGGCCGGAGACGAAGGACGCGTCGTCGGCCCTGGTCCGGGGTGACCGGACGTCGCCGAGATGGAGAAGGGTCGCGGCGGACAGCACCAGCAGCGTCGCGGTCCAGTCGACATAGCCCTGAATCCCCGACGCGAGCAGGACGCCGGTGAGCACGTTCGCCCAGGTGATGGGAAGGCTTGCGACCGGAATGGGATCGAACCGTGGGCCCATGCCCGCGATCATACGGATTCGGACCTCGTTCCCTCAGGTTCCTGCGATCCGCCGGTGGGACCATCGAACCAAGAAGAAGCATCCGATCGCGGCGAGGACCCCGAGGCCCGCGAAGTTCCGCCCTTGCACGCTCGGGCTCGCCACCCAGAAGAACGTCATGATGCCGGCGTCGAAGAGGGTGAGCACCGCGATGGACCTCAGTACGAAACGGCCGACCGCCTTCGGATACCGGGCGAGGTGTCGAGTCGAGTTCATGAGATAGGCACCGATGCCCACACTCCCGATGATGGTCGTCGAGAGGAACAGGCCTCCCGATCGCGTCGGCCCCAGTGTTGCGGTGAGGATGAGCAACAAGCCAAAGGGCGCGAGCAGGATCAGGGTCGCGGTTCCGTACCAGCCCCGTCGTTTGCCGATTCGCTCGGTCGCGATCGCCATGATGGCTTCTGCATCGCACGCGGCACCGCACTCGGTGCAGATGTTGGATTCCTCGGCGACCGGATATCCGCATTGCGGACATTTCCACTGGGATGCCTCCGTCACCTCGTCGCGGGCCACCATGCTGAACGCGGCGACGTGGATCGCGGCGATCCCGCCGCCGATCACCGCAAGCAGGAGTCCGTCATCGGCGCCGGAGCCGGTGGGATCGTTGAGGCACGCCATACCTAGGATATAGAGTCCCGCCCGACATCCGCCCATCAACAGAACGCTCCAGGCGGTACGGGCATGGAGCGCGTCGTAGGCGAGCAGCATCACGCCGATGCCCGTGGCCACGCTGCCGGCGATGACGCCGTGGAACCATGGCAGTCCGACGCCGATGGCCAGCAGGACGGCCCCGATCGTGGTCGCGGCACCGCGGCCGATTCGACTCGAGGGAATCGGTCGTCCGGGTCGCTCGCGTCGATCGATCTCGAGGTCGAAGACGTCGTTGAAGACCATGCCGGCGAGGTATAGACACGAGCCGGCGATGATCGCGATGAGCACGGAAATGAGACTCGGATTCGAGGGTCGAGCGACCGCGATCGAGAGCACGGCGCCGACGAGGACGTTCGTCCAGACCGTGGGCAGGTTCGAGATGCGAAGAATCTCGAGCCACGCCCTCATGGGCCGGTTCCACCGCGGATGGTCTCGATCGTCCCGCGGAGCCAGCGCAATTCCTCAGCGATGCCGGCGGCGAGCCCCTCGTCACCGGCGTAAAGGCAGTTTGGAAGAACATCCCACGCGTACGTCTCGACTTCGAGCATCGGAAGCGGAAGATCTTTCGGCAATGCCGCGAGGCAACGTTCGATCTCGGTTTGAGTGCTCGACCAGCCGTTCATGCCCTGCGTGAAGATAGGAACGTGAAAATGCGTTCGCCAGATTCCCGTGGGCACCTGATGCTCCGCTCGATTCGCAATCGCGATCGGCAGATCTTCGAAGAACTCGGCGTCGAAGTGCGGTTCGACGCCGGTTCTGATCATGGTCTGGTGGAGGTACCTGGGTTCGACGAATCCGCGATACGCGTCGAGCGTTCGCGCCCGTTCCTCTTCGTCGTCGATCGCGTCGAAATCAACTTCGATTGCGGAGGAAACCTGAATCTTCCCCACTTTGATCCCATGTTCCCGGTAGGTCCGTAAGGCCGCAGTCTGCGGTTCAAACATCACCGCCGCATGGCACACGTCATGGCAGACCCGGAGGTACCGGCGGTGATCGACGTCGTCGCTAGGTCGGAACGCCTGCTCGAAGAGATCGACCACGTCCTGGCTCACGTCGAGCACACACCCCGGCTCAGGTTCGAGATCGAGATGAATGCAGACGCCGGTTCGTTCCTCGATTGTCCGCAACGCCTTCGCGGCTTCGACGAGTTGTGCGGCGGCCATGCCGACCGAACAACCGCCGCCTTCGTTGGTGAACGACGTCCGCCAGCCGATGGGAAGCGTGGAGATGGAGGCTTCGGCCGTGCCGTCCGGCAGAAGATCGACCAGCAGATTCGCCAGATCAATGGTGTAGGCGAGTCGCTTCGGGTCCGCCCAGTGTGGTTCGTAGACCGCGTGCTTGACGACTTCGGCGTGGAAGTCGCCGAACGGAAATCCGTTAAACGTCAGGACGTACAGTCCTTTGGCCAGGAGACGGTCGCGGAGGCCGGCGGCGCCGCCCTCGGCTCGGAGTTCTCTGGCCGCGGAGGCAGAGAGCCAGAGTCCGAGGCCGATCGGCGCATCCGGGTCGGTTTCAGGCGCGGTGAGTTCACGAACTCGCGGCGCGAAGCGATCGAGATTCGCCTCGGTTTCCGCGAGGTTTCGACCGGCGTGGACGTTGGTGCAGTAGGTCAGCATGACCGTTCCTTCAGCGGGTCGGTTGAACGTCGATTCGGAACCGACCCGTCTGGGAGAGGAACTCGAGGGGGTTATCGAATGAGACCTTGCGGATGGTCGCCTCAAGATGACCGCGACGGCGCATCTCGTCTCGGCACTTGGGGACTGCGAGTGGATCACTGGGGCCCCAGTCGCCGGCGGAGTTGATCCAAAGACGATCAGTCCCGTGCATCTCAAAGATGTCGGCGGCGCGCTGCGGCGTGCACTTGGTATCCGGGTACAGGGTCATGCCTGCCCAGTAGCCACGGTCGAGAACTTCACGCACGGTGTGCTCTTCGACGTGGTCGATCAGCACGCGGTTTGGATCAAGCACGCCGTGGTTCTTGATCGCGTCCATGATCAGACGCGTCCCTTTTCGCTTGTCTTCCAAGTGTGGGGTATGAACCAGCACCATCTGATCGTGATCGGCCGCGAGCTGGAGGTGGGCTTCGAGGATTTCGAGTTCGTTGCGACTGTTCTTGTTCAGGCCGATCTCGCCGATCCCCAGCACGCTCTCGCACTTGAGGAACTCCGGGATGATCTCGAGGACTTCGCGGGCGAAGACCGGATCCTCAGCTTCTTTCGGATTGATGCAGAGCCAGGTGTGATGAGCGATGCCGTATTGGGCGGCTCGCTTTGGTTCGGTGTCTGTGAGCACCGAGAAGTAGTCGTGGAAACCCTGCGGACTGGAACGGTCGTAGCCCGCCCAGAAGGCCGGCTCGGTGATCGCGACACAGCCTGCGAGGGCCATTCGTTGATAGTCGTCGGTGGTCCGGCTCACCATGTGGACGTGGGGATCGATGTACATCAGCCGGTCTCTTTCTCTGGTGTGGAGTGGGGTTTGAAACCTTCCCATGCGCCGGTGGCACCCTTCATCGGGGCTGCGGCGATGGGCTCGGTGCTTGGGTCGCTCATTAGATCGAGCACCCGCTTCGCCCGCTCAGGCTCGCCGTCTAGGAGCAGGGCAATCGCACCGCGGAGGCTGTCGAGGCGGAAGTCGCGATTGGAATCCGCCGCATCGGGTTTGGCGCGATCGACGCGATCAAGGAACGCCGCAAGGTCCAGGACCTTCGCTCGGTGTTCGAGAAAGTACCGATCGACGACGGCATGACGATTCAACGGGAGTGGCGGGGGACTGGTTGACATGTCCAGAGTCTAGCGGCGAACGGCTCAACCGCCGTTCGGCGAACCCGTCGCCAGCCACCACGCGAGGTCGAAGACGAGGAGGAACCCACCCTGCATCAGGATCGCGATTCCGAATCCTCTGACCAGTGGTGCGGTTCGAAGAAGCAACACCACGCCGACGATCAGGTAGACGACGTCGAGGCCTGAGTTGACGAGGAGAATTCGACGGAAGGCCTCGAGGTCCTCGATGGGCGAGAACAGGCTCCAAGCGGCGATCCCCGCGTCGATGGCGACCCAGAAGAGCGTCATCGCCCAGAAGCCCCGGGCCAGTTTGCCCATGCCGGGCCTCAACAGGGCCACGCCAGCGGCCGCCATCCAGATCGTGATCCAGATCAGCAGCATGGGAAGGAAGGTGGATGGCATGGGATTTGTTTCGCGTCCGCCGCCGCGGGGATTCACACCGAGGCGTTCGAATCGAGATGGGTGATCGCGCGACGCAGGATGCCGAGGTCCATCTCGTGCACATCTACGCCGCGTCCGATCTCGTCGAGCAGCGTGATGGTCAAACGTCCTCCGAGATGTTCGCGAAATTCTTCGAGGCCGGTGAGCAATCGGTCATCGGCGAGCAGCGGATGACTGATGGGGAGTCCGAGCCGCGTCATGACGTCGATGATTCGATCGAACTCCGTCTCGTCGAGGCGACCGATGAGGTGCGAGTAGGCAGAGTCGAGGCAGATGCCAATCGCGACCGCTTCCCCATGGGACAAGCCAAAATCGCTCATCGATTCGAGGCGATGTGCTGCCCAATGGCCGAAATCGAGGGGGCGTGCTTCGAGCCGTTCGAAAGGATCTCCGCCCGATCCGATGTGCTCGAGATGCATTTCGGCGCATCGTCGGATGATTGGCCTGGCCGCATCCATGTCTCGATCTTTGATGAGGCCAGCAGCGTCAGAGATGGCGTCGAAAAACGTGGCATCCTGAAGACAGGCGATTTTGACCGCTTCGCTAAATCCATCCCGCCAATGGCGGTCGTCAAGCGACTCGAGCATCGATTCGTCGCAGACCACGGCCACGGGCACGTCGAAGGTGCCGACGAAGTTTTTCTTCTTGAATCGATTCACGCCATTCTTCACACCGATCGCCGCATCAAGCTGTGCGAGGACGGTGCTTGCGAATCGAACAACTCGAACGCCACGATGTGCGGTACTGGCGGCGAATCCAGCCGCATCGAGGACCGCACCACCGCCGAAAATGGCCACGTAGGACCGTCGATCGATCCGATGTTTCTCGATTGAGGCGAGGATTCGATCAATGACGGTGGGATCGTTTTTACACGTCTCGCCGCCCGGTACCACGAGGACCTCCCGAAGTTCTGGAAGACTCGGGTCGCTGAATCGTCTCGTAATTGCATCTTGGAGATCCGGCTGTGCGTCGGCCAGTCCCTGGTCGACGACGGCGATCATTCCTGATCGTGGTGCGTCGTCATTCCGGCACTCGAAGACGGCATCCAGAAGGGGATTTTCCGGATTCAGCACGGCACGATCGAACAGCAGCCGGTGGGTGAACGGCACGCCGAAATCGTTGGAAATCTCGTGGGCGATGGAGTGGGTGGGAGACATTGGGACTCGGTGTGAATCGGCTCGATCGATCGGCGAAGCCTGCGAATTCGTGAAGGGGAAGACAGCATAGATCGGACCTATGTCCGCCGGGGTGGTTCCGAATTCTGAGTTTCCGAAATTAGCGCACGAAAAGGGGGACCACGGCGGAGGGGCGCCCACCGTGGTCCCGGAGTCTCGCACCACCATGGTGCGAGAGATCGGATCGAGATAATGGATTTCGGACCTGAATCAACTTCCCGCTTGGACGAGAACGAACCGGGTCATTCCTCTCCGCTCGATCAGGAGTCGGATCGTTCGCGCTGGATCGATGCCATCGAGGGCATCCTCAAACGCTTCAAGACTATTCGCCCGAACATTATTGATCCGGAGAATCGCGTCCCCGGGCTCGATCCCGGCCGCCGCGGCGGGTCCATCTGCGAGGACACCCGTCACGAAGAGACCGGTTTCCGAGGTGAGTCCCGCTTCGAGGCTCATCGCACCATCAAGAGGTGCGAGCTCGAGTCCGAGTCGCGGCGTCGCCGGTTCGGGCGTTTCCTCGACCTCAGCGGTAGGCTCGGATCCGGGCCGGACGCCGAGTACCGCGGTCCGCGAAAGCCGTTCGCCGTTCCGGAGGATCTCCAGGGAGACCGCCGTGTCTGGCGAGAAGTCGGCGATTCGACGGGCCAGTCCTGCGGGGGTGTCGGTCCGTTGGCCGTCGATGTCCAGAATGATGTCGCCGGGTTCTAGACCAGCATTTGCGGCCGGAGTTCCTTCGAGGACGCCCGCCACCAGCACGCCAGATCTGGCGTCATGGCCGAAGCTGGCGGCGAGTTCTTCATCCAATGGTTGGATGTTCACGCCGAGCCAGCCGCGTTCCACGGTGCCGTCGGTCGCCAGATCGTTCACGATCCTTTGCACCATCTGACTCGGGATCGCGAAGCCGATGCCGTCATTGCCGCCGTTGGCGCTGGAGATCGCCGTATTGATACCGATCACTTCGCCGTAGATGTTGGCGAGCGGTCCGCCGGAGTTACCGGGATTGATCGCCGCGTCCGTCTGAATGTAGTTCTCGAACGTGGCGAGTCCCATGCCTTCTCGACCGAGCGCACTCACGATGCCGGCAGTCACGGTCTGGCTCAGTCCGAACGGACTTCCCAGCGCGATGACCCAATCGCCAACCTGCGATTCGTCGCTGTCACCGAATTTCGCGGCGACCAGGTCCGACGCATTGATTCGAAGCACTGCGAGATCAGTTGCGGCGTCTGCACCGATCACCGTGGCGGTGGTCTCTCGCCCATCGTGGAGGAGAATCTTCACCTCATCGGCTCCAGCGATCACGTGGTTATTCGTGATCACCAAGCCGTCTGTGGTGGCGATCACGCCGGTTCCCTGGCCCATTCGGTCGGGCTGTCTCCGGTTCGATTCTGGCGCCGCGTTTGGCGCATCCGGGCGTCGGTCGCGGAACTGTTCCGGGATTTGATTGCGGTCGGGACGCACGTTTCGACCGTTTCCACCCGCGAAGGGCGGATGATCAATCGAGATAATTTGGACGACGCTGGGACGCAGAGTCTCTGCGACCGAACGGAATGCGTTCGAAAGCATCATCGCATCGCCGGTACCTGCATTGGAACGTGTTTCGACGTTCGTGAAGGTGACGGTGTCAGCGGCAAGTAGCGTCGGCGCTGCCGCAAGCCCCGCGAGGGCGGCAAGGATCATCACTCGACGTCCTCGGGGGGTGCGGTGTGCCTGGCCGTTTGTGGTGGAATCTCTCATAGCACTTGACTCCTTTCAACGGAGGCTGAGGTTTGCGAGTGCGGGCGCCACGATGGCGCACGCCGTGATCGGCTTTGGCCGAAGACCTCGCGGTGATCGGTGGCGTCGTTCCGGTCCTCCCCTTTTCCCAAGAGACCAGACCGGGCGACGCACTAGGGTCTACGCCGGTTCTTCGTGGGAGGTTCGGCAGCGACCGATTTCATTATTCAATTTTCGAAGTACTCGGACGTGGCGAGAAACGCGGTTCTCACACCCTTGCCGCCGTGGAATAGCGATCTAGAAGGACTGCGGCCGCCACTGCCACGTTGAGCGAATCGACGCCGGGTGCCATCGCGATTCTGACCAGCGAGTCGCAATGTTGCGATGCGATTTCGCCGAGGCCGTCGAATTCGCTTCCCATCACCAGCGCGATCCGGTCCGATGGGGCGACCAGGTCCGCGGCGCTGTGGCCTTCGATGCTGGCGCCAATTCGATGAAACCCATGGGCTTCTCTAAGTCTGGCGAGATCCCCGGCCCAGTCAGCACTCCGAGCGAAGGGAATCCGAAGGGCGTGTCCGATCGAGACCCGCAGCGATTTTCGGTAGAGAGGGTCGTGACAGTCGGGACTCAGGATCACGCCTTCGACTCCGAAGGCGGCGGCGACGCGAAAGAGCATGCCGATGTTGTCGATGTTACGAATCGACTCGCAGACCAGCAGGGTCGCGGGTCGTTCTGCATTCGGAATGAGATCGTCAATCGAGCGATCATCGACCCCAACGCGATTTCCGCTTGCGAGGACGCCTCGGTGGATCGGAAATCCGACAATTGCTTCGAGGATCGCCTGGGGTGCCACCAAGGCCTCGATCGCCGGGCCGCCGTGGGCGGCGAGGGTTCGTTCCAGCCATGGGCGTTTTCCTTCGGAGACCAGAATCCGCCGAATCCGTTCTGGGGACTCGAGCATTGCGTCCACGACCAAGGGCTGTTCGCCGATGAAGATCCCCGCTCGTGCGTCGCCGCCTCGCTGATCCCGGCCCCGTATGTCGCGGAAGTCTTCCAACCGGGGATCATCGGATTGCTGGACAGATTCGATACTCATGCGGTGGAGGGTCGCGGTTCTCGATGTCTTTGGCAACCCTTCGGGCGAGGTGCGCTCCGGGGGTCGGAGATACACTCGCGTCATGCCAGTCGAAGGTGAACTTGGGTCCGAGGATCAATCCCAGTCGAAAGACGTCGCTGCGGAGACGCCGCCGACGCGTTCCTCGACGGTCATCGAGAATCCCGTCGAGGCCAGCCCTGAAGACGACTGGGTCGCCCAGCTTCTGCAGCACACCATCGATCTGCCCATTCTCGCATCCGCCGTGGAGGCTCAGGATCCGGCGGATGCCGCGGACACGCTGGAGACGCTCGACGAAAGCGACGCCGCCGACGTTCTTGAGGAGATGGATGTCGCCAATGCGGCAGATGCACTTTCTCACATGGTGGGTCCGCTGGCGGTCAGTGTGCTCGAAGATCTCGTTGACGAAGACTGCGACTACGCAGCAGCGTTGATCGAGGCCATGCCGACGGATGACGCCGCGGACCTTCTCCAACTTGCGCCGGACGAGATCACCGAAGCGATTCTCCCTCGGATGTCACCATCCGGTCAGACGGCCTTAGGCCGACTTCTGGCCTACGACGAGGGATCAGCGGGCGGCCTGATGACGCCGGACGTATTCAGGATCCGCGAGGAGATGACGGTCATTGAGGCAGTGCAGGCGATTCGCGAGGCGGAAGCGGGTGAGGAGACGCACTTCCTCTTCGTCGTCGATGTTGATGATCGCTTGACCGGCATGCTCGGGTTCCGCCGTCTGGTGATCGCAGGGCCAGATGAACGCATCAGCGATGTCTGTGATCGGGAGATCGCAGCGATTCCCCCGGATCTTGACGGTGAGACGGTGGCGATGGAGTTCGAGAAGTACGACTATCTCGTCCTTCCCGTGGTCGATTCGGAAGGCCGCTTGCTCGGCGCGATCACCGTCGACGACGTTTTAGATTCAATCCGTGCGGAAGGCGCCGAAGACGCGCAGATGATGGTGGGTGCGGGTCGTGAAGAAATGGTCTACTCGTCGACCAGTGAAAAGCTTCGGAGTCGAATTCCGTGGCTCATCGTGAATCTCGTCACCAGCTCAATCGGCGCGGTCGTCGTCCTGCAGTTCGAGGGGCTGATCGCGGAGATCGCGATTCTTGCCGTGCTCATGCCGGTGATCGCCAACCAGTCGGGGAACGCGGGGCAGCAGTCACTGGCGGTCACCTTGCGAGGCATCGTGCTCGATCAGGTGAGTAGAAAAGTCGCCAAACGCCTGTTATTCCGTGAATCAATGGTCGGTGCGATCAATGGCGTCATCGCTGGAGTTCTGGTGGGCACTTTGGTCGGGGGCATCTCGATCATCTCGGGAAGCGGTACCTGGAAACTCGGAGTGGTGATCGCGATCTCGATGATCTGTTCTCTCACCATCGGAACATTCACCGGGACCGCACTGCCGATGCTGATGCGACGGCTCGGCGCGGACCCCGCGACCGCAAGTACCATCTTCCTGACCATGGTGACCGATTCACTCAGTTTTCTCATCTTCCTCGGCACCGCAGCTTCGCTCGCGGGGTGGCTTGGGCTCGGTTGAGGAGAAGAGATTGATTCCAACACAACTCCCACATGCGATCAACTTTGAAGAATCGAAATCAAGAAAAAGGACTCTGATGCAGACCAACCACGTTTCCCACCGTCGATCAATGATTCGAGTAGGCATGGTCTTGCTACTTCCCCTGATGCTGGCGGCGTGCAATCCGTTCGTCACGAACTACTCCGGCGAGAAGTGGCCCGCCGTCAAAACCGCCACGGTGGTCATGACCCCGCCAGATCCGGCGAGCGTTGAGTGGATCGGGCGGTCTGATTTTACGTCGACGGCAACGCTGCGCGACGTGCAGGCGATTGCTGCGGCGAAGGAGGTGGGAGCCGATTTCGTCGAGTGGAGTGATACCGGAGCCGGTAAGAAGCTGCAGTGGACGAGCGAACCGATTTCCGTCAACGCATGGTCGGGGAATGTCGGAATGATTCCCCTTCCGATCATTCGCGACGAGTACCGATATCAAGCGAGGTTCTATCGGTCGAAATCGCTGG
>Ga0222662_1000729_pt1 | contig 22567 bp, 17 predicted proteins | sample AntAcemetagen600_FD_179821 | JGI IMG/M metagenome (GOLD analysis project Ga0222662, IMG submission 179821) | Saline water microbial communities from Ace Lake, Antarctica - #600 | ecosystem: Environmental > Aquatic > Non-marine Saline and Alkaline > Saline | place: Antarctica: Ace Lake...
ACGACGACGCGACGGGTGACGACGACGACGCGACGGGTGACGACGACGACTCTGCCATCGGTGACGACGACGACTCTGCCATCGGCGACGACGACGACTCTGCCATCGGCGACGACGACGGCGCGACGGGCGACGACGACGACTCTGCCATCGGCGACGACGACGACTCTGCCATCGGCGACGACGACGACGCGACGGCGCCATTCATCGACAACGACGGGGACGGCGTACCTCAGCCGACCGACTGCGACGACGCCGACCCCGCCAACTTCCCGGGCAACACAGAGCTGTGCGACGGGCAGGACAACGACTGCGACGCGGCCGTGCCGTTCGGCGACGTCTCGCTGGAGTTCGGCGTTGGCGACGGGGTGAGCCCCTTGAGCAACTTCTTCGCCGGCAACCTGCTGCGGATCGACGCGGACACCACGCTGCTGTCCATCGAGCAGCGCCTCAATGCCCCCGCGGGCCAGGCGCTCGACTGGCTGGTCTACGAGAGCGCCACGGCGGTGGGCGGCTACACCCTGCTGGCCACCGCGCCGACCACGGTGGATGCGGCGAACGCGGGCTCCCTGCAGCTGCACACCTCGGGTCCCCTCAGTGTGTCGCTGACCGCCGGCAACTACTACGCCGTCGGCGTCTATGGGACGAGCGGTTCGACCACGTTTGCTGCCTTCTCCGGGCCGTCGGCCATCACGCCGGCGTCTTGGGGCGCGGTGCTCTCCTCGACCGTGGCCATCGGCTCGGGGGCGTCTCCGACCGGCGCCTCGGTGATCCTCGGCGCCGACGCCTGGGTGTCTCAGCGGCTCACCACCGACGGCGAGCTCGACTCCGACGGCGACGGCGAGTACGCCTGCGGCCTGGACTGCGATGACTCCACCAGCGCGGCTCCTGCGGCCACCGAAGTGAGCTGCGACATCGTGGACAACGACTGCGACGCCACCACTCTCGACTGCGAGGGCGGCATTGTCGTGACCGAGATCTTCAACAACGCCTTTGGTGCGGACGCCAACCAGGAGTGGTTCGAGATCTACAACGCTTCGGCGGTGACCCTCGATCTGCTCGGCTGGATGCTCCGTGACGACGACGGTGAGCGCAACTTCGTCTCGCTGCCCCTGGTGCTCGCGCCTGGTGACTACGGCGTTCTGGCGGTCGAAGACGACATCACCATCAACGGCGGCGTCGTGGCGGACCTCGAGTACGGAGGCAGCCTCAACTTCGCAAACACCGCCGATGAGATCGTGATCGTGTCGCCCATCGGCGAGCAGGTGGACGCCGTCGTCTACACCACGCCGGCCTTCCCGGGCCAAGAGGGCACGACCATGAGCCTGGACCCGCTCGCGACGGACTCCGTGTCCAACGACGACGGCGCGAACTGGTGCGTCTCCTTCTCGGTGCCGTACGCGGGCGAGTCCACGGGGACGCCAGGCGCCGCGAACGCCTCGTGCGTCATCCCCCCGAGCGGAGCGGTCGCGGGCGATCTGGTGATCAGTGAGTACCTGCAGAACCCGCTCGGCACCGACGGCACCAAGGAGTGGTTCGAGGTCTACAACGCCACCGGCGCCGCCATCAACCTGCAGGGTTGGGCGTTCGAGGACCTCGGCGCGGACGGCTTTGTGGTCACCCAGCCGGTGACCGTGGTGTCAGGCGACTACGTGGTCCTCGGCAAGTCCACCGACCTCACCGCCAACGGCAACGCCCCGGTGGCCTTCCAGTACGCCGGCTCGATGACCCTGGGGAACACCGACGACGAGATCGTCGCGTACAGCCCAGAGGGGCTCCTCATCGACGAGGTCCAGTACGACGGCGGCCCGCTGTTCCCCGATCCCGACGGCGCGACGTCGAGCCTGGACTTCGGCGCGCTGGACGCGGTCTCCAACGACACGGGCGCCAACTGGTGCGTGTCCACGGCGCCGGCCTTTGGCTCCAGCGGCGATCTGGGCACCCCGGGTGGCGACAACCCGAGCTGCGGCCCCTGAACCAGGAGGCCCAGTCCTCATCCGGCAAAGCCGGACCTGGACTGGCGGTAGTTCCCAGTTCGGGGATGGCGCGAGGCGCCCGAGGTCGAGGAGAACGAGGGACTGCGAGGAGGCGTACTCATGTACGCCGCACGACGCAGGCACGAAGTTCGACGACGAGATCGGGTGGATCGGCCTTTCCCGGACGGGAACTAACTAGGTGCGGCGGCGCCGCAGCAGTCCGAAGCCCAACACCAACCAGAGCCAACCGTCGAATGGCTCTCCGGTCGCCTGACTGCAGCCAAACGCCGCGGCGCCGCCGCTGAGGCTCTGGCAGCCCGTGGGGCCGCATCGGTCATCGACCTCTCCGTCGCAGTCGTTGTCGAGCCCGTCGCACAGCTCCGGCACCCCGGCGCGGATGCGCGAATCGAGATCGTCGCAGTCTCCGCCCGCCGGCGACAGCCCGTCGCCGTCGAAGTCTCGCTGCTGCTGGCAGTGCCCGGGGTCGCGCACGCCGTCGCAGTTGGTGTCGATGCCGTCGCAGGTGTCGGGCGCCAACGGGTGCACGCTGGGGTCCCCGTCGTCGCAGTCGCCGTCCGTGGAGAGCCATCCATCGCCGTCGGCGTCCACGTCGAACGCGTCTTCGCAGTTGTCCGCCTCCGGCACGCCGTCGCAGTTGTTGTCGAGGCCGTCGCACAGCTCCTGGGCGCCGGGATAGACCGCCGGGTTCAAGTCGTTGCAGTCATCGATGGCCAGAAACCCGTCCCGGTCCTGGTCGATCGTGGAGCAGATCGGCGAGTCGTCCGCGAGGCCAGAGCAGTCGTTGTCCAGCCCGTCGCAGTACTCGTAGCCATTGGGCCGCACGAACACGTTGGTGTCGTCGCAGTCTCCCTGCCGCTCACTGAACCCGTCGAGATCGTCGTCCGTCACGCAGTACAGCGGGTCGAGGAAGCCGTCGCAGTTGTTGTCTACCCCGTCGCACACATCGATGACGCCGGGGTTGACGAACGGGTTGTCGTCGCGGCAGTCGCCGTCTTCGAGGAGCCAGCCGTCCTCGTCGAGGTCTCCCTCGCACTCCGGCCTGTCCGGGTCCCCGTCGCAGTCGTTGTCGATGCCGTTGCACAGCTCGAACGCGCCGGGGTAGACGCGCGGGTCGGTGTCGTCGCAGTCGCCTTGCTCGGGCCGCACTCCATCACCATCGAGATCCAGCGCGCACTGAGGCAGGTCCACGACGCCGTCGCAGTCATTGTCCAGCAGGTCGCAGAACTCCCACGCGCCGGGAAAGACATAGGGCGAGGTGTCGTCGCAGTCCTCAAACGCCAGGAACCCATCCCGGTCTGCGTCGGTGAAGTCCGTCTCGGGCGCCGCCCACAGCGCAGCCGGCGCGCTCACCGCGAGCGCGATCAAACAAGCCATCCACCGTGCGCCTACAAGGTCCAGGTCAGTCCTCCCTGCACTTGCCCATATACCACGGCGTTGGGGCGTCCGATCCCGTTCAAGTCCGCTCCGGTGACGCTCAAACCCATCCCCAGGCTCAGGCTCACCCTGTCAGTCAGGGCCACCGACGGCTCGAGCAGCGCGCCGATCTCCCAGGTCACGACGTTTGGCGAAGCGGGCCCCAGGCCGCCGGCAGGAAAGCGCAGCGCCGCGAGCACTCCACCTTGCGGCCCGACCACCAGACCAAAGCGCCCCGCCCGCACATGCATGCCCAGCGTGCCGCGCACCCGCACGGCGTGCACCGAAGCCAGGAACTCCGTGCCCGCCTTGGTCACCGAGTGTCGCCCGCCGTGCCAGCTCACGTCGGCCCGGACGTGGGCCCGCACCGGCTTGCGCCCGGGGAACGACACGCCAGCCGACAGGTTTACGCCCGCCAACACCCCGCCCAGAGGATCGCCCGGCTGATCTCCGAACGCTCCAAACACCCCGCCTCCGGCGCCTACGCGCAGCCGCTCGGCCTTCACCCCGGCGTGCAGAGACGCAACGTCCACTACGTCGCCGGCTTGCACTCGCACCTTGCGGCTCGCGAGCAGCTCCCCGCCAGGCGTCTCGATCAGCACGTCGTGCTCGCCGGGGCTCAAGGCGACGCCTCGGGGCAGCATCCCCATGTCTTCGCCGTCCACGGTGACCGAGCAGCGCAGGTAGTAGTCGTCGAACGTGAAGAGCATCGCCTGCTGGGCGGCCCGCCTCTCCGACTCGTTCCCGCTGAGGAAGATCTGCTCGCGCCCGACGATCTTGTACTCGGCCCGCGGCACCTGCACCGCGGCGGTGTGGGCGATCGTCTTGTCCCGAGCCCAGTCGTGGGCCTCGGACACCGAGACAAGGTTGTCGCCGTCACGGTCGGCGAGCTCCTTCTGCTCCGACATCGCCTGCACGAGGTAGTGGGTGTAGACCCCGTGGCCCAGCCCCGCGTCCTCCAGGGCAGGAAGCCCGAACGTCGACGCGAAGAGGTGCGCCTCGAAGCCGCTCTCGGGCTCGCGAAGGGCCGGCGTCGAGCTCCCCTTGATGCCGCGCAGCCGGGCGATGGTCTCCGGCGCCACCTTGCTTTTGCCCGCACCGTGGTGACACGCGTCGATGATCAACACCTTGCGTCGCGCCTCGCTCCCGCCGAGCAGGTCCTGAAGCTCCCGGACCCTGAGCCCGGTCTTGGGGAGATCGTCGCTGCGGGTGTCGGAGCCCACGAGGAACAGCTCCGGCTGCTGCTGCCAGTCCAGATCCAGCGTGCCGTGACCGCTCAGATAGATGAGCACGGTGTCCTCGGGGCCTGCGGTCACCAGCAGCCGCTCCAGCGCCTCGGTGATGGCCTCGGTCGTGGTCTCCTCCTCGCGGGTCAGCGTGCGCACCTCGTCGTAGGAGCCAAACGCGCCGTCGCCGAGCACCTCGCTCATGAGCTGCGCGTCGGCCTTGGCGAACGACAGCGGCGTGAACATGGGGTCGGTGTACTTGCTCACCCCGATGACGAGCGCGAGCTTGCGAGCCCGCATCGACCCGTCGATCGCCTCGCCGTCCACTTGCACCGGCACGAGCCCCGCGCCGCCCAGGAGCGGCACGAGCAGCACGAGCGCCGCGAAGAGGGCCCTGAGGGCTCTGGCCCGAACCCTCACTAGGGGCGCGCGCCCAACCGGACCGGCACCGCGTCGACGCGCACCTCGCCGATCGTTCGGGGGAAGGCCCCTCGGGCGGCGATCCCCTGGGCCAGGCCGGCGGGCGCCTCGGCGGTCGCGCCGCGGCCGGGAGCCCAAGGCGCCTGGGAGAACGCGACGCCGAAGATGTGCTCGCCAGCGAGTCCGGCCAGGTCGTACCCCACGATGCGGTCATCCACCGTGACGTGGTGGGTGCCGGGCAGGGTGGGGGTGCCGTGGAACACCTCGAGCTCGTCGTCGGGGCCGAGGCGGAACAGGTACGCGAATCCGGAGCTGTCGGTGGTGTACCGCAGCAGGACCGTGTCCGTGCCCAGCGCCGATGCGCCGGGGACCAACGCGACCGGCACGTCGTCCCGCAGCAAGCTGAGCCCGAGGCTGATGCTCGGATCGACCGGGGCGAGAGCCGCGCCCTTCAGAGTCATGCCGCCGTGGCTCACCACCGCTGAGGACTCCGGCCCCCGCTGGGTCGTGGCCCAAAGAATGCCCAGCCCGAGGGCCAGACCGGCGGCGAGCCCGATCCATCCGGCGCGCATGCGCAGAGTCGCGGTCGGTGCGACCGGTGGCTCCACTTGCTCGCTCGCACGGTCGGCCTCGACCCGGGCGAGGATCTCCTGGATCGCCCACTCGGGCGCGTCGTGTCGGGGAAGCTCTGCGAGGGCCTCGTCCAGCGTGTCCATGGCTATCCCCTCTCCACGAAGCGCTCACCAAGCTCGCCGCGAAGCGTCTTGCGGGCCTGGTGGATCCACGTCTTGACCGTGCCGAGCGGCACCTCGAGCACCTCGGCGGCCTCGGGGTAGCTCAGCCCCTCCACATGCACGAGCAGCAGGGCGGAGCGGCGGTTCTCGGGGAGGGCCGCGATGGCGGACTCGAGCTTGTCGAGCTGCTGGCGAGCCGCGGTGAGCCGCTCGGGCCCAGCGCCGCCTTGGATGAGCTGGAAGCGGGGCCGGCTCTCGTCGGGCTCGGGAGTGAGCGAGATCGACTTGCGCATGATCCGCTCGTGCACGCGGCGCAGCGCGGAGATGGCGCGGTTGCGGGCGATCCGAAAGACGTACGCCCGGAATGCCCCCTGGGGCTGGTACTTGTGCGCCGAGCGGTGCAGGGCCACGAACGTGTCGATGAACACCTCCTCGGCCAGCGGGCGATCCCGCAGCGTGCGCACGAGGTAGGTCATCACGGGACCCCGATACCGTTCGAGCAGCTCGCCCAGCGCGAACCGGTCACCGTCCCGGTGCGCGAACAGCAGCTCTTCGTCAGTGCGGGACTCTCCCATGGGTGCCGTTTCCTCTCGCAGATCCCGTTCCGGGGCCGCGTGCGCAGGGGCGCATGAGGATCGGTGCCTTGGTGCTAGCAATGCGATCACTGTTTTTGACTCCAACGGAGAGCCCGCAGCTGCGCTGCTATTGAAGCTCCTCCGGTGCCAGCGCGGCGGAGCGCGGTGCGGTTTCGATCGGCAGGGTCGCGCGAGGTAGCTCAAACCAGAACACCGAGCCTCGCCGCCGGGCCGCTCGATACCCCAGCCGCCCCTCCATCGACTCCACGAGGTGCTTCACGATCGACAAGCCGAGGCCCGTGCCCCCCATCCCGCGGGATCGCCCCTTGTCCACCCGATAGAAGCGCTCAAAGAGGCGCGCGTGGTGCTTGCGGTCGATGCCCGGCCCGTCGTCTTCGACTTCGAAGTGAATCCGGGCCCCATCGTCGATGGCCCGCAGCGTCACGTTGCCACCGGGATGGCCGTACTTGATGGCGTTGTCGAGCAGGTTGGTGACGATCTGCTCGGCCGCCTTGCCGTCGCCAACCACGAACAGCCCCTCGGGCACGGCGAGATGCAGTCGCGTCTTGCGGCTCGCGGCTGGGCGCTCCATCGCCTCCAAGGAGTGGGCGCACAGCTCGGAGACCGCGACCGCCTCTCTCTCCAGCCGGTACTGGCCCGCTTCGATGCGGGAGATGTCGAGCAGATCGCCCACGAGGTTTGCCAGGCGCTCGGTCTGGCGGTGGATGGCCTCCACCAGCTTCTCCGCCATCGCTCGGTCGTCCAGCGCGCCGTCGAGCAGCGTCTCGGAGTTGGCCTGGAGCACCGCCACCGGTGTGCGCAGCTCGTGGGAGACGTTGGCCACGAAGTCCCGGCGCATCTTCTCCAGCCGCCTGATCCCCGTGATGTCGTGCACCACGAGCACCGAGCCGCTGTTGTCCCGCTGGGGCGTGGTCTGGGCGAGCAGTCGCTGATGACCGAGCTCAAACTCGACCGACTGGGGGGCCGCCTCGGCACCGTCGAACACCAGGCCAGCATCCTTCAGAGCGGGCAGCACCTCATGCAGGGAGCGGCCAACGGGGTCTTCGCTCAGCCCGAGCACGTCGACGACGGCGCGGTTGGTGAGAGTGATGACCTGCTGCGCGTCCAGCGCGAGCACCGGCTCGCTCATGCCCTGGAGCACCGCCTCCATCCGGTGATTCTGGGACTCGAGCGCGTTCATCGTGCCCTGCAGGTCGTCGAGCACTTGGTTGACGCTGTCGGCGACGCCAGCAAAGTCACCGACCGCGGCGCGATCGATGCGCTCGGCCCGGTTCGCCCGGATCGCACCCGCGGCGTGCAAGAGCCGGTGGACGGCGCGGGCCATGAACCAGCTCGCCATGGCCGACATCAGCGTGGCGATGACCGTCAGCAGACCCGCGGCGCCGGCGAGCAACAAGCGCATCCTGCCCAGCGCGCTCCGCAGCGAGCTGAGGCGCCGAGACGCGCGCACGGTGATGGAGCCCGGGCTCGCCGGGTCGCAGACCGCGACGTACATCATCTCGGTCTCGACCGAGCGCGAGAAGCGTCCCGACGAACCCACGCCGTCGCGGCGCGCCTGCACGATCTCGGGCCGCTCGCCGTGGGAGTCGAGCTCGCTCAGCGCGAGGCCGCTGAACTCTGAGTCGCCGAGCACGCTGCCGTCAGCCGCGATCACCGTGAAGCGCACATCCGCGGCGGGGGCCAGGCGATCGGTGATCCGGTCGGCGGCTTCGGTGGTCAGCGGGCCGGGCACGTCGAGGAGCACGACACGGGCGGTCTGGGCGGCGTGCTCCAGATCGGTGCGCGCCTGGATCTCGAGATACAGGGCGAGCTCGCCCTGGAGCCAGAACCCGGCTGCTCCGCCGCCGACCAGGATGAGGAGGACGGTGACGACAAAGAGCTTTGCGCGGACGCCGAGCTTCACTGGGGGTGCACGTCCGGCGTGTCTTGCTCCGGCGGCTCGTCGCAGAACCGGTACCCCACGCCGCGCAGCGTCTCCACGTACGTGCCGGCGGGGCCGAGCTTCTGGCGCAGGCGCTTGACGTGGGTGTCCACGGTGCGGGTGGTGACATCCGCGGTGATGCCCCAGACGTCGTCGAGCAGGCGCTCTCGGCTCTGTACCCGCCCCTTGCGGCTCAGGAACGTCTGCAGGAGCTTGAACTCCAGGGCGGTGAGCACGGTCTCTTCGTCGTCCACCCAGACGCGGTGGGCGTCGGCGTGCACGACAAGGCGCCCAAACGCGACCGCGGCCGTCTCCCTGGCGATGGGGCGGGAGCGTCGAAGCTGTGCGCGCACCCGCAACACCAGCTCGCGGACCGAGAACGGCTTGCAGACATAGTCGTCGGCGCCGACCTCGAACCCCACGACCCGGTCGATCTCCTCGGCCCGGGCGGTGACCATGATGACGGGCACGTCGCTGGTCGCTTCCTCGCGGCGGATGTGGCGGCAGATGTCCATCCCGGACATGTCGGGCAGCATCAGATCGAGCAGCACGAGATCGGGCACCGGCTCCCGCGCCAGCTCGGCGAGCGCCTCCTCGCCGGTGGTGGCGATGCGGGTCTCAAACCCCTCCTTGCGGAGCCGGTACTCGAGGGTGGCGACGAGGTCGGGCTCGTCTTCAACGATAAGGATGGTGTCGGCCATGCTGAGAGGCTCACTCTCGCACGTGGCAGCCACGTGACAAGCGGGTGACGGCTTGTCGGCCTCGATCTCGGTCAGCGCAGCGCGAGCAGTCGATCGACGCCTTCGATGAAGCCATCGCAGCCCCGGCCCTGGGTCACGAACGCTGGCAGGTGCTCCATCCGGTGAGCCAGCGCAGCGACGTTGGCGACGCCCACGGCGAGGGGGAACGCGGCGAAGAGCGGAGCGTCGTTTGGCGAGTCCCCGAAGTAGACGGCCCGGTGCGCGTCGGCACCCAGCAGATCGAGGCCCAGGATGTCGGCGCCGGCCCGCTGGCACATCGAGGCCTTGTCGAAGTCCCCGAACCACGCGTTGACGTGGATGTCGCTGACCTTCACGTGGCAGCCGGCCTCGGTCAGCATCGCCACGATCCCATCGATGTCGGACTCGGGCAGCGCGGCCACGTCCTCGCAGAAGTCGATGGCGATGTCGAACTCCCGGTAGGGCTGGTCCGAGGCGAGGGCCGCCCCGGGGAAGCGCGCGAGCACGGCCTCGGAGAGGGTGGTCAGCCGGGCGCGGTTGGCGAGGCGGGTGGCGGCGTCCTGGATGTAGGTGCGCTCCATACGGGCGTCGGGCCCCTTCGCGGCGGATCCGCGGCGACGAAACACGAGGCCCCCGTTCTCGCCGACGACTCCGTCCACCGGCCAGGTGCGGGCGATGAGGTCGCACCAGCCGGCGGGGCGACCGGTCACCGGGATCAGCGCCAGCCCGGCCCCGCGAATGCGCTCCAGAGTCTCAAACACCCGCGCCGGGATGCGCCCGGCCTCGTCCGTGATGGTGCCGTCGATGTCGGTGAAGACCACGCGCACGGCCTGGGCCTGCTGCGCGGTGAGGGTGGCGATGGGGCGCATGCTCACTAGAACGACACCAGGCTGTTCATGAGCAGGCCCTTGACGGGTTTGGGGTGAAAGTTCGTGGACTTGGGCGGCATCAACTCGCCCGCCTCGGCCACGGACACCACCTGGTGGTTTGGCACCGGTCGCAGCAGGAACGCCGCGTCCACGTCGCCCGCCAGCGCTCGCGCGAGCACGTCGCCCGCCGATGCGCGGTTGTGGCTGAAGCTGGAGTTGGAGCCCGCGCCGCCGGTGTCGCCACCCGCGCCGGCCCAGCCCGCTCCGGCCTCGGCCAGGGCGAGGGGATCGAGCACGACCGCGCCGAGGACCGCTGGCTCCACCGCGCGCAAGGCATCCGGCAGCGATGCCAGCGCTTCGCGGACTCGCGGCCCGTCCTGCTGCATGCGCAGACCCGTCAACTCTCCCTTGCGGGCCAGCACGAAGCGCACGCCGTCGCCGGTGAAGAATGCCTCGATGCCGTCCTGGGACAGCGGTTCGTGGACGAAGCAGTCGGTCAGGCCAGCGAGAAACTCCTGTCCGGCCGGGCCGAGGCGCTCGCAGACCCGGTGGGTGGGGCGGCTCACGAGCTCGGCCTGACTCTGGGGCACGAGCAAGGTCATGACGTAGTCGTAGGGCCGCTCGCGGGTGACGGGCTGCCCGCCGGCCAGCGCCGCCTGGTGCAGCAGCGCCGCCTCGACGCGGTGGTGGCCGTCGGCGATGACCGCTGGCTCGTCCATCAGCGCCTGGGTGAGGTGCATGTGGTGGGCGGGGTCTTCGTCGCGCCAGATGCGGTTCTGCACGCCATGGCCATCGTGGACCTCGACGTCGTTGTCACCGGGGTGGGTTGCCAGGTACTCGCTGAGCGCGCCGCTGCGGTCTGGGACCACGGCCATCACCAGGGAGAACTGGCACTGGGTGGCGGCGAGCTGGGCCTGCAGCGTCAGCGTCGAGTGCCCCCGGGACTCCTCATGGGGGAGCAGCCGCGCGTGCCCGTCGCGATCGAGCCGAACCAGGCCGACGATCCCGCGCCGCTCCACCCCTCCGAAGCGCTGCCCATAGATGTACAGCGCCGGGCGAGCGTCCCGGGTCACCACGCCGTCCTCCTTCCACCCCGCGATCAGTCGCGCGGCGTGGGTGAACGGCGGCTCATCGGCTCGGGCGAGGGGTCCGCGGTCGCCACGCACGAGGTGGCGCACGTTGTACGGATGCACGTCGCCAACCACGGTGCGGTTCTCGGGCTCTCCCTTCACCGCAGGCGAGATCAACTCGTCGAGGAAGGGGAGCAGGTCGCGGCCGTACCGCAGGGCACGAAGAGGGCGGAGAATGGGCACGGCGCGGACTTTAGTGCACATTGCAGTGCGATGAGCGGGGCGAGCATCGAGTCGCGGCTTGACGTTGCGGGTCTCGGGCGTGGATCATTCCGCGTCGACCCAGGAGGTCCCGTGCGCGCTCTGTTCTTCTCCTTGCTCTCCGCCTCGCTGCTCTGCGGCTGCCCCACCGACACGTTCATCCCCGATGGTGACGACACCCGCGACTTCCGGGTCGAGTTCACGAGCTCGGACGCCAGCGAGAGCTGCGGGCAGGCAGTGCAGGACGAGGCGAACAACTTTGAGACGTTCAGCCAGATCTATCGGATCTGGTGGACCGAGGGCGTCAACAACTCCAACCTCGAGGTGTGGTGGAAGCTGGAGAGCGAGTCCGACGAAGACTTCCGCTTCTTCGCCCGCGGCACGATGGCCGGGCTGCTCAACCAGGGAACGCTGGAGTACGCGGGCGGGCCGTTCACCGAGGGGCGCGACGACGGAGACGTGCGCTACACGATTGAGGGCAGCACCACGGTGCGCTTTGAGGATGAGCTGTTCGGAGGCGCCGAGGAGTACATCATCTCCGAGTCGAACTCGCCGGACGCCCCCGCAGGCTGCGTGTACGTGCTGAGCTACACCGGGCAACTGGTGGGCGGCACGGACACGGCCGAGTAGTCATCTCTCCTCTCCGTGCCCGCTTCGGTCACGCCGAGCTGCCCTGGGAACAGCGCGCGGCGGGGCTGGTCCCCCGGCTCCCGCCGCTCCTGCGGACGGCCTTGCTGCGCCTGGGGCCCGAGCGCCGGCGCGCAGCGGTGGCCACGTTCCTGAGAGCGGCTCCACTTCCCGCCTCCCTCGAGCAGCAGCTCGTGGACGAGGTGCGCCGGTGCTGGGAGGGCGTGCCCCTTCCGCGCAAGCTGCCCGATCTCATCGACGACGCGCGCGTCATCGCCACGCTCATGGCCATCGAGCGCACGCCAGCCTGGTCCGAGGGGCCGTCGGCGTGTGGCAAGCACATGCAGCTCGCCTCGCTGCTCCCACTGGAGGGCGCCCTGCAGAAGGGCGGCGCTGGGGCGATCGTGCTCACCGCGAGCTTTGGTGCCTGGGAGCACATCCCGCCCGCCCTCGCCCGGCGCGGCTATCGGGTCGGTTTCCTCGATCTGCGTCCCGTCAACCGTCGCCCCGAGCGGTGGCCGGTGCCGGGACCAGGCCTCGATCTGCGCGTGTTCTCGTCTACGGGCTACGCCCGGGCGCTGGTGCGCTTCCTGAGCGAGCCGGGCTCCATCCTCGTCACCAACGGGGATGAGTGCGCGTCGTCCGGCCGAGGCCACGGCGGCCTCCTCGGTCGCACCGCCCAGGTGTGCTCCACCCCGTTCGAGCTCGCTCGCCGGGTGGATGTGCCGCTCCTGCCGGTGTTCGCGGTGCGGGAGAAGGGCGGGCACGTGCTCCTGGCCGAGCCGAAGCTGAAGGTCTTTGACACCGGTCGCGGCGATGGCGACGTGGATGCGACGGCCTCACGCTGGCTCAAGCTGGTCGAGCGTCACGCCCGCCGGCGCCCTGAGCACTACCTCGCGCAGCTGCTCATCCGGTACGTGTCGCGGTACGACGACCCGGCCCCGCTCTTCCCCGACTCGGTGAGCCGCGGCGAGTCCCGGGGCGCAAAAACCGCGAGCGACTGACCTCTTGGGAACCCCACCGATGGGCTCCCTGTCCGTAGACCCTATGGATACGAGCACATGACGCGACTTTGGTTGATGCGGATCCTCAAGGGGGCCGGCGCTGCGGCGCTCCTGGGCGCCATCCTCGGCGGCTTCGAGGCGGCGATCGCGCTGCGGCTGTCCGTGACGGAGCTGGTGAACGCGCTGGACCGCCTGCTGCTGTGGGCGGGGAACGCAGCGGGCGCGGGGCTGCTCGCGGGGCTCGTGGGCATGGCGCTGTCCGCGGGGATCGGCGCCACCGCAGGTCTCTCCGGCGAGGACCGCTCCCTCGCGATCCAGACCGGCCGCGACCCCACCGGCCCTTGGATGCCCTGGGTGCTCGGCGGCTCGCTGTTCGCCACGCTCGCGCTGCTGACCTTGCCGAGCTTGCTCCGCGCCGGTGCGCTGCCGGGCGGCCCCGCGCGGGTGGGGCTGACCATGCTGCTCGTGCTCGTGGCGACCGCGGCGTTCACGCTCGGCACGCGTCTGCTGTTGCGACGGCTCGACCTCACCGGGCGGGGCCAGGGTCTGGCGCTGCTCGGTCTCCCGGCTCTGCTGCTGGTCTCCATGAGCTTTGCGGTGTCGGCGTCGATGGTCGGCGGTCGCGGCGAGGGCACCCGGCAGCGGGAAGGCACGCCCAACCTGCTGCTCATCACGGTGGACGGCCTGCGGGCGGACCATGTGGGCGCGGGCAGCCGGGTGCGCACTCCGACGCTGCAGTGGATGGCCCGCAAGGGCGTCTCGTTTACTCAGGCGACCACCCCGTCCACGGCCGAGGGGCCGCCGCTCGGCGCGGTGCACACGGGCCGCCACCCGCTGGTGACGGGGTTCCTCGCCGATGGTCAGCGTCTGCCGCGAGTGCTCCCGGGGTCCGGCGCGGACCTGCCGACTCTGGCGGAGAAGCTGCGAGATGAGGGCTACAGCACCGCGGCGTTCTTGAGCAGCGCGGCGCTGGACGGCAGGGCGACGGGGCTGTCTCGGGGCTTCACCGTCTACGACGACGGGCTGGGCAGCAGTCGTCGCGGCGGAAATCGGCTGGCCCTGGGCACGCTGTGGGGGTGGTTGACCCGTGGTGGACGGGGACCGAGCCCCGATGATGTCCTGCGCAGCGCGTCCGAGACGGTGTCGCGCCTGGGGGAGTGGATGTCGTGGCACCACGGCGAGAACCAGTTCGCGTGGCTGCACCTGAGTGAGCCGCGGAACAAGTGGCTCGCGTTCGATCCCGACCCTGCGGACCTGACCGACCCCATCCCCGGCGAAGACGGCCGCGCGTACGGCGCCCGGGTAGTGGGGCTCGACGAGGTCATCGGCGATCTGTTGCAGGGGCTCGAGGCGGACGAGATGCTGGATGACTGGATGGTGGTGGTGGCTGGCACCCGGGGACGCATCCCTGGCGGAGCCCAGCCGACCGTCGGCGAGCCCTGGAGCCAGGTGCCGCTCATCCTGTTCGGGCCCGGGCTGCCCGCAGGGACGCGCATCGACAAGCAGGTGCGGCTGGAAGACGTGCCTGCGACCGCGCTGACATCGATGGGCTTCGTGAAGAGGCGCTTCGGAGACGGCTACTCGCTGATGGCCCTCGTGCAGGGCACGGACCTGGGCAACCTACAGGCGATCACGGTCTCGCCCCCGCGGTCCGAGGACGGCCGCTGCGGCGTCTCGCTGCGGGAGACTCCTTGGAAGTTCGTGCGAGACATCAAGGGCGACGCCTCGCTGTACGACCTCGCCGACGACGCCCGAGAGGTGGACGACGTGCAGGAGGCTCACCCGGACCGCACCGCAGCAGCCCAGAGCCACCTGCGCGAGCTGCTGGGCAAGAACCAGCCGACCGTGATCATGCCGGACGTAGACCCCAGTCGGGCCGCGGTGCTCAAGGTGCTCAAGGACCTCTGACCCCGGGGATCACCCCACCCAGAGCAACGCTGCGCCCGCGGCGGCGCTCGTGGTGACGGCGTCCTGCAGCGTGCAGGCGATGGGCTCGCGGTGCAGGTTCAGGCTGGTGTTCAACAGCACGTGCCCCTCGGTCTGAAGCAGGAGATCGTGCAGCACGGGGTCGGCGCTCCGACGCAGGACTCGGGCCAGCGCGGTGCCATCGCGGTGCACTGCGAGCGGCGCGCGCTCGCGCAGGGCGTCCGTGGCGGGCAGCGAGACGGTCATGTAGTGGGTCAGCGGATCGTGCGCGGGCTCCCAGTGCAGCAGCTTGTCCGCGTGCTCCATGGGCAGCACGATGCCAAAGGGCAGGCGTGGGTCTCGGCCCAGCGCCTCGTTCAGGCGGGCGGCTCTCGCGGGCTGGTCAGGCCGCAAGAACAAGCAGCGGGAGCCCAGCGCCCGGGGGCCGAACTCCATGCGCCGGGTGCAGCGGGCGACCACCTCGCCGCTCGAGAGGGCGCCCCGCACCGCCGCGCCGTCTGCGGTGATCGGCAGGGCAGGGGACTGGACCGGGACCGGGGCGCTCTCGTCCCACGCCAGCGGCCCCACCCGCGCATCGGAGATGCCGAGCAGGCCTCCGCCCCGCCCCACTCGGGCCGCCAGGGCCGCGCCGGCGCACAGCCCCTCGTCGTCCATGGCCGGGAACACGAACACGCTCTCCATCCCCATGCCCAGCGCCGCGTCGGTCACGGCTCGATTCAAGGCGACGTTGGAGAACAGGCTCCCGGCGAGGCGGAGCGCGCGCCCACCAAAGTCCCGATGGGCCGCCCGCAGCATGCCGATGACGATGTCTTGCACGTGGGCCTGAAGGGCGGCGGCTACGTCGGCGGCGGGCTCCCCGCTCAGGCTCGCGGCCAGCTGGGGTAGGGCGTCGGGCCCGCGCATCCGGGGGATCCCGTCATCGAGGTGCAGAGCGTGCGCAAAGACGGACCGCAGACGCGCCGGATCGCCATCGGCGGCCCACGCGGGCAGCTTGCCGCCATCGGCGAACCCCAGGACCTGGGCCACCACGGCGACCAGCAGCGCCGGGCTGTGTGGCGCAGGGACCCGTCGGCAGCGCCGCAGCCGTGGATGCGGCGACAGGCCACGCTCCAGGCGGTAGATGCCCGCGGAGACCCCATCGCCGTAGGCATCCATGGTCAGCACGAGGGCGTCGTCCGCTCCCGCCGCGGCGCTCCAAGCGTGGCTGTCGTGATGGTCCACGAGCGCAAACGGCAGCCCCGCGAGCCCGAGGTCGTTCAGGCGGCCCTGGAGGATGCGTCGAGACGAGCGCTCGGACGCGCCGGCCCAGATCCGGGCTGAGGCCCGAGACCAGCGAGCCGCCCACTGGGCCGCGGGGTCGAGAGGCCCCGCTGGCGGACGCGCAGTCCGGTACCAGCGGTCCATGAACCGCAGCGAGGCGCGGCCGGTGGTGTCCGCGATGGCGACGGCCTCGAGTCTGCCTCCCCGCGCGAGCCGCTCCTCCATCGCCAGGCCGATCGCGCGCACCGGAAACCCGGCCTGACCCGCGCGTCGCGTCAGCCGCTCTTCGGACACCGCGAACGCGAGCCGTCCGGAACCGTCCACGAGGGCGGCCCCTGCCCCTCGTCCGTCGCTGATGCCGAGAATCCAAGAGTCGCGCACCCGCAGAGTGTAGACGTCTGCTACCGATCGCTTGTCCCCAGCACCACCATCGGACGGAGACTCGCGTGACCGAACGGGCCTGGCTCATCCTCGAAGACGGACGCACGTTCGAAGGAACCGCGTGGGGTTGGCGCGGTGTGCGCTGTGGCGAGGTGGTGTTCAACACCTCGATGACCGGCTACCAGGAGATCCTCACCGATCCCTCGTACGCAGAGCAGATCGTGGTGATGACCGTGCCCCATGTGGGCAACTACGGCGTCACGAAGGCGGACGACGAGTCCCGCGCGATCCAGGTGCACGGCTTCGTGGTGCGCGAGGTCTCACGGGTGGTGAGCAACCACCGGGCGGACGGCGATCTCGGCAGCTACCTCGGCGAGGGCGGCGTGCCGGGGATCGAGGGGATCGACACCCGCTCGCTGACTCGCCACATCCGGTCTGCCGGCGCGATGCGGGGGATCATCGGCAACGACGGCACCTCGCCGGACGAGCTCAAGGCGCGGCTCGCTGAGTATCCCGGCCTGGGCGGCCTGGACCTCGCGGGCCGGGTGTCGTGCAAGGAGCCATACGAGCTGCCCCACGACGGACCAAGGCCCTATCACGTGGTCGCCGTGGACTTCGGCATCAAGCGCAACATCGCCCGCCTGCTCGCGTCCCGTGGGCCCGCCCGGGTGACCGTGGTCCCGGCGCACACCACGGCCGAGCAGATCCTCGCCCTGGCGCCCGACGGAGTGCTGCTCAGCAACGGCCCCGGCGACCCCGAGCCCGTCGCGGAGTACGCGGCGAGCCAGGTGAACCAGATCCTCGGTCGCGTCCCCGTGATGGGGATCTGCATGGGCATGCAGGTCCTGGGGCTGGCGATGGGCGGCTCCACCTACAAGCTCAAGTTCGGCCATCGCGGCGGCAACCAGCCGGTGAAGAACCTGCGCACCGGGGTGGTGGAGATCACCGCCCAGAACCACGGGTTTGCGGTCAGCGCGGAGTCGCTGGCGGACTCGGAGGTGGACATCACCCACATCAACCTCAACGACGACACGCTCGAAGGGTTCGCGAGCAAGAAGCTGCCAGCGTTCGCGGTGCAGTACCACCCTGAGGCGAGCCCGGGGCCCCACGACGCCGCCTACCTCTTCGACGACTTCTACAAGTTGATCCGGGAGTGGCAGCCGGCGCGAGGCGCGTGAACGGCCGAGCCACCCCACCGAACGGGCTCTCGGTCAGCGAGCTGTCCGTCCGGGTCCGCAGCGCCCTGCAGGAGCGGGTCGGGCGGGTGGTGGTCTTCGGAGAGCTGAGCAACTTCAAGGCCTATGGCGCCGGCGGGAACTGGTACTTCACGCTCAAGGATGCCGGCGCTCAGATCAAGGGCGTGATGTTCAGCCGGGACCGGCGCTTCCTCAAGTACCGCCCGAAAGACGGCGACGAGGTCCTGGTACGCGGCCGGGTCGAGCTCTATGCCCCTCGGGGCGACGTACAGATCATCGTGGACCGCATGGAGCCGCTCGGCGCCGGTCGACTCCAAGAGGAGTTCGAGCGGCTCAAGGCTCAGCTCGCCCGCGAGGGCCTGTTTGCTCCAGAGCGCAAGCTGCCCGTTCCGAAGGTGCCGCGGCGCATCGGCATCGTGACGTCTCGCCAGGCGGCCGCGCTGCAGGACATCCTGCGCACCCTGCGGCTGCGCGACCCCACCCTGGCGATCACGCTGTCGCCCACCCGGGTGCAGGGCGAAGGCGCGGCTCGGGAGATCGCCGAGGCGATCGACCTGCTCAACCGGCTCGGGACCGTGGAGGTCATCCTGCTGGCCCGCGGCGGCGGCTCCCTTGAAGACCTGTGGTCCTTCAACGAAGAGGTGGTGGCCCGGGCCATCGCGCGGTCGCGCATCCCCATCATCTGCGGGGTGGGCCACGAGACCGACGTGACCATCGCCGACTTCGTGTCGGACCTGCGCGCGCCGACCCCCACCGGCGCCGCCGAGCGAGCGGTTCCGCAGCGGCGTGACCTGGAGGCTGCGGCCTCGGACCTGCGCGGGCGGCTGCTCGGCGCGACGGGGCGCTCCCTGGAGCGAAGGAACCAGCGCATCGCCGAGCTGAGACAGCGCCTGCTGTCGCCCCAGCGGCAGCTGGAGCTCGCGTCGCAGCGCCTGGATGAGTCGCGAGGGCGGTTGTCCCGCGCGGTGCTCATGGGGATGGATCGCCGTCGGGAGCGGCTCGCCCACGCGAGCCAGCGACTGGCGGGTCGGCAGCCCGATCGGGAGCTGCTCGTGGCGCGGCGCAGGCTCGACGCTGCGCGGGAGCGCCTGGCGCTGGCCGGCATGCAGGATCTTCGGGAGCGGCGCGCCGCGCTGGAGGCCCGGCGAAGGCAACTCTCGCTCGTGGGACCCCTGCAATCGCTCGAACGCGGTTACGCTCTCGCGGTGGGTGCGGACGGGGCTTTGCTTCGTCGCGCCGGGCAAGTGTCGGCGGGGGATGAAGTGGTGGTGCGTCTGCACCAGGGAGCGCTCGCGTGCACCGTGGCCGAGGTCCGGGACAGCGAGGAGCTCGATCTGCTCGGGAGAAATCGATGAGTCGCGCCCTATCCGCCCTGATCTTTGGCCTCACCCTGTTGTTCGGGGTGGGCTGCGCCGATCGCACCCCGTGCGAGACCGCCTTGCAGTGCGTCATCCTGTGTCAGTGCTCCAACGGCGGTGACGGATTCGGCTCGGGGTATCGCTGCGTGAGCGGGAGCTGCGTGGACGGACACATCAAGGACCGGGACTGCGAGCGCATCTGTCAGAACGTGATCCCGCCGGTGGGCGTGCCCAACGATGATGACTCCTCAGGCGCCGGGGACGATGACTCCGCCGAGACCGGGGATGACGACAGCGGAGCCGCCCGGTGACGAAGCTGCGGGTCCTCCTCGTCGACGACGACGAAAAGGTCCTCCGTCTCGTGGAGGCCACCTTGCGCCTCAAGGACATCGAGGCGGTGGGCACCGAGTCCGCGGAGCAGGCGCTGCACACCCTGCGCGCCTATACGCCCGATCTCGTCATCGCGGATGTGGCGTTGCCAGATCTCGACGGCCTGGCGCTGCTGCAGCGCGCACGGCACCTGCCGGGTCTCTCCGACCTGCCGTTCCTCTTCCTCAGCAGCGGCGACAACCCGGCGGTGGTGAAGCGCGGCCTCGCTCAGGGGCGCACCGAGTTCCTTCGCAAGCCGTTCGCGATCGATGAGCTGCTGAGTCGAGCGCAAGCGATGCTGCGAGCCCGCCAGAGCGCGGGCCGCTCCCCCACCGGCGAGGTCGTCGGGGAGCTCACGACCACGGGCCTGCCTGACGTGCTTCGCATGTTGGTCGTGCAGAAGGAGTCGGGCACGCTCACCGTGGAGCCTCGGGGCGTAGGCGCGGCCGGACGCATCGCGCTCAAGGATGGCAGCGTGGTCTATGCGGAGTTCGGGCTGCTCGTCGGGATCGACGCGGTGTTTGCGCTGCTCCTGCACGACAAGGGGGACTACGCGTTTGTTCGGGGGGCTCCTGGGGGACCGCCCATCATCGTCGAGGCGACTCTGCCGCTGCTGATGGAGGGCTACCGCCTCATCGACCAGGGCGTGCTGCGACGCATCGACCCGCGCGAGGCCGCGGCGTCGCGCATGTTCAGCCACCTCGTGCGCAGCCAGCGTCAGATGACCCCGCTGGCGAGCGCCGAGGGTGCCTCGCTGCCCACCGGGCGCACCGAGGTGGGGCTGCGCAGCCTGGACGAGTTCGAGGACGTGGGACTCAACACCGAGGACTTCGCGCCGGCCTTTCTCACCACGGAGCTCGAGGCGATCGAGGCCGAGCTCGACGACCCCGCCGAGCGCACCATCGGGACGATCGTGGTGGAGGCCCTCCCAGACGAGGGCGTCACCGCCGTGGCCCTCATCGACGACACCCTGGCTGATCTGGACGTCGCTGCGATCCTCGGGCGCAGCCGGACCAGCGACTCGGCGGACGTGATGGCGTTCTTCGAGGCGGTCAAGGCGGTAGCCCTCGACACCCTCGGCGCCAGTGCGGTGCAGCTTGGCACGCGCACTGGGCGGGTGATCACGTCGAACATCCACGAAGGCGTACGCCGAGACACCGTGGCCGCGTTCTCCCGCGAGGCCATCCAGTTCGCCACGAAGGATCCCGACGGGACGCAGTTCGCGTCGCTCGACGCCGGTGACCTGCATGTGCTCGTGGTCGAGGTAGACCATCTGCGGCTCATCACGCTGTTGTTTGGGAGCAAGCCCGAGCCCACGGTGGCTCTCGCCGCCCTGAAGCCGTGCATCGAGGAGTACCGCGCCGCGCGCTGACGGCCTCGGATGGTAGAACAGGAAAATGATGATCCCACCCCGCGTCGTCCTGCTCTCGATCCTGCTTCTCGTGGGGTGCGGTCGGACGCCCGCCCCTGCTGAGCCAGTCCCGGGCGACGCTCCCGTCGGGCCGGCGTTCGTGCTGGCCCAGGCGAGCGAGCCGCGCACGCTAGACCCCGGGTACATCACCGACACCTACGGCAGCTTCTTCGTGCAGAACCTGTTTGAGGGGCTGTTGGTGTGGGACGCCGCAGGGCGGAGCACCGTGCCGGGTGCAGCGGAGAAGCACGAGGTCAGCGAAGACGGCCGGATCTGGACGTTCCATCTGCGGCGCGGGGCGATCTGGTCCAACGGCGACCCCGTCACCGCCACCGACTTCCTCGTCGCGTGGAGGCGGGTGCTCAATCCCGCGTTTCAGTCCGACTACGCCTCGCTGCTCTACCCCATCGCGGGCGCTCGGGCCCTGGCCGAGGGCGATGAGGTGGATGCAGCGACGCTGGGGGTGTCGGTCATCGACCGGTTCACCCTGCAGGTGACGCTGGAGAGCCCGACCCCCTGGTTCGACGCGATCGTGGCCCACCACATCACGTCCCCGGTCAACTCAGCCGCGCTCAAGCGCCACGGGTACGCGTGGTGGCAACCCGGGCACATCGTGGTGAACGGCCCGTTTCAGCTGCACTCCTGGACGCCGGGCGAGTCGATTGTCCTGCGCAAGAACGCCTACTTTCACGGGCGCGAACAGGTGAAGCTGGCCGAGGTGACGGTGCGGTTCGTGGAGGATCCGGCGGACGTCGTGCGGGAGTACGAGTCCGGCGTTCTGCACTGGACCGGCAGCGGGGGGCTGCTTCCGTCGGCGCGGCTCGATGAGCTCGCGGCTCGGCCCGACGCGCAGTCGAGCGCCGAGCTGGGCACCGCCTGGCTGTGGGTCAACACCGACAGTGGACCGCTGAGCGACCCTCGCGTGCGCCGGGCCCTCAACCTCGCGCTGGACCGGACCGCGCTCGCGGATCTGCTCGGTCCGGGAGACCTCATCAGCGCCCACATGGTCCCGCCCGGCATGCCCGGGTATACGCCGCTGGCGTCGCCGAGACCCGACCGGGCGGCGGCGAAGGCGCTGCTCGCCGAGGCGGGGTTCCCCGGGGGAGCCGGCTTCCCGCCGCTCGAGATCGCGGTGGACTCGCGCTCCGTGCACTCCCGGCTCGCCGCGGCGGCCGCGGCGCAGTGGAGCGAGGCGCTGGGGATCCCGGCGAGCACTTACGAGCGGGGTTACGCGGCTCACGCCGACGCGGTGCGCAACGGGACGTACCAGCTGGGCCGCGGCGGCTGGCTGGGCGACTACCCCGATCCCAGCTCGTTCCTCGACCTGCTGGAGACCGACAACGCGCTGAACGCGTCGGGCTGGAGTGACGCAGGGTTCGACGCCCTCGTGCAGGAGGCTCGACAGACCGAGGACGCGGCGTCGAGGCAGCGGCTGCTCGGCCGCGCAGAGGCGCTCGCGTTGGACGCTGCGCCGCTGATCCCGCTGTACCACTTCGGCTCGCTGAGCCTGCTCAAGCCGTTCGTGCACGGGTTCGTGAACAACCCGATGCAAGTGCACCTGCTGCGCTACCTCGAGGTGAAGTCGGAGGGGCCGTCGATGGGCGCCGGGTAGCCGGGCCTCAGAGTCAGGCGCAGGGCGCCTTCAAGGGCAGGATACGGAGAGGTCGAACGACGTCTCGTCGCCGTTCTTCCCGTCGATCACCACCCATGCGACCTCGCCGGACGCGAGGGTAAAGCTGACGCTCTCGGACGTGCCCGTGGATGCGGTGCTGGACCCCCAGCAGGTGGATGTCGTGACGTCGCCACCCG